>Ga0066849_10000637_pt1 | contig 14132 bp, 15 predicted proteins | sample ETNtaG_9_FD_65492 | JGI IMG/M metagenome (GOLD analysis project Ga0066849, IMG submission 65492) | Marine microbial and viral communities from oxygen minimum zone, Eastern Pacific Ocean - ETNP201406SV69 | ecosystem: Environmental > Aquatic > Marine > Oceanic | place: Pacific Ocean: Eastern... | reverse complement strand
AAAATGATTTTGATTGGGCATGTATTTCTTAAAAAACCTTGGGTGATAACATCCAATCCCACTATAAGTTAGTTTTTGTGGCCCAGTTACTAAAATGCGTCCTTTTTCCAACACGAAATCGCCGTGTTTATTATGTTCCGGGTTATTTACTAAGACAAGACGGGCGTGAACATCCTCAAGTTTGCAATTTAATTCTCCATAATCAAAATCAGTAAAAATATCTGCATTGGCAAGAATAAAAGGCTTTTCTTCCAATAAAGGTAATGCTCTCACAACACCGCCAGCGGTTTCTAATGGAGAATCGCCTTCATCAGAATATGCTATTTTGACGTCAAAATTTTTACCACCGCCTAAATAATCGTGTATTTGTTCACCAAATCTACCAGTATTTATAATAATTTTTTTGATCCCAGCTAAAACTAACGACTCTATTTGATAAACAATAAGTGGCTTGCCTGAAATTTCAAGTAATGATTTTGGTTTGTTACGAGTTAAACTGAGCATTCGTTTGCCGTGGCCTGCGGCTAGAATCATTGCGTACATTTATTCTTTTTTCTCTAATTTAGGTAAAATCATTTCTTCTATCATAATGCATATTGGTAATAATTCTTTATACGTTTCTTTCAAGTCTAAAATATATGAAAGTGTCCTAGGTATATCTTTAAGAAAATTATGCTTTCCGTCTCTATGTGATAATCTAGCAAAAATTCCGCTGGCTTTTAAATGTCTTTGAACGCCCATTAAATCAAACCACTTTATAAATTCATCACGATTAATTTTAAGTTTAGATTTTTCTTCATTGCGTTTATTTATATAAAAATCTATCCATTTATTAATTTCTTCTTGTGGCCACTTGATATAGCAATCTTTTAGAAGTGATACTAAATCATAACTGATTGGACCATATACAGCGTCCTGATAATCTATTATCCCCGGATTATTTTCTTTTGTTGTCATTAGATTCCTAGAATGAAAATCTCTATGGACAAAGACCTTTGGCTGTTGTTCTGCATTACTTATAAGTAAACTAAATAATTTATCAAGATCCTTCTTTTGATTTTCATTTAATTCTATTTGCAAGTGTTTTTCTACTAACCACACGGTAAAAAGATTAGTCTCATCCCTAAATAAAATTGCATCATAATCATTAAGCCCGCCAACATTTGCTAAATTTTGTATATCTACCAAAGAACTTATCGCATCAGAATATAAGTCATATATTGAACTATCACTGAGTGCATCAAGATATAAATTATCGCCTAGGTCACTTAATAACAGGAATCCCTGCTCAATATTGACATTATGAATTGCCGGCGCATTAACATTACATGCGTGCAGTTTTTTTGTTATTTTGATAAATGATTTACAATCCTCGTGTTCGGGCGGTGCGTCCATTACGATAAATGTTTTATTCTTCAAAAATAAACGGTGATATGTTCTAAAACTTGCATCTTCTGAGGCTGGCCTCAAATTAAAAACACTTGTACCAAGAACATCTGTCAGCCAATGCTGTAATAAACTGTGTCTGTCGGCCATAAGAATTCTCTATCAACTAATTACAATTTTAGGATAAAAATAACAATAATCACCGAAAATATTCAGAATCATCGTATAATCTGCCATTATCTCGAATTAATGTTTAATCTGCACGGGAAAACATAAATATATGCAGAGTTTAATACCCTACATACTATCAATACTATTTGGTCTTGGGCTTCTCGTTGTAAGTTCAAATTTTTTCGTTGATACAACGGCAAATATTGCTCGTCAATATAAAATATCGCCACTAATAACTGGTATAGTTATAGTTGGGTTTGCTACGTCTGCGCCAGAAATTTTAGTTGGAATAGACTCTGCGATTAAAGACAGGGTTCATATTGCGGTTGGTAACGCTCTAGGTTCAAATATTGCAAATATTGGACTAATTTTGGGTATAACTGCACTTTTTTTTCCATTTGAAGTTCATAGTGTCACGATTAAAAAAATATATATCTTAATGTTTATATCGTTGCTGATTCCTTTGTTTTTAATATGGCCTGAATCTGACTTAGCCCTAACCCGTTATGACTCAATAATATTACTCTCATGTCTTGTAATAGCATTATTTCTTTTAATAAAGATTGCAAAAAATGTTAGTAGCGATGACCCTGTAAATAGTCAATTTTCAAGCGAATTGGATAATGCAACTGATCGATCTATAACAAAACTAACTGCTACATTAGTTATTAGTTTCCTGTTTATGTTGCTTGGAGCAGAGTGCCTAGTTAAAGGAGCAGTATATATTGCTAAAGAATTTGGCGTTTCTGATCTTATTGTCGGATTAACAATTGTTGCTATTGGAACCAGTCTGCCTGAAACCGCTGCCTCGATTACAAGTTTAATTAAAAAGAAAGCTGATATAGCAATTGGTAATATTATTGGTTCAAACATGTTCAATATGTTGGCCGTATTGGGTATCCCGGCGTTCATTAGGCCGACCTCTCAAATCGACGCTGAAATTTTACATAGAGATTTTTCGGTAATGCTCTTTCTAAGTGTGCTTCTTGCCATACTGTTATTTGGCTCTAATAAAGTTAAACTATCGCGTTTTAATGGAGGGATATTGTTACTTTGTTTTGTGGCGTATCAATTTATAATTTACCAAAATGCTGTGGGTTCATAAACATTGAAAAATATAAGTCCTGATAAACTTAAAAAACTGGGTAAAGCTGTAATTGAAACTGAGCAAATAGCCCTCTCAACATTAACTAAACAAATTGATAATAAGTTTGTTGATGCTTGTCACATAATTCTCGGCTGTAAAGGACGCATCGTTGTTACAGGAATGGGGAAGTCTGGTCATGTAGCCAATAAGATTGCGGCTACACTTGCAAGCACAGGAACACCTTCTTTCTTTGTTCACCCAGGAGAAGCCAGTCATGGTGATTTAGGAATGATTACACCAGATGATGTAGTCGTAGCATTATCAAATTCTGGGGAAACTGATGAAATTGTCGCATTACTTCCAGTAATTAAAAGACTAAATACACCCTTAATTACGTTAACTGGGAATCCTGATTCTACTTTAGCAAAAACATCGAATATAAATATTGATGTTAGTGTTAAAAAAGAAGCTTGTCCTCTTGGGTTAGCGCCTACCTCTAGTACAACTGCAGCATTAGCTATGGGTGATGCAATTGCTATTTCGCTATTAGAAGTTCGTGGATTTAGTGAAGGCGATTTTGCCTTATCACACCCCGGCGGGACATTAGGTAGGCGTTTATTGTTGCGTGTAGAAGATATCATGCATACCGGCAAAGACATACCGAAAGTTAGTGAAACTGCAACGCTTAGTGAAGCATTGGCAGAAATGTCAGAGAAAGGTCTTGGTGTAACAATGATAGTGGATAACAACGAAACTATTTTGGGTATTTTTACTGATGGTGATCTACGGAGAGCCCTTGATTCTGGTATTGATTTTAAAAATTGTCATATTAAAGATGTGATGACAAAAAATAGTAGGCATATATTGCCTGAGTCACTCGCGGCGTCAGCATTGGCCTTGATGGAAACCCATCGAATTAATGCACTTGCGGTAGTTGACGAAAAAAATAAATTGATTGGAATGCTAAACATGCATGACCTTCTAAGGGCTAGAGTAATCTAAAAAATAATGAATAATAAAACTATTTTAAAAAATGCTGTAAACATTAAACTAATAGTGTTTGATGTCGATGGCGTCTTAACTGATGGTAAGTTGATACTCGGCGAAAACGGAAATGAATACAAATCTTTTTATGTAAGAGATGGGCAAGGTTTAGTAATGCTGCTGAAAACGGAATGTAATGTCGCTGTTATAACTGCCCGAACATCTAGTATAGTCGCTGATCGTATGGCATCTCTTGGTATCAAACATATATACCAAGGCGAAAAGAATAAAGGCACGGCCCTAATAAAACTCACTGATAAACTAAATATTAAACTTTCTGAGGTTGCATATGTTGGAGATGATGTCATCGACCTTTCAGCAATGAGCAAAGTAGCTTTGCCGATCGCTGTAGCAGATGCTCATCCAGAAGTTAAAAAATTGGCAAAATTTATTACCGAAAATAATGGCGGAAAAGGAGCTGTAAGAGAAATATGTGAGTTAATAATGACTGCCCAGAATAATTTTGATAAGCAGATAAAAGAGTATCTGTCTTAATAAAAACTGATTATTTAAAAAATTCAAAATGATATGTTTAATAATAGATGGAAATTAGCATTTTCACTAATAATAATCGCTGGACTTAGCTACTGGCTACTGGACATGTTGGTCATAGATGACAAAGAGGCGCTCGCTAAGCTTGCTCATCATCCTGATTACTATATGGAAAATTTTAACACCTTAAAAATGAACGAAGATGGCACACCAAAAAATCATCTAACTGCTTCCTATATGGCGCACTACCCAGACGATAATACAACTGAACTGGACTACCCAAAACTCAAAATATTTAAAGAAGATGGCGAACCAATTAATGTAAGTGCGGACAAAGGATGGGTTACTTCGGGAAACGAAATTATTCTGCTAATGGGAAATGTGTATTTATACCAAATAAATAATTCTGGAGAAATGCATTTTGAATTAATGGCAAAAGATGCGCGTATTTTGATTGATCAAAAATACGCAGAAACCAATAAACCCGCTACCTTGATAAGTAAAAATTCAGTTACTAATTCAACAGGAATGCGCATACATTTGCAAGAACAACGAATGGAGTTTTTAAACAATGTACAAACTACGATTGAAAAAAATACAAAAAATTAAATTTTTAATAATTACTTTTTTTACACTTGTAGTTAATTGCGCTTATTGTCTTTCCACAGATAGCGGACAAGACATAGAAATTCAAGCTGATACCGCAGAAATGGATGATGTTAAAAAAATTACTATCTATCGTGGTGATGTTGTTGTAATTCAAGGCAGCATAAAAATGACTGGGCATACTATGCATGTATATTTTGATAAAAATAATGATATGGAGCTTGTTGTAATGGATGGAACACCCGCGACATATCGCCAATTACCAGATGATAGTACAGTATATGATGAAGCAGAAGCATTAAAAATGGAATATTACGCATTAAAGAACTATGTGATCCTGATTGATCAAGCAAAAATAACCCAAGAAGAAACGAAGCTTACTGGTGAAAGAATAGAGTATGATACGGTGCTGAATAAAGTTAAAGCTAAAGGGAGATCTAGCACAACAAGTAAAGAAGAAGGTAAAGAAAAAACAAAAAAAGAACGTGTAAAAATAATAATAAAAAAGAAAAATAATAGCGATAACTAAGAAAATTTATATTTATCTATGAGCACATTATCAATACGACATTTATCAAAATCTTACCGCACAAGAGAGGTTGTATCAGATGTTAGTTTAACGGTACAGAGCGGTGAAACTATTGGTCTACTTGGCCCAAATGGTGCTGGGAAAACAACTAGTTTTTATATGATAGTAGGTCTGGTGCAATCTAATGCAGGAAGCATACATATTGATGAACTTGAGATTGGGCAACTCAGTATGGATAAAAGATCACGACTCGGTCTTAGTTATCTCCCGCAAGAAGCTTCTATATTTAGAAAGTTGACAGTCGAAGAAAATATAATGGCAATATTAGAAGCTCATATGTCAGCTGACAAACAAACACTAAAACAACGCTTAGATCTACTATTGGATGAATTTCATATTGAACATCTTAGAAAGAACTTAGGAACAAGTCTTTCTGGGGGCGAACGGCGACGTGTCGAAATTGCAAGGGCGATCGCAATGAAACCAAGATTTTTACTATTAGATGAACCTTTTGCTGGGATTGACCCAATTTCAATTAGTGATATACAAAAACTGATTAGCGAACTTTGTGCTCATGGAATTGGTGTATTGATAACAGATCATAATGTAAGAGAAACGCTTGGTATCTGTGACCGAGCTTATATAGTAAATAATGGTAAAATCCTTGCAGAAGGGACATCCGAACAAATTCTTAATGACGAGAAAGTTCGAGATGTCTATCTAGGCAAACAATTTTCTTTATAAAATTTAACTTTAATTTACAAATAAAATACGCAATAAAAAAAATGAAGCCATCATTACAATTAAAAACAGCCCAGGGTCTCGCAATGACCCAACAACTGCAACAAGCAATTTTCTTGCTGCAATTGTCTAGTATGGAGCTAAAATCAGAAATTCAGGAAAAATTAGAATCGAATGTAATGCTTGAAATCGAAGAAGATGATGCTGGAGAAAATATAAATGAAGAATCTGAAATAGAAATAGCATCATCTAATGAACAAATCGAAAGTGATCATATTGAAAATATCGCTGAAGACAGTTTTGAAAACGCCTCAACAAATAAAAATACAAACTCTGAAAATCAATTTACAGTATTTGAATTCGAAGAAGAAGATAGTAAATACAAAACATTGCAGGAACACTTGCGTTGGCAGCTTAATTTAACCCCTATTTCTGATAACGATAAAGTTATCGCTGAAACCATCATTGACTCACTTAATGATGATGGTTTTTTGGACAGCACTTTAGAAAATATTTTAGAAACTATTGGTAATGAGTTAGAAGAAACTGGCATTGAAGAAATTCAGGCTGTTTTAAAAATAATTCAATCTTTTGATCCAGTTGGAGTTGGTGCAAGAAACTTGAAAGAATGTTTGCTTATCCAATTAAAACAGTTTGATCAAGAAAACCAAAAAGTACAGAAAGCAAAAGAGCTTGTTGATGACTACTTTGATATTCTAGCTACCCACGATTACAAACAACTTATGAAAAAGTTGAAATTGGATGAAAAAGAATTAGAAAAAATAATAGGCTTCATCCAGACCATGAATCCACGTCCTGGAAGTCACATCAATAATACACGCACAGAATATATAACGCCAGATGTTAACGTTGAAAAAGAAAATAATAAATGGGTTGTGAGAATTAATAAAAACGCGATGCCTAATCTTCGGGTAAACTCAGAATATAAAAAAATGATTAAACGTGCAGATAATAGTGCTGAAAATCAGACACTAAAATCTCATCTACAAGAAGCCGATTGGCTTATTAAAAGTTTACAACATAGATGTGAAACGCTATTAAATGTCTCTACGTGTATTGTTGAGCACCAACGTGATTTTCTAGAACATGGTGAAGAAGCTATGAAACCTCTAATACTACAAGATATTGCTAATGCTTTAGATCTTCATGAATCAACAATTTCGCGAGCTACCACCCGAAAATACATGCATACACCAAGAGGAACTTATGAGCTTAAATACTTTTTTGCAAGCCATGTTAAAACAGACCGTGGTGAATTACGTTCATCAACTGCTATACGTGCTTTGATAAAAAAGATGATAGATAACGAATTACCAAATAAACCCTTAAGTGATAATAAAATTACAGATTTATTAAAAAAAGAAGGGATTAATGTAGCCAGAAGAACCATTGCAAAATATCGAGAAGGTATGTCAATACCTCCATCAAATGAAAGAAAAAGAATGTTAAAATAAAAATAATAAATTGTCGTCGTATTGAAGAACAGAGAAATCTACTGCAATCTAAAGCACAAAATTTATGATCATATAAAAATGAAAATTTCAGACATCTTATCCCCAAAAAATGTATTATCAAATGTTGAATGTAACAGCAAAAAAGCCACCATAGAATTATTGTCTAAAAATCTTGCTGACTCAAATAATGGAATTTCACAGGTAGAAATCATTGACTGCCTTACTGCCCGCGAAAAATTAGGAACCACTGGACTGGGTAATGGGATAGCAATACCACACGGGCGCTTAAAATATTGTAAAAAGGCAATAGCTGCTTTTGTAAAACTTAATCGTGGGATTGATTACGAAACAATTGATAATATTCCTGTTGATTTGGTATTTGCCTTAATCGTGCCGGAAGAATCAACCAATGAACACCTAAATATATTAGCAATACTCGCAGAAATATTAAGCAACTCTGACACTATCAGTAAATTAAGAAAATCAAAAAATCAAACTGAGATATTTACTCTTCTAACAACTTGAAATAATAGAGGCGCTGCGTTTAACCATATTTTACAATTCTATATTTTCAAATTGGCCGCAAGATTTAATATGAATTAAGATAAACTCAAAATAGATTAACTAAAAAAATTTCAAAATAAAAAATGGTCATAAAATATATATTAGGAATTACATAATGAGCGTAAGTATATTGATTATTTCGCATGGAAATATAGGCTCGTCCTTGATTGATGCTGCACAACAAATGATCGGCCACAACACTTTAAAAATAGTAGCTTTGGATGCCAATATAGCTTTGGATGCCAATATAGAATCGACTCTAGATGAATTATATAAAAAATCTTCTTCATTAATTAAAGAGCTTGATCGAGGTAACGGGGTTTTAATCTTGACTGATCTTTTTGGCTCTACCCCGAGCAATATTGCTCATCGCTTATCTAAAGAAAATAACATTAGTGTTGTAACTGGCGTTAATTTATCAATGTTAATAGGTATATTAAATGACCCCTGCTTAAATTTAAAAGAAATGACAAGAAAAGCGCACGGTGAGGGTATCGATGGAATAAAAATAAATGGTGAATTGCGCAGCAAAACCCTATGAAAAATAAAAAAATAATGATAAGCAACAAATTAGGTTTGCACGCTCGTGCAGCCGCAAAATTTGTTCGTATTGCATCGGGTTTTCAATCTGAAATTATAATACATCTTGATGAACGTAAAGTAAGCGGTAAAAGTATTATGGGCATTATGATGTTGGCTGCAGGCAAAGGGACGGAAATCGATCTTATAACAGTTGGGCCAGATGAAGATGCGGCTATGACTGCTTTGGAGAACTTAATAGTTAATAAATTCGGTGAAGCAGAATGACGATCTCAATACAGGGAATTAGCATTTCACGTGGTATTGCTATTGGGGAAGTTCATTGCATTGAGCGTGATCAAATCGATGCTCCTGAATATGTGATAAAAAAACAAGAAGTAAATAATGAAATATCGCGCTTCAATGATGCAATTAAAAATGCTTGCAACGAATTACGAGCTATACGTGATCACATACCTAGTTCCACCTCCAAAAATATTTCTGAATTTATTAATACACACTTATTAATGCTGGAAGATAATGCATTAACAGAAGAACCAAAAAGAATTATTAAAGATAATTTATATAATGCAGAATGGGCGCTCAAGTTACAACGCAATGCTTTGGTTAATGTTTTCGATGAAATGGATGATGCATATTTAAGTACAAGAAAAGATGATGTTGATCATGTCGTTAATAGAATTCTTCGCATTCTTCTTAAACAAAAACCTTTATTAGAAGAAATACCAAATGAACATTTAAAAAATAAGATAATGGTAGCCGATGATCTAACTCCGGCAGATACTGTTTTAATGCAACATTATGGTATTGCTGCATTTGCTACAGAATTTGGTGGCTCAACTTCTCACACCGCAATTCTTGCGCGAAACTTGCAAATTCCAGCAGTAGTGGGTTTACATAATGCAAAAAGGCTCATTAAAAATGATGATATTGCAATTATAGATGGTGGCTCGGGCATTATTCTAATTAACCCTAATAAAAATATATTAGATTATTACCGAAAAAAACAAAAAGAAGTAAAAGAATATTATTCATCGCTTGAGAAAATTAAAGATGCGCCTGCAAAATCAATCGATGGTATTCCAATAAAATTAATGGCAAATATTGAGCTGCCAGAAGATTTTGAAACAGTTAGAGATGTTGGTGCTTCTGGTGTTGGGCTATACAGAACTGAATTTCTTTACATGAATAGAAAAGATCCGCCAAATGAAGAAGAACATTTCGAAACATATCTGGATGTAATAAAAGCATTGCAAGGACTGCCCTTAACAATTAGAACGGTAGATCTGGGGGCAGATAAAGAAGTTGATGGCGTAGGTCGTCAAGCAAGCCATATTAGATCTAACCCTGCGCTTGGTCTTCGTGCTGTTAGATTATGTTTAAAAGAACCCGAATTCTTTAGGCCTCAATTAAGAGCAATCCTCAGGGCTTCTAAGCATGGTCCTATCCGAATTATGATCCCCATGCTTACAAATACAAAAGAAATGCAACAAATATTATTTATTATTAATGAATTAAAAGCTGAGCTAGAAAGAAAATCTATCGAATTTGATTCAAATATAAAGATTGGAGGTATGATTGAAGTACCGGCGTCTGCAATTTGTGCTGACATTTTCGCTAATAAGCTAGATTTTTTATCGATAGGAACAAATGATTTAATTCAGTATACAATGGCAATAGACAGGGTAAATGATGAAGTTAATTATTTATATGATCCATTGCATCCTGCGGTTTTAAGGCTTATACGTACGACAATAATTGCTGGGCAAAAAGCAAACATACCAATTTCAATGTGTGGAGAAATGGCCGGTGAAAAAGAATACACCCGGCTTTTACTTGGTTTAGGATTAAGAGAATTTAGTATGCACCCTGCAACTCTGTTAGAAGTTAAAGAAATTATAAACAAAACAAATATTAGCGAGCTTTTAGAACTAACAGAAAAAGCATTAATGTAATTACAGAATATAGAAAAATACTTACAAACTTAGATATAATTAGCACAGTCTATTAAAACATTTTCGACCTTACCTATCTTAAAAAACATAATTTAGCATTACTTTACAAGCACTGATAAACTCTCGTTCATTTATAAATAATTCTTTCATAATGAGCGAAAATTCTGAACAAAAATTATCTACAATCGATGCTTTACATGAAGCACTAGAAAAAGATAATCGTGAAACCGCAAAAAAAGTTATAGCTTCGCTCCATCCATCAGAAATTGCTGATATCTTAGAAAGCGTCCCCAGTCGCGAGAGAGGAGACCTGTGGGGCCTCATTGATACTGAAATTGAAGGCGATGTTCTTGCGCATATGCAAGATGCTGTAAGGTCAGAGTTTCTTGAACATATGCAACCTGATGAAGTTGTTGATGTGACAAAAGATTTGGAAGTCGATGATGTTGCTGACATCTTGCAGGACCTTCCTGAAGATATTGCCGGAACAATATTGCAATCTATGGATGAACAAAATCGCCAACGATTATCATCGATATTAACATACCCAGAAAATACTGCTGGTGGTTTGATGAACGTTGATGTTGTTGCTATACGTGCAGATGTTCCCCTCGATGTTGTTGCTCGATATTTACGATTACTAGGGGAAATCCCTGAAAAAACTGACAATATTATGGTTGTTGATCGAAAAAATAAATACTTGGGCGTTCTTCGATTGTCAGATTTGCTTATACGAGAACAAGAAACGAAAGTAAGCCAATGGATGGAAGAAGAGCCATATGTTTTTGTTAAAACATCAACTACAGAGGTTGCAAAAATATTTGAACAACGTGACTTAGTTTCAGCGGCTGTTGTCGATGAAAACGGTTTTTTACTTGGGCGAATAACTGTTGATGATGTAGTTGATGTTATTCAAAAAGAAGCTGAGCATGCTGTAAGAAGTATGGCAGGATTAAGTGATGAAGAAATATTTTCCCCTATTATGGTCAGCACAAAAAGTAGGGCTGTATGGCTTGGCATTAACCTAGTAACAGCATTTCTTAGCGCATGGGTTATAGGTCGTTTTGAAGATACTATACAGCAGCTTGTAGCTCTAGCTGTCCTTATGCCAGTTGTAGCAGGCATGGGGGGTATAGCTGGAAGTCAAACGCTTACTATTGCGGTAAGGGGTATAGCTCTGGGCCAGATAGCAAAGACAAATATCAAGCCTTTGCTAATTAAAGAATTAGCTATTGGAATATTAAATGGAATTTTTTGGTCTTGTATAGTAGCTATAATAGTTATTTTATGGTTTGGTCAATTTTCCTTGGGCATCATTATTGGCGCATCAATGATTATAAATCTCATTATTGCTGCATTAGCTGGAGCAACAATACCTATAATTCTTAAACATTACGGTATAGACCCTGCTATTGCGGGCGGAGTAATATTAACTACAGTTACAGATGTTGTTGGGTTTATCACGTTTTTAGGATTAGCAACCATTTTTCTTTTAGGCTGAACTCATTAATAATAATTTAACAAGAATCCCATATACTCATTATTTCATCTTCATTTTCAGAGCGTTCTTGAACTATAACTTTAAATCTATCTGGATCTTTAATATGTGTAATTTCTCCGCCGCGGGGAAAATATTTATCTCGCAATCTAGATAACCAAAATCTTAACGCTGCTAAACGTAAAAAATAACACCAAGAGTCGCGTTCATTTTTTTTTATAGGGCGTATTGTTTGATAAGCTAACAATAAGGCTGTCATATTTTCTTTATCACGGCCTTTTTCTCCAATTGTGCACCAATCGTTTATAGCAACAGCCAAATCATAAATAGAAAAACCATTATATGCATAGTAAAAATCTATGATTCCTGTTAGTTCATCATCAATAAATAACACATTATCCCGAAATAAATCAGCGTGAATAACAGACATATATAAATCATCTAAATTTTTAGCTTCTAAATAATCAATTTCCTTTTGTAAAAGCATTTGTTCTTCTTTATTCAGCTTCGGCATTACAAGTTTTGCTGTCTGATTGCGCCACTCTTTGTTTCGCGATGGTTTTCGCGACATAGAAAATTTTTCACTTGAAACATGCATTCTTGCCATTTGTATTCCTACTTGCTGACATTGTTTAACGTTTACTGTTTCAACACTTATGCCGTTTAATCTTTTAACTAATGCAGCGGGCTTATTGTTCAATATATTTATATACTGATTCTGATCATCAACAATTGGGTGAGCTGTTGGCAGCCCGGCTTCTGCAAAAAAAGCCATAAGTTTAAGAAAATAAGGCAGCTCTTCCGATGTCAATTGCTCAAAAATTGTTAAAATATATTGGCCTTTGCTTGTTGTTACAAAATAATTTGTATTTTCAATGCCATCACTAATACCGGTAAATTGTTGTAATTGCCCAAGGGAATAATGTCCTAAAAACTTATCAAGTTCATGTGCTGACACATTTGTATAAACAGACATAATTTTTTATAAAAATAATTTAGATTTTAAAAAAAGATTACTAATTACATAATCTAGGAACTAAATAATGCCATTTAGTTCTTAAAAGAATAGGCATAATTAACGTTTACCATGTAAATAACACCCATTGGGGGACAATAACATCGTCAAGCTCATTTTTTCTTACATCTAATTTGCCATCTCCATCGAAATCAATTAGATAATAAGGCATGCCAGCAACAGGAGTGACCTTTATCATATAAAGATTATTGTTAACCCTATATTCTTCTATTATTTTGTCTTCTTGTCGTATTATCGTAATCTGTGGTTCGATTTGTTCGCCTGACTCAAGACTGCCTGGAATCTCTGGAGATTCAATAACAGGGACGGCCTCATCTGCGCCGACACCAATTGAGATCAAATAAAATAGAATAAAAAATGGTATAAATAATATTACTGACTTCTTCATAATTATCCCATCCTTAGTGGGTATTTTCTGCATACTCTACCATCTCATTTTAACCATATAAAGCAAATTGAAATAACCAGAAAAGTAAAAATTTTTAACTACAAAAATGGTGTCATAATTAATATTATTATAATGCTTTCTTAACTTACATAATGGATATTCAATGACTCAAAATACTCTGGTGCTTGTTGACGGCTCTTATTACCTATTTAGAGCCTATCATGCAATGCCACCGCTGACTAATGCCTCTGGAGAGCCCACTGGCGTTATCTTTGGTGTAATTAACATGATAAAAAAGCATCTGGTTGAGGGTGGCCCTGATTATTTCGCGGTTATTTTTGATGCAAAAGGCAAGACTTTTAGAAACGATCTTTATAAAGAATATAAAGCCAATAGACCAGCTATGCCAGAAGATCTCGCTATTCAAATAAAACCCTTACACGATCTGATTCGAGCGTTAGGTATTCCTCTTTTGGTAATTGATGACGTTGAAGCCGATGATGTTATTGCAACTCTTGCAAAACAAGCTGCGAAAAGAAAAATTAAAACTATTATTTCAACTGGCGATAAAGATTTAGCGCAAATTGTAGATCAAGATATTCACCTAATTAATACAATGA
>Ga0066849_10000635_pt1 | contig 14146 bp, 9 predicted proteins | sample ETNtaG_9_FD_65492 | JGI IMG/M metagenome (GOLD analysis project Ga0066849, IMG submission 65492) | Marine microbial and viral communities from oxygen minimum zone, Eastern Pacific Ocean - ETNP201406SV69 | ecosystem: Environmental > Aquatic > Marine > Oceanic | place: Pacific Ocean: Eastern... | reverse complement strand
AATCCTGCAAGTCCTACTCCTGTCGTTTCGTTTGAATGAACTCTAAATTCAATCCACTCTCCATCGGGATAGGTTGCATCATTCTGAGTTGCATTGACCATGATTTCGTTAATCGTTAATGTGCTAGTTCCATTCACTGCAAGTGCATCTGATTTTCCAGGAGTCGGGAAAAGTGCATCTTCCCAAGTTAAGCCATCAATGGAACGTACTTTCGAATGACCAGGCCTAGTTTGAGGATATGTTAATTCGTCTGTTATCGAACCATTAGGGAGGTAGACTTTGAGTTCATCTCCTCCATTGTTTAGGATACCAAAAATTCCTGATGCATTCACAGGAACTATTCTTCTTTCACCTGGCTGAATATGGCTGGAAGAAGGGTCGTTAATGTCGAATCCAATTAGATGATTCTCATTTATTGTGAGATTATTACTGGACGCGTCACGAATGAAATATCCATTCAAATCAACAGTCTGAGTGCCAATATTTTCGAGCTCTAACCACTCCCCTCCTGGCCATGTCCCATTATCTGGGGAGAAGAATGGATCAGCGAAAATCTCCCTGACTCTAATTCCCGAATCATGGTATGTTTGTTGACTACCTCCTGTGTTTGCACCTCCTGGTGTCAAAGAACTTGCTTCAATCCAGTTTGCGGTTGGGTCAGATGCATTTTGAATCATTGACACGCCTTCAGTAGGTCTAGAAGTCCATGTTGCTGAATGCACTACAGATCCACTTGGGTCCTTGAGAGTAGCTACTCCGTTTGTATTTTTGAGACAAAGCCCACATGAGCCTCCATTTCCGTTTCTTGCCATTACGATATAGTCTCCTCCAGCAACATTGAGATCAGTGGCACCTGAAGGATATACTACATAGGGAGTAGTCATTGGTAATGCACGGCTACTATGGTCTTCCAGAGTCCATGTTGATAGGTCAACGGTGGTTGTTCCTGAGTTGTGGATTTCTACCCATTCCCCACTTGTCCAATCTGATGGACCAACTGCATCTGTTTCTCCTCCAAATGCATTTACTAGGAGTTCCGAGATACAAACATCACCAATACAAGATGTTGATCTTGAACTTGTGTCTAAACTGTATTCATCTTCACCCAGAAAGACATCTTCATCGTTGGGCTGCCATCCAGCAAGGGCAGATGTCAGGAAGAGGAAACAAATCATTACGGAAACCAATCTAGGGCCTATTGGCGAGGTCATCGTTCATTTCAGGCCTAAACTAGGTATTGAGGTTGATGTACCTTGAATTGATTTTTCCATCTCAGATAAAACCGAATCCGTCGAATTGTTGAGCGAATGTGTAAACCATGATTGGCACTAGAATAATTCCCATTCCATGTGACCTGCGTATCCCAATTCTAGGTGGCATTAGCCCCATTAAGGTCCCAATCACTAAAACTCCTAATCCAATGAATCCAGTACTAAACCAGACAAGTGTGCTAACAAAGAAGATTACAGAGAGTACCATTGTTCTTAGTGGAATAAGTTCATGCAATTTTAGCATCCCTTTTGCCAATTGGATCATTACTGGGACTGAGAACAGTCCCGCAATAATTGTGATGGCTACTAGTCGGACGAAGTCAGATGGTGGTTCAAGCGTACCCCAAATATCGATGGGATAAATCATATTCAGGGCGAGAGCAGCTCCAGAACGAGGTCGACCAACCATGTATAGGAATCCTAGAACCATTACGGTGACAGCGGTATTAACTGATGATAGTACTGCAATTACTTCGAGGTCTTGAGTCGAAGTCTTATCGTTCTCATCGAACGATTCGGATGTATTCTCTGCAATCTTAATCAATTCATCGAAGTCGGTGTCTTCTGCAACTTCTGCAGATCTAATTTTTCCGCCGTCATCTTCCTCTATTTCAAGTGGTATTCCCCCCACTTCTTCCATGAATAATCGGCGCCTTTCTGCAAGCATTTCATCAGGAGTCATATCTCTATTTGAAGGTGAATATTCGAAATCAGCAGGAATGAAGTTTGGGTCCCTCAGCCTTCCCGCAATATTCCTCATGGACATCACCACTACGGTTGCCTGTGCGGCTGTCATTCCAGGTAAGATTGCCATTACTGAGGAAACAACTGCTGAGAGGAATGTGGGAATTGCTAGAGGTTTCATTGGAGGAAGTTCCCAGTTTGGTTCTTGTTTCGGCATCTCTGAGGTTGTAACATATATGTCGATTAGGTTCGCAATTCCGAAGAGGCCTGCAAGACTCGGCATCAATAGCGTTGCTGATGGCATTCCAACGGGGGAACGAGCAGGTAATTCAAACACTGCCCATCCATACATGCCGGAGAGTATGAAGAACGAGAGAGCTACAAGTATCCCTGCTTTTCGTGAAGAACTTCCAAATCGGAGGTCTATTGCATTCCATTCTCTTTCGTATCTGAATGCAAAGATAGGAAACGAAACTCGGATTGGCTTAGGTAAAGGAAATCGCATCCATGCTGTTGCTTTTTGGAGAAATGATGGCCATGGTAGTCGAGTTGTTTCAGTTAGTAATAAGAAAGACGAGATGCTTAACAACAGCCAAGGAAGGATATCTCGACTCCCTTCAAACCAGTTAAGACCAGGGTTGTCTCCAAAAAGAAGTCTAGCGACAATAAGTAGTGGGATGGCCATAATCATCCCCATTTGTGATCCTCTTGCCGAATATGCAACGCCTTGAGCTGCTTGGCCGGTGACTAACATGCGATGCCCAGGGAGTAAGGCAAGCGCCATATTGTCATCTGGAGCGCCAACTAGGGCGCTAGGGATGTAGTTCAGAAAAGTATGCACTGTTCCACAAGATACAATCATTCCAGCGATGATGTCTAGAGGCAATCCAATGTTCATTGCTATTGGAGTCAAAGATACAGCAATTAGTGCCACATTGTTTACGTGAAATCCTGGTATGAGGCCAGTGAAAGTTCCTAGAATTGCCCCCGCTCCAAATGCTACAAACAACCAAAAAAGGTCCGACAGATAAGCCTCTATCATCTGAATCACCTATTGGGTCATGCCCAAGTCTGACTGTGTCCTCTGATGTCGATACATGTCCATGCACTACTTGTGCCTCCCATGTCGTTTTCTAGAATTAAACGCCCTCTCCATGTAAGAGTAGGGACTTCTTCTCCAAATTGAGATGCTTCAGTTCCATCACCAATGATGCAGACTGAGAGGTTGGAACCCGGTTGTCTTAGGACTTGCCTAGTGCCATTATCAACTTCTTCAATAATCCCGTACAGTTCTACTCGTTTGTTTTCCTCCCACCTCCAATCGGAGTATGATTCACCCCATGTCAAGGTAACATAACCCGGAACAGGGCCTGTGAGTTCGATTTCAGAGGCTCGAATTACAACTCTTGCATCTTCTACATCCCAAACAACTGTTCCAACCATACGAATAGCCTGACCAGCCTCAAGGCATTCCGAACGTTCTCCAGAAAGTTCGATTCGAATTTGCACCATTCCTGCAGTCCAAACCGGATAATCTTGCAAATATCCCTTCAGATAATCAGGACAAATTGGATTAGATAACCACCCCTCAATAGTTTGTGTTGAGTTTGCGTATCTGAATGGGTCCAATGCGATATCATCCAGTGCAGTGATGTTCTCATTTGGTATGTCTGGAGTTGGCTGTTCACCTAGATCAATTTCTATGCAAATCGTTGCTTTACCGTTGTCCCACCTCAGTCTTCCTTGCCATTCACTTCGATATTCATCGATTGGTGGCGAATCTGTTCCTGTAATAATCGCACATAATCCATCTTCCGCGGTAGGTCCTCTAAGCATCATTCCTCCTGATTCTGATTTGAGAGTTCCATCGATAATTACCATTTTTCCAATATCATACGACAGGGTAGTTGCATCCGCAGACCACCGAAGATGTACTGGCCCAGCCTCTTGTTGAACGACTAAATTGGTTGCTTGGGAGAACATCTGGAATCTGAGGTTCCTAGAGTCAAAAAGAATCCATCCAGTTAGCCTTACTTTACTTCCTGCTTCATAATGGTCTAGTACACGTCCTTCAAGTCGCACATACAACATGTGATCTGCGTTAGAGTAGGATGGATTGTCTTGTAGATAGAAAGATTGTCTAGTAAGATTTGGAGCCAGAGCCTTACCAACATATCCTTCAACAGTAATCGATTTACCATCGAATGCAAGAGGGTCTTTAGCTAATTCTGACATGCTTGTCCAAGATGGAGCAACACTCACTTCTCCTTTTTGGTAGACTGCACCCCTTCCACTAGATTGTAACCAAATACTACCATTCCATTCGACAATTTCCCCTTCGACATATACAATGGAACCTATTGCAGGGAGGTTTGTTTCGTTGATATATCCATTTTTGACCCATCGAACTTCTGCAACAGTGTAGCCGTCATTTGGATCCATGACCTGCATATCTATTCGATCATCTCCATCACCGTAGGGGTCACGTATCCACGAAGTGAGAATTCCTTCAATTTTCACGGTCTCTCTAGGATAGTTAGGAAGGTCCTCAATATCTACGAGATCGGGTTCACGTACAACGGCATAGAAGTTCATGGTCATGACCAAAAGTAGTGAGGTGAGGAACATCACCCACATGCGAGCCATGCCCAATGCTGGAGGAAGCGCCAATTCAACTTCACTGTTTAGAGTCCGTCGCTAAAATCGTTAAAATAGCCGACGCGGCTATTTGCTACATCTCACTCGGTAGTTCATGGGGGGAGTTCGTAAGGCCGGGTCTTTGGTACTAATTTTGCTATTGTGTATGCCATTTTCTTCCCCTTCCCCGGTCGCTTTGGAAACTACCAATGATTCAATGTTCGATGAAGGAAATGTAACCACTAGCGTAAATCGAACTCCATTGCTTGCCTCTTTGCCTACTTGGGAGGTGGGCGACTCATGGACGTACGCGGTGTCTCTAGATGCGGTTTCTCTGATAGAAGAAGCAGAAACAGTAGAGGGGGCCTCATTGGACATACTTACCGGAACTGCAACTAGAACAGTATCTGCAATCTATGAGACCTCTGTAAACGGTACTTCTCCTGAATATATTGTGACTACTACACTTGCTGCAACTGGAACGGGAGAGTTCCCTCAAGGTCCAATCGTGTTATCTGGTGATTTGATTATTGGAATGGTTGAGACAATGAGAGTACGTGTTTCTGATTTGGCGATAATTCATTTGTCTAGAAATTTCGATATTGATTTCAAAGCTGGACCAGTGGAATTAGATATGGCTGATGTGGTTGAGAATACCTCCTTCAATCCTTCATACGAATTTTATGATTTCCCGATTCGTGAATCGGATGTACATTTTCTTTCTATTCAGAGGACAACGTCTTGGGAGGGAGATGGTTTGGTTTCTTTCCCTGGAGATACTGTGGAAAACAATACTAATCGAGAAACACAACCGGTTTCTACGGTAGATCCTGCTTTGCTATCTTTTCCCTGTACATCTGATGCGATTTCGATTTCAGAGATGGCATCTGATGGCGTCTTAATTGAAGAACATCGTTATTGTCCAGATGTGGAGAATGATGTCTATTGGTTTACAGAAGACGTTGGATTGAATGGAGTAAAAGGGACCTTTACTTTGATTTCTTATTCTTTGGTTGGCTCCATTCCTGGTTCTAATTCTCCGTCAACGGTAATGGTGGAATTGGAATTAGATGATTTGGGCAAGGAAGAACCTGTAAATGTGACCATCAGAACACAATCATCTGATGGTTCACCATTGTCTCGAACAATACACCTCTATACCATGGATGACATGATTGAATCATCTACATCTAATGGTGAAGTAACATTATCAATAAATTCTACAAGTTTAGGCGATAGTACAATTTCCGTAGAGGATTGGTCTAGTCATGCCATTATTGCTTGCGTGGGACATGATTCCTCTACCAAGACATATACTGCTTGTGGGGCTGCAGAGATTACAATTCAAGGCTCTGCTATGGGTGCTCAAATTAGGGGAGAGCTGATTTCAGGAATCATCGACATCATCGATGACATCGGGCGCTCTGGTGAGCAGTCCACGAGATTGATCAGGCTCTAATTCTCGACCTTTTTCTCTGATATTCCGGTCAATATCTACGACTTTTCCTGCTATTTCGTCGATATAATCTGCTTCCTTGACGATATTGTATGCTCGATAACCAATCCACCCGAAAAGAGTAGCCAAAGAAATGGCCACTATTGAGAACATGAATATCACGCCAGTTCGGTCACTGCCGGTAACCTGCACATTTCTTGCATCTTCGTGTTGGTATGTCCAATCCAATGCTTGCAATACTAAACTGACCTTTCCGTCGATTCGAGTTTCTTGTTGTAATACGTATCCTTCATCATGAACCCAGATTGTATCTGTCTGTGTACCACCTGATTCTTCGATAGAAACTAATGTGGTAGATACCTTTGTTTGTGATCCTTCTCCGACATAGATGTCTACTTCATCGCCTGCTGTCCAAATAAAACTCTGAACTTGACTAGTCATCTCGTTTCCCGTTTCATTCCATGCTCCTCCATTTTCTCGAGTGCGCAATTTTGTGGAGGTTTCACTTTCTTGTTCTACAAACCATGAATCACCGGTTCTGAATCGTTCTGGCCAATCACCTGTTCGAGTGTTATTTGTCCAGACAGATGATTCTACTTCTACTGAGTTTTCTTCGGAACCAACAGTGAAATTGACTACGAATGTAGTGGTAGTCTTGATATCAGTAAATGGTGCGATAATCCCTATTCTATCGACTGGTTCCCATATTTCTCGATCGGTATATATCGTGACATCAAGACGATCGGATTCAAACATGGTACTACTATTACTCCAGTTTGCAATCAAATCAATCTGGTGTGTTTGAGTTGCTTTTGAGCATTGTCCGTCCCAAGCAGAACGAGTACATTCTTCGTTTCCATTGTATTCAGTCGTAAGGCGATCATTCCCAATTCGATCTACTGAATCGGGTGTGCTCCCATTTGCAAGAAAATCAGTCATTATTTCAATGGCAATTGTGTCGTATCCGACATAAACAAAATTGTCTCCGTCTGTCCATTTTGGAGTCATGACATCTGCTGAAACGGTTGAAGAAGATATCAACAAGAAGAGCACAGTCAGAGCGACACTCCACCCTCTCGATCTCCTCTCCATTAATTCGCCGAAGTAGTATCTCCGCTTGATTCCGTCGCTTTTCAGGGTCCACATGCGTTGGTTTCTTGAGTACCCAGTGTTACCCCTTGCTATGAGGCCCCTTCTGAGGAGTGTATCTGGCTTGTTTGCAATTGCTGTAATTGCGATTCTCCTCGCTCCAGTTTCTGCACCCCTAACAATGATCGAAAACCAATCTTCAGTAGAAGAATTACCTTGGTGGAAGGTTACGAACATGGACAAGGATCGAGATCAAATTCATGACGCTGTTTGGATGGCAGTGGCTGGAATGAGCGGTGGCGAATGGGTAGACAAAGATGGGCGTATAGGTGTCATAGTTGATTTTGATCATACTCCTACTGAAGATGATGAATTACTTCTTGAGAGTTCAATTGATTTCATTGTTCAGTGGCGCTACCATCTTATTGATTCAATTGCCGGCAGAGTCTCTGTTGATCATTTGTTTGAATTGACTGAATTGCCCGGGGTAGTTTTGATTGAACTTGACGGACGTTTAGAAGTTCAGATGGAAGATGTAGTTCCTTACCATGGAGTTGATGGAGTTTGGGAAGAAACAGGGTATACTGGCGCTGGCTCGGTCGTAGCCATTATTGACACAGGTATTGATGGAGATCATGCTGGCTTAGATGATTTAGATGATGACAATGCTACAAACGATCCCAAGGTCATAGCTTTCTATGACCCTGTAAACACTCCCGAACTTACTAATGGAACTGAAATACATCCTTACGACGATCAAGGTCATGGGACCCATTGTGCAGGTATTACTGCGGGAACTGGCGCTCCTACGATGGTGCATGTTGGCGTTGCTCCTCAAGCACAATTGGTGGGCGTAAAGGTCCTAGATTCAGGAGGTTCAGGTTCATTCGCTACAGTAATGGCTGGAATGGAGTGGACAGTGGATCATCGCCATGATTTCAATATCAGGGCTGCTAGTATGAGTCTCGGCGGCCCTGGTGCTATTGAATGGACTTCATCGGAAGAAGAGTCTGTTAATCGGATGGGCAATCGAATGATGGCAGAAGGAGTAGCATTGTTTATCGCGGCTGGAAACAGTGTTGGTCCAGCAACGATAGGCACTCCTGGCTCTGCAGAAGACGTGATTACAGTAGGGGCTCTAGACAAAAATGGGGCAATCGCAGTATATTCTAGTCAAGGCCCAACAGAAGAGGGCCGAATAAAGCCCAATATTGCGTTTATTGGCTCTGACGTAAATGCCCCTGATTTCAACACTGGAACTGGTTATACTTCTATGTCGGGGACCAGTATGGCCACTCCTGGAGCAGCAGGACTGTCTGCATTGATGTATCAGGCAAACCCTGACTTGTCCCCATTTGATATTCGAAATATGATGCAAGAAACTTCCATTTATCGGCAATGTCATTACATGTTTGCAAACGAACCATGTATTGAGGATTTAGTTCCTAAAAATAGACAGAACAATGTCTACGGACATGGTGAAACTCGAGCACCTGAATCAGTTGCTGAGGCTGCAAATTATGTCTATAGCTTGGATCTTTCATTGAATGTGAGTTTGTCTACTCCTTCAGGAATGGATAACAAAGTACAAATTGAGCCCGGACAATCTCTTGAATTTGCACTTGATGGTAATCCAGTCGAGGTTCAGTGGAGAACATGGGATATGCGCGACACATGGATGGACGTTTCCGATTTTGAATTGGGTGACGTGAATGTTGAGGTGTCTCATTCCATGCTTGTAGACCGTCTTCAGGAATTACCAGGTGTTGAGATTGAAGGAAATCATACAGTTTTATTGCGATCCCTCCGTGGACCAAATGCTAGCACAAATTCAGTCACTCATATTCAGGTAATGGGTTCAGAACCGGTGGATAAAATCATTGAAGAATCTGCCGGAATGGTTGGGATTTTGTCCGCTATAGTAATTCTCATGGCATCTATTATCGGAGTATTGCTCTTCATTCTAATGAGGAATTCCGAGCATGAGATTATGGAGGAAGTGGTTGCCGAAGAGGAAATTGATGAAATTGACTTAGTTGGTACATTTTCAGAGAAAATGGGGGCCAAAACTTCTGAGGCAGATAATTCTGAATATATTTATTCAACAATGACTGTGAAGGAATTGAAATCACATCTGTCTGAACGTGGGATGTCTACATCTGGACGGAAGGCAGAGTTAATTCAACGATTACTCGATCAGTGAGCCGATTACATGGCACTAGAACCTAGTGGAATTATTCTCTCTTCAGTTATGGCTGGAGTGGTAGCAATACTCGCTACCATTCTCATAGAACGCAGAGGAGGTGCAATTGGTGGGATCATTACATTGCCTACCACAATTGTTCCAGCGAGCATTGGTATTTGGATTGGCATAAGTGGAGATTCGGAATTATTCACTGCTGCTATGTCCATGGTGCCTGTCGGAATGTTACTGAATGTCCTATTTCTTGGTTCATGGAGGGTACTCCCCAGATACCTTGAAGGTATTTTTGCTCAACGAAATCTAGTATACGCAGTTGCCTTATCCTCTGTAATGTTGTGGTTTATTTTTGCATCCATCTCAACCATTTCAGTAGAAGCAATTTCCCCCTTTGTTGCCCCTATTGTAGTAGGGATTTGTGCTGTTTTATTGGCGTTTGTTTTGGGTTTCCTCGCGGTTTCTGAACATGATGATGCCCCTTCTGGAACCAATTCTGTGAGTTTTATTTCGATAATCTCCAGAGGTGTTGCTGCCGGTGGAGCAATTGGTTTGGCAGTTTGGGTCGCCGGTATGGGACTTCCATTCATTAGTGGGGTTGTTTCAGTATTTCCTGCGATTTTCCTTACTACTATGGTCTCGTTATGGTTGTCACAAGGCCGTGCCGTTCCGGTTGGAGCAACAGGTCCTATGATGCTTGGTTCTACTTCCGTCTCCATTTATGCTTTAATTTCTATACCGATATTCTCTATTTATGGCCCATGGATTGGTAGTGCGATTGCTTGGTTTTCATCTGTAATTTTCTATAGTCTACCGATCGGATTCTGGACTTGGCGAACGATTGATGTCGGATATGGGGATGGGCCCACATGAGCGGGGGTTCTGAGGAGGTGGAGGCTCGTGCGGCCGAAGTTAGAGTAATCAGGGACCCATTGTATGGTGATATTCGAATCCCTGATGATGTAAAGTCTCTAATTGATACAGCGACTTTCCAGCGCCTTCATCGAATTAAACAGTTGTCAACATGTGACCTCGTTTTCCCTGGCGCTACTCATTCAAGATTTTCTCATTCACTTGGCGCTTATCATCTCGCATCAATTATTGTGGAACGTTTACAGGAACTTCACCCAGGGTGGATTTCAGAACTTGATTCTCGTCTTGTTTGTTATGCTGCATTATTGCACGATATTGGTCATCCTCCGTATTCACACATGTTGGAAGATCGGACGATTTACCGTACATTCTATGGTCATGAGAAATGGGGTTGGGTAATCCTTGATGATCCAACAAACGATTTGCGGGCGGCTCTAATTCGAATAATTGGTGAATCTGGAATCTCGCGTCTAAAAGATATCTATGCTGGCCGAGTACATCCAATTGCGTTACATGAAATTGTGAGTAGCCAGTTGGATGTTGATCGATTGGATTATCTTCTCAGGGACCAATATCATTCTGGGGCAGATGTAGGGACATACGATGTTCAACGAATATTCCGTTCTTTGCGTCTTGACGAGAATGGTTCGTTACGTTTGCATCCTAATGGGGTTCCTGCCGTTGAATCATATTTGCTTACACGTTTGCACATGTATGAATTGGTCTATTTCCATAAACTAAACATCTTGACTTCAGAATACCATCGAAAGGTATTGCGTAGAGCTCGCGAACTAGCCACCCAGGGTAAATTAGAGATGAATGATGCGATTAAGGGAATGTTGCTGTCTCCAAATTTGGATGCAAATGGCTACCTTAGTCTTGACGATTCAGTTATTTCTTCTGCCATCTCTTCATGGAGAGGTTCTTCTGATCAAGAACTAACATTTTGGGTAAATCGCATATTGTCTCGTGATTCATTTCACAAGAGAATTAGAATTCCATGGCTAACTCCTTCGCATGTTGAACGATGTATGATTGCTCTTTCGGCAGAAATTTCAGCAGCAGGTTTTGACCCTGTTAGAGATTTAATTATCGCTAGACCAGCGAATGTGGGGTATCGTCCATATGAAGGTGGGATTCAACTCGTTGATGGCCGTGATATAGCAGATGTTTCTTCTGTGGCGGCTGCAATCACCGAGACAGTTCATGATACGATGATTTTCGTTCCTGCAAGTGTCCGTACAGCCTGTGAAGAGGTCGTAAAGAGTACACTAGGAACATAATGAACAGATTCATGACCCTCAATCGTTCAGGTCAGTATAGGACCCGTAGCTCAGTTGGTTAGAGCGCCGCGCTCATAACGCGGTGGTCATCGGTTCAAATCCGGTCGGGTCCACCAATTTCGGGGAAAGGGATTCAAAAGAATGGGTCCTCGGGAATCATGATGAACAGGTTGTTGGCGTTATCGATCCTCATTCTGATGATCCCAAATGTGGGTGCTCAACAATCGCCCCTGCCTACTGTTTCCATTGAATGTGGAGATGGCCCACATGAGATTGAAGTCTATCCAGGTTCCACTATGGTCACTGTAGTTACCTGTACTGTTACCAACGATAGTCTGCACTCTGAGACCGTGGAGTTTGCAGTTTCTGCCGGTGACCTAACAGTCGCTGCTCCCGGAAGTGTAAGTCTCGGTCCCGGTGATGAAATTGATATAGAAATTTCTTTCAGAGGAGATTCTACTCAATCACCTGGTTCTAGATCAGTAGATGTGAATGCAACTGTAACTCAAGCTAACGGGCTTCCATGTGCAGTTGGTTGTGGAGAAGATTCTGATTCGTTCGATATCCAGATTCTTCAATTTGCATCTGTATCTGTGGCGTCAAGAACTGGTACATTGAATCTTGATATGGATCAAAGTGGCGAAGTTACAATTGATATTACAAATAAGGGAAATGCGCCAGATGAATTCTCTATAGAGATTGAGAATATGACTGCGTTAGAATCCATGGGCTTCCAATTTAGTGTAAATGATACAGACGAGTTAGAACCGGGTGAACAAATCCCACTCGCATTTACAGTTTCAGCGTCATCAGATGTTGTTGCCACAGATATTCAGGTATCCATACTCGTGACTTCTAAGTCCGATAGTATGATTTTTGTTTCGGAAGGATTCAATCTTCGTTCAGACGGTGCCCCGGAGCCTTTGATTGGTATCGGGGGTGATGAAACCGCTCTATTGTATGGCGGGATATCTGTTGCAGGAGTACTGATTGTTGTACTCGTCATTTTCATTGCTTTAAGATCGGTACGTAGAAAGAGAGTTGTTGCTTTTGATGATGAATTCGATGATTTCGTCGATTTTGATGACTTTTGAGTAATGGTATTCCGCGGTCCACATTTAGGGGCCAACTTCTTAATATGGGGCAGGGCACCACGGAGTATTGGTGAGAGCGTGAAGTCAGTCCGTACAGTTTTGTTCTTCTGTATAATCTACAGTTTCAGCATGTGGGCTGGAGCAGCAGGAAATGTTACGGCACAGGCTTCCCCGAATCCAGATATTGGTATTATTTGCTCTCCTGCTAACTTTCCAATCGAGGTATTCCCCGGCGCTGCAAGAACCGGTACAACATACTGTACATTGAACAATCCAACCGCTTATTCTGAAAACGTGGCGATTACAGTCACTGCAGGGGGTCTCGCATATGCGGCCCCTGGAACGGTAACAGTGGGAGCCGGACAAGAAGTCACATTCGAGGTATCAGTGCGAGGAGATCAAAGAATGGCAGAGGGGCAGAGAACAGTATCTATTACTGCACGTGTGGATACTGCAACCGGAATTCCTTGCGGCACATGTACTCCAAAGACAACATCTGTACTTGTAGTAATCAAGCAGTTTTCTCGACTTAGAGTAGAAGCAGATGAGCCATTCAAGCAACTCCGACCTAAGGTCGACTATACATTTAATTTCAAGGTATACAATGATGGTAACGCATACGACCGATTCAATATCGACGTAGCTAACAGAGAAGATTTAGAGGACGCTGGATTCCAGATTTCGCTCCCTCAAGTTTCTACTGAGATTGAGGCACAAGCGCCTCCCGACAATGTACGAGTCATCCTGAGGACTCCTAAGGTACAGGGATGGTCAGATATCTATTACCAATTGCAGTTCCAAGCAACCAGTGATTATTCAGTTAGAACTGAAGGGATTCCTAATTATCAACTCCAGATGGTGACTATCTACATTCGAGGAATCTATCTTCCTGGATTCGAAATGATTGGTTCAGTAATGATGATTGGTTTGGCAGCAGCAGCAATTGCTCGACGTTCGAACCTTAAAGAAGGGGAAGAAGATGAAGATGATGGACTCTCCAACTTTCTCTTTTGACTCTCGGCAATTCTTCATTGAATGATTAATCCCGTTAGGTATGCCTTCATTGGCCAACGGTTTCATAACCTCCGAGTGGCGAGAATATATCGATGTCAGGCGGATTATTAGATCGCGTGGAAGATGAAGAGGAAGCGGATGAGCCAGTAGAGGCGGTTGAGACCGCGTCTATAGATGGAGGTTTGTTGTCTAGAGAGAAGTCAGGGTCAAGTGGTTCCAGTTCTGAAATTACAATGGCAGATTCTCTCAAGATGATTGGGTTAGTAATGATTTTACCATTCTTTTTGATAATGTGGTTTGACGTATATTTCCCATTCTCTTTGTCGTCTTATATGTGGTTGATTGTGGTTGCAACTGCAGGAATTGCATGGTGGCAATTGGATATTGGGAATCCATTGGAATCAGGAGGTGTGAAGATGACATCAAGTATCATTGTAGTCATAGTAACATTCCTCCTCATTCTACCTCCATTATTGCTAGGAAATGTATTGGTTGGAACAATGTCATTTGGAGGCATTGATTACGAAGATGATGGTTCATCTTTTGAA
>Ga0066849_10000633_pt1 | contig 14161 bp, 11 predicted proteins | sample ETNtaG_9_FD_65492 | JGI IMG/M metagenome (GOLD analysis project Ga0066849, IMG submission 65492) | Marine microbial and viral communities from oxygen minimum zone, Eastern Pacific Ocean - ETNP201406SV69 | ecosystem: Environmental > Aquatic > Marine > Oceanic | place: Pacific Ocean: Eastern... | reverse complement strand
CTCAACCTTAGCTGATGACATGCTTAGGAATGCCACACATATGCTCGCATTTCCAGGCCCCGATTCTGTATGGACTAAGAGAATGATGGAAATAGCGGATGAGAATAAAATTCCTGTGAAATGTGTTGAATTACCAAGTGAAGGTTTATGATCAATATACATCCCTTAAATATCTCTTTTGTTCCTTCATTAAGGTTTTCTCTATGAAATAAGTTGCATCTGCTTCAGACATACCGCCATGCTCTATTGCGATCTCAATCAATGCTTTATGAACATCTTTAGCCATGTATGTTTTATCTCCGCAAATGTAAAAATATGCACCATTTTCAAACCATTCCCAAACTTCAGCTCCATGTTCTTTCAATCTATGCTGGACATATATTTTCTCTTCTTGGTCTCTTGACCAAGCAGTAGTAAATTTGTATAAATGGCCCCCATCCAACCATGATTCTATTGTATCCTTGTAGTAAAATTCAGTCTTTGAAGATTGGTCTCCAAAGAATAACCAATTACGACCGCTGCCACCATCAAACACTCTCTGTTCCATAAATGCTCTAAATGGTGCAATACCAGTTCCAGGACCTAACATAATTATGTCAGTATCTTTGTCGTCGGGCAAAACAAATGATTTTGTTGGCGACATAAAAACACCAACTTTCTTATTTCCTTCGCCAATCTCATCAGCCATATACTGAGTGCAGAGGCCACCTCTATCCCTACCATGATAACTGAATCTAACAATTCCTACTGTTAATTCTACATACCCCGGGTGGGCATCATGCGATGATGCTATCGAGTAAAGTCGAGGTTTTAGTCGACCTGCCAACTCGAAGAATTCTTCAGGAGAATACTTGGCATTGAATTCTCTCATAATATCTATGTAATCTCTAGTCCAAAGATAATCTTCCATGGCTTTTTGGTCAGAAATCAAATATTGCACTTTTTCCGAAGGGTCATCCGAAGGGGCACTAGGGGCCAATTCTGGCGGCAATAACTCCTGTTCACTCGCATTCCATTCCTTATCACCCCTAGTTCTAGAGACAAATTTAACTGTGATTTTCATACCACTAGAAACTACTTTCTGTGCTAATGACTGAACAAATTTCTTACTGGCCATATGGACTTCAAAATCCTTCTTGAGCGCATCGTACAAAGTTCTCTCACCGTTATGAGTGTTAACTGTCTGGTCTTTATCCCATCCCTGAACCTCGATCAAATCGTCCACTATATGGGGGGGATTCTCTGGAACTACACCTAGAGCGTCCCCGACTTTGTAACCTAATCCAGAATCACCTAACTCAAATACAATGTGACGAGTTTCTTTCCTCGACCCCTCACCATTTAGAATATAGTTTTCAGTAATATTAGTATAATACGGATTCTTTGCACTCCAATCACTTTTGCCGGCCATTACAACACCTATGCTCAATCAGAACTGTGCTTTCCTCATGAAGGTAGTAATTGAAGGTTCGGAAATCGTAGTTCAATGTTTCATGTTCTTGGACATTAATGTATGAACCGATTATAACAAGACCTAAGCACTCCTCGGAGAGTCATGGCGCACAAAATCATGATGCTTGGTACGGGAAATGCATTCCTACCAAATGGGAGGCACCACTCATTTGCCATCATAGATAATCGTCACATAATTGATGCACCCCCAACCGCTCTTATTTCAATAAGAGAAAGGGGATTGAATGTATCCGATATTGAAACTATCTTCATTACACATCTGCATGGAGATCATATCTTTGGCATACCGTTTCTACTGCTAGAAAGAACATATATTTCTGATCGTGAATTCAATAAACCTCTTACTATCATAGCAGCCTCTGGCGCTAGGAAAAGAATTGAAAATCTTTGCAATATCGCTTACCCAAACTCATTGGAAAGAATACTTTCTGGAATAACATGGTGTGAAGATGAAAATGGAGTTACAGAAGATGGTTGGAAGTGGGAACGATTTACTGTGAAACATGATGATTCCGTAGATCCATTTGGTTACTCCTTCAAATCGAATAACGGTGCATCATTCATCCATAGTGGAGATTCGGGGCCTTGTCAGAACCTTACAGAAGCAATAGCAAATACTGAACTTGCGATAATTGAAATGGGGATTCCTGAATGGGTGCCAACCGAAATGCATCATAAGCCATCTGATATACAAATTATTTCGGAATCTTATCCTCAAGTAACTTTTTTGATTACGCATACATTTGTCGACGACCCTAAGTCAACATTTGAAAAAGTGACTTCAAAGTCCATTCCAAACCACCCAAATAATGTCTACCATGCAAGGGATGGAAATGTTATCATTTGGGATGGCAATTGGCAGATTACATCATAGTTGTTACTTTTTTAAACCACGGAAACCTATCAGAATAGGATTCTGAAAATAGTTTGGTAAGACATGCTTATGAGGGGGACTCGGACTGGGAGGTTTATCGCGCAATCCTTCACCGGAGGCATTGGAGCATTATTGGAAGAGTGAAAGGATGACAGAAAACATATTCGATGGTTATCTGTCCCGGAAGACTCTGTTCTTGAATAAGGAATTTCTTAGACACAACTACAAACCAAATAAACTTCCTCATCGAGCAAATGAAATAGAAACCCTTTCATTTAATCTTGTTGAAGCTCTCAAAGGACATATCCCCTCAAACATGACTCTTTATGGCGTAACTGGTGCAGGAAAAACTGCTGTTACCAATTATGTATGTGATCAACTTGAAGAAAAAGGAATGCAACTTGGCAGTCCAGTACAAACAATTATTGTCAATTGTAGACAAATAGACACTCAATACAGAGTTTTGAGTCATCTTGGTAATTCTTTATTGGAAGATTATGAAATTGATGAAATTCCATTTACGGGATGGCCAACTGACAGAGTTTTTGGAGAATTAGTGAAGAGAATGGACTCTCGAGAGGGAGTTTTTGTTATCGTTCTTGATGAAATTGATCATCTTGTCAAGAAAGCTGGTGATGATTTATTATACAATCTTACCAATTTAAATTCCTCGTTGAAAAAAGCTAGGTCATGTGTTATCGGAATCTCTAATGATTTGAAATTCACTGATTTCCTTGACCCAAGAGTGAGGTCTAGGCTTGGACAACTTGATATTATTTTCAACCCTTATGATGCGCAACAACTTCAGGATATTCTAAGAGAGAGAGTAAATGTTTCACTACAAAAAGAAGTTTTGGGAGACGGCGTCATTGAAATGTGTGCCGCTCTTGCAGCCCAGGAACACGGTGATGCTAGATGTGCACTAGATTTGTTAAGAGTCTCAGCAGAGAAAGCGGAACAAGGTGGTTCAGTAAAAGTTGAACAAAGCCATGTCAAACTTGCTCAACACCAAATAGAGGCTGATCAAATGACTCCGGTCATTGCAAAGTTACCAAATCAACAAAAAGTCGTTCTTGCATCTATACTCATCAATGAACAAAATGGCCTAAAAAATATTCAAACTGGAGAAGTATACTCCATTTACACTCAAGCATGTCGATATCTAGGGACAAATGCATTGACTCAAAGAAGGGTTTCGGGATTAATTTCGAATCTTGACATGTTGGGTTTGATAACGGCTAGAACAATAAGTAAAGGAAGATATGGTAGGTCGAAAGAAATTAATTCATGTATACCACAGAACATTAAACCAAGAGAGATAATGACTAATTCCGAACCCGAACTTGAAGGTGTATTCGAAAATATATACAAGTATCAAAGTAGATTGTAACTTTAATCTCAATTATTTTCGTTCGGTGTACTTATAATCACGAGGCAGGTGGGCGACGCATGAGCGAAGAGAATGAGACGAACAATGGATTTGTTCAGATGATTCTAAATCCTTCCAATGTAATGTCTAATTGGTTCGTTGGAATTGGTTTGCTTGGATTGTTCTTAGCAATACTCAACCTCGGTGGAGAAATACATCCAAATTATCGTGTTTCATGGAGTGGTGTACTTACCTTTGAATTAACAAATAAAGCATTTGAAGATATGAGTACCGCCCCAAGTTTCGTGATTTCTGATGCCATCTTTATTGCAATTTGTGGATTGTTTACTGCTGTTGGATTGAAATCAATCAATGAAAGAGATGGTGGAATACAGGCTTGGCTGAAATCTATCTTTGTTAATGACACTTGGATTTCTCTTGCAGACCCAGATGTCGGTGGTTGGTTCAAAACACTTGGAGCATGGTGTTTGGTTTTAGGAATTGTCAACTACCTATATTTCGGCTTGACTGCAATTGGATGGATTGACCCTGGTGTTTATTCCGTCACAATTTCTCTACTAGCATTTGGGCTTGCAATGATTTATGCTGCAAACTCTCCTGAACCAGAAGAAATTCGTTCATAATTTCTTCTTGAAATCGTGCCCGTTTTTCTTGGTAATCATATCGTAAAATCCAAGAAAGAGGCCTTTCCAAAGTGATAAGCTCCATTGAATAATTAACCCCTTTAGAGCAAGATATACTACTATCCGGTTTCTGCCACTATTGACTATTGCTCCTCGGTTGACCACTCCAAGTGGACCTCTCCAAATTATCAATTCTTGAATTAATAACAAAGCAATTGTGATCAGTAGAACATTTGTCTGCCACCATGTTTGAACTGAGTCCCAACTATTATCTTCAGATGTGAAATAAAAATACAAAAAAGGAAATCCACTTATTATGGCACTAATCCATAGCGGGACTACGGCAAGCACCATTGTTGAACTTCCTATAAAATCCAAATCAGGTCCTTTACGTCTACGTTTTGGGTATTTTCTCATGATTCTGACATGAGCTCTTGCGTCTCTAGAACGCTTTGCCAAAAATCTCCTCCTACCAGATTCCGGTACATGCGCTACTACTGCTTCAGGAGCATATACAATATTACCTCCATTTCCTAATAATTTCAAACTGACTTCCATATCCTCAGCATGATACCAATCTGGATTAAAGCCACCAATAGCCATCAATGACTTTTTCCTAAACATAGAGCATGGTCCATTGGCAAGGCTGGTTAACCTAGATCGTGACCTATACTTGGCTTCGATTTCAACAGAACGTAATTGACTGACAAGATCCTCGGCTTTCTGAAATATTGTTCTTCCAGTAACTGCAACTATATCCTCTTCTGAATCAACTGGAACCGTTTCTGAAAAAAGATTAGAAATCCAATTCTGAGTTGGTCTGACATCTATATCGGTAATTGCAACCCATTCACCATTACTATTTTCTAAAGCTAATTGACGAGCTGAGGACAATCCTTTTGCATCTTGTGTTAAGACATATGTTGATATCTCGTTTGCAGGATTATTCCACTTCAATAATTTTTCAGTTGAACCATCAACAGAACCATCATCTACAGCAATTATTTCAAGTGGGCGGTAAGTTTGATTCTGTAAGGCTTCCATGCATCCATCGACCCATTGAACACCATCTCTTACACAGACCGTTATTGAAATCAATGGATTCGAATCTTCAGTCAATTAATCACCTCAAAGAGTGAGATTATGTTTCGGCATCGCTGTTTTACTAAAATACTAGTTCTTTGAACAACTACTCCAACCTTTGGTTGCCCATAGATTACTATAGTTCCAATCGGTGCTAAACAATGAATTATTATTGGAGCCAAATCCTCTTCTCCATCGACATCTATCAAGACTGTTTCCTCTGATTCCAAGGCACTTTGGATAGAAGAGATTAGAGATGGAGTAATATGGCCTGCTGGATTTGTTGCTTCTAATAATTTAGAAAAATTATCACTAGAAATTTTTTGTGATTCTTCCAATTCCATTCTCTTTGTCATCCCATCTATTATCCCAATATCTGGTATCAAATCCATACCCAGTAGAGTTCTAACTGAAACATCGCCTACTGCCACTATAGCACCATGGTTGTCTTCAAGAGATTCATATGCTTCAGACATGGCAATTTCTGGATATTCTTCTGGCCCCTCAAATAAAGACCCCATTGGTTTTTTTAATTCTGCATCCAATTTTGAACACATCTTCAATTTGGCATTCATCAATTCCGATTCAATCCATGGATTGCCATCTTGATCTATCAAACCACCTCTAATTCGTGATGAACTGATTATTGAACCGGTATAATCAATCATGTGTGGCACTTCAAGTATTGCTAAATCACCTAAACCTGAGGCCTGCCTCATTCTGTTTATTTCTTCACAATTTCCGATAGTTTCAGGAGTCCCTACTATTGCATCTGCAAGTTTATGCGTTGGTGCTGGACCATGTGAATCATTTAGCTGAAATATTTTTGCAGTATGATATGATTGGGAGTCCAGCCAATCAAGAATTCGGTTTACTCTATCATCATAACTTTCTACCAATGGTGATTTCCCCTTAGCCATTTCATCATTAACAACATGTATCTCGACACTTTTGGATCTTGAAATGGCTACAGAAAGTAACAGTTTATGTCCAGAATGTAGTCTGTCGAACGTTCCTCCGACTAGACAACACATATGCTTGGCAACTGTTGCCATAATTAGCCTGTAACAACATTGACCTTTGAGTTAATCGCTAATTAGATATAAAAATATACAGTTTACATAGTGTTCAGTAAAAAGCACTGTGCCCCAGCTCCTAACGGCCTATTTCATCGCATTGCTCCAAGGCCTGACCCTCGGTGCTGGGGCGTGCTGTTCGATAGGGTGGTTGTCTTGAGTTCATCCTTACGTCACACAAGGACCCATAACCTACCGATTGGTTTACCGCTTTTGCCCCAAAAATCATCCCCCGAAGGGTCATTTTGGTCTTCGATAGCGGACCGCACATTGGTATCGGACTTCACAGCAATTTCACAGTAGCTCTGCCAGATGTTGCTAGTGCGGCAAATACCTCACTATGTTATTGTAAATGAAACCATCGAATTACAAAATTCGATTATGAAAACTCATACCAAAGAGCAAGGATCCGATTTCGGCATCACCTTCACTTATTACTTCAGCAGATAATTCTGGCCACTCACTAAAATCTCGAACAAGTAGACCTACTTTTGGATGAGTGCGCCCATTAGGCAACCTACTATTATCTTCTAAACTAACAACCATTTCATAAACATCCATAAGATAATCTTTGGCCTTACATTCTGGAAGAATAGGAATATAGAGTATGTCATCGCTAATGGGTATTTCTCTGCTATACTTTTTCCTAAATCCGGGTGGCCCACATAATTCTCCTTCTAAACGTGCTACTAAAGCGGGCCAAGGCAATTCATTTTCAGCCAACCACCTTCTCCCAGAAGCCGTAGATAACTGACTAATTAACCACTTAGAAGATTCTGCAAACCACCAATTATGAGGAAATGAGGACATATAAAATCTCATTTCCTCGTTTGAGATATTCTCACCTAATTTCAATCTATTAACATAAACGCCCCAGTTATACAATACTGAATCGGTTGGGTGGATTTTGGATGCCTTGAGTACTTTGTCTAACAGACCAAATCTATCTTCCAAGTTTTCTTCACTTTTATCAAATAATACCTCTAATACATCTTCTGCATATAGGGGTGCATCTAACCAATAATCTATACTCTTATTAATCAAGTCATCAAAATCATTTGGCAATCTATCACAAACCAATAACAGACAAATTGAAATCGAAGTCGCATGCTCTAGATTATCTAAATGATGAGACACTGAAAGAACATTTTGATTACTTTCTACAAATTTATCTGCTATGTATCGTATTGCATTTGATTTCCAAATAGGGCCTGCCTTTGGTAAGGCTGCTATTAAGGATTCAATGCTACAATCTGCAAAAGGCAAAAGGTCAGCCCATTCACCAGTCAAGTAGTTACCAATACGGGCCCATCTACTGGGCCGGTATAATGCAGGACTTGCAATCCAAGCAGCTAGTGGACTGGCTGATTCATTTAAATTAGCCCACTCTTCATCACCATTTGGAAATAGATACATCGCCTGCCAGATTTTATTTCTAGATTCAAAATCAGTAGAGCCCTCAGTCAATATTGAAATATCCCACGCTCCATTAGAGTATGAGTCAAGTAGCTCTTGTGCATTGCTTGGAATCGAGGTGTGTACTATCAATGGTTTATTTTCAATCTCTTTAGTAAGTTGTATATTGATTGAATGCTCTCTTGAAATAATTAATTCAACTTGTCCAAGTTGTGGCAAAGATTTCAAATGACCTCTCGCAGAGTTAATCTTTGTTAAATCTCCAACTTTAGTTATTACCAATAGGCAATTTTCACTATTGAGCAAGTTGGTCAAAAAATCAATTTGATTAATTATTGGCCAATTCCACTCAACAACATAGCCCCTCTCTGAAAACTCTTTGACATATTCAGTTATGGATATCATTCCTAATTCGGACAACCCCGAGACCTCAATGTTCATCGGTAATTCTCTAACCCATTCACAATCTCCAAAATCTCTAGCAATCTCTTTCAAAATAGAAATAGACGTTGGAGATAGAGCACTATCAAGTAAAGTATCATGCAATGCCCGGAATTTAGATTCTAATCTCTCCTCACTCATTCGCCGATGTTTCATTCTCAACCAATTTCTAATACACCCGATTGGAAGTGTAGTTGATTTAGGCTTGAGAATATTGTTTTGCAAAACAATTGAATCTTTGGAGATTGCACTGATTAACATTTTAGAGTCTACATCTGATGTAAGATGGCCATGTAATCGATTCTTCCAGGATACTTTTAAATCTAAATCAGCAATTTTCCCAACCATATTTGTACCATCAGAAATGATCTTGGGCAAATTACTTTCATCAAAATCAGGAGTATTAAACCAAGTTCCTGCTGTCACATTCCATTTAGTCTGCGCATTAAATAAATTTGCACGCACTATTACCATAGTGTTGTTTTCCTCTAACCAGTCATCTAAAGTCCCTTTACTAGTTTGAGATTGGGGAGGGATTCGATCCAAATTAGATCTAGAATACCATTTAACTGACTCACTTTTTATTGAAGCCCATCTTACCCCCAAGTTTCCAGTGGAGGTTTTGAGATTCTCTAATGAATCCAAATATGGGTTCTCTGGCAGGCAAATTAATGATTTTGGGGGGTTTTTCATATAACAAAGGACAACAACTGAGCCCTTTGAGTCTAAAACAACTGCATCATGGAATGGTGAAATCTCTTTGGCATAAATTTTGTAGAGTGCGAGGTAATCATCATCTAATCTTTGCCTACCTCTTTCAGTTATTTTGTGTAGAGCACCCCTTATTCCCTCTGTATCATCCCTAAACACATATCCTTTTTCTCGTAATTGGCTTAGAGCCAAAGATGTATGAGGAGTTCTTATTCCTAATGATTTAGAGATTTGAGATACTGAACCTCCTGAATCTACTAACCAATTGAGAATTTTGCGTTGATAGCCACTTCTGATTCGTTTATTGGACAGAACTGTCACCTCTAATTGGGCTATTGTGGACACCCATATAGTTTTAACTTAAATAAACATTTATAGTTACCTATAGTTACGCATTTCCATTGGAATCGTAGAACTTTACTTACACCCAATCATGACAAGTACATTTTCTACACCAAATTTAGTATCCAAATGTAACAAGTTCCAAATTATGGAGCAACTATTATATCAGCGACCAGCGTCCTGTGGTTTAGTGGCAATTATCCTGTTGGATATGACCTGCGTGACAAAGAGATGATTATGATGAAAACTACCAGAATCCGAGAGAAGATTAAGAAATTTTTAGGAGAACGCCCCCGAAATACAGCAGAGATTTTGGAACACATCAATAGTACAATGAGACATGGAACTACAAGCCAACAACTTGGCAATGTACTCTCAAAAGACAAGGATATTGTAAAGGTAGGATACATCAAAAGATCTGGTATTTTGTCTGGCGGATACGATATATGTGAGTGGGCTACAAGAACATGGGTTTCATCGAACTGTCCTGGTTGGGAAGAAGGAACTCCAATAATCATTGACCAAGAAGGCAATGTAACAACCGGCACACGAAGAGAAGATAGATTCTGATTTCAATCAGTAAGTAGCCGGTGAAAGTGGTGCACTCCCTTCTCCATTTTTGGAGAATAACGACCATTGTCATAATTTTTTGATTTCATCCCAACAAAACAGGCTTCAACAATATACTGATCTTCCATCTCAACTTTATCAAGATCCCCTCCTGCGCCAAGTCCAAGTTTTGTTTCATCTAGTACAAAGCCATGGTAAATTACCTCGGTTGAACCAACATCTATCGGCTTGACAAGATTTAATGACATCCCCCAAGGATAAAAATTAAGCATTAAATTAGGGAATAGCCACCAATAATAGGCAGCTATTGATTTACCATAATCAACATGTCCTTTTGGAATTTCAAATATCGCCTCACCCTCTTTAGCAAACCCTACCTGAAGAACTCCATTCTCAAATAACTCAGTATCGTATGAGGTAAAATCTAGAATAGAGTTCAAATCTTTGTGGACAAATGGAATATGAAATCCCTCAAGATAATTGTCTACATACAGCATCCAATTAGTTTTTATTTTATGACTTCTATCCATTGTTGAATTATATCTAAAAGAGTCTAATTTGAGAAAACTCATCCTTGCCTCAACTGTAGAAATAAACCTTGAAAACTCATAATCTCCAGATAATTTAGCGAATAACAAATTCTTCCAACAAGCCACCTCTGCCTTGACTAAGTCGTCAGCTTCCGATGGATAACCCTGTACGTCTTCAAATTCGGGCATATTTCTAAGCCCTCCACTGAGGTTAAATGTTCGCCCATGATATGGGCAAACTACGGCATTACCATTCTCGCAACCCTCAACGAGAACCATGCCTCTATGAGTACAAACATTAGAGATGCAATTGTAAACAGATTCATCCTTTGTAAGGATCATCGGCTCACATCCTACATGAATTGACTTCTTTGTGACATCTTCCATCATCGCTTTGTGTCCAATGAAATTCCAAGATGTTTCAAATTTCTCAAGAATCTTGGAAAACATAGTGACATCAGTATAATATTTAGATGAAAGCGTTTCTGCCTTACTAATTTCTGGATGTATCACACCCATATCATACACCACATTTTGAGTTAATCAAGAATTGTAAATCGTCAGTGCTTCTTCAGCTGAGGCACCCTCGCAGATAATCGCATGACATGCTGCCGTCATCTTTACAGCCTTCTCTGTATCCCTTTGATGGATATTTCTTCCAGTAGCCGCCCCTCTACAATTACCAACGTTCATCTGTTGCCAAAGACGCTCTAGAAATTCCTTTGCTGGGAGATTGCCTCCCCCTGAACAGATTATTCCTGTTCTACCTGCAGCCTCTGAAGCTATTGCAAGCGATTCCGAGCGAGTTAATTTCTTTGGCAAATGGAATTTTGATGGATAATTAACTTTGGCAAAATCGGCACCAATGCAAGCGGCTACACCTGCTGCACCTGAAATTAATTGGGCATCCTTCTCATCTCCAACTGCCTTACCCCTAGGATACATCCATACTACAGAAATCATACCTAGTTCGTGGGCCTGTCTAATTAATTGAGCGGCCTCAGATAACATCTCATGTTCAAATTCACTGCCAATATAGATAGTATAACCAATTCCAACTACATTAATGCCGTTATGAACTAGAGACATAACATCATCCATATCCCAAAGGGCCTGAGATACTGGGTCCCTTTGATCGACCTTTACAAGATTTGATTTGGAATTCAATTTGACTAAATATGGCACATCCGGATAATCTCGTGCATAATGAGAAATCAACCCTAGTTGGCCTGCTAAAACTCCTAATGTACCATCTTGATGGCACCTTTGACCGATTTTAAAAAGATGAGCAGGGTCATTGGAAGTAGGTGGTATTTTATTACCACCATCATAGAAATCATCATTCAGATGTTCAATTTTCTGATCACAGGCAAAAAGATTCATTTTGCCGGTACCTGCTGTTGCAGCATCCATGTTTTGGATAAAGGTTTCAACCAATTCGTTGGGAACGTCGGCGGGAACATTGTATTTTGCCATCTTATCACCGCAAATTTATGTTTATTTCCCAGTAAAGTTAGCTACTCTCTTCTCAACATAAGCAGCAATTCCTTCCTTCGCATCAGAACTGTTGAAAAGAGAAGCCTGCAATTCTCGCTCAAGGGCCAAATGATACTCGAATGGAATTTCTGGGCCAGTTTGAACTGAACGCTTAATATTTCCAACTGCCTTAACAGCCTTATTTGGAAGTGTAAATTGTGAACACCAATCAAGAACATCTCTACGGAAATCTTCTGCCGAACCTTCCCAAATGTGATTGATTAAATCACATGCTTGAGCATCTTCGAAAGACATCAATTCACCAGTAACCATCATCTCAAGGGCTTTTGCCTTACCAATCAACCTTGTTAAGCGGGCTGTTCCTCCAGTTCCTGCTAGTACTCCAAGATTTATTTCTGGAAGCCCAACCTTTCCAGAATTCTTACGAGCAATTCTGATATCTGCAGCCATTGCAATCTCAAGCCCGCCACCAACAGCATGTCCGTTTATTGCACAAACAACAAGTTTTGCTGTCTGCTCAAGTCTTGAAAGTGTTTCATTGGCATGGAGACAAAAATTATACTTGAATCCAGGAGTTACAGAATTGAGCATTTGGATGGATGCTCCTGCTGAAAAGAAAGATGAACCATTACCGGTTAAAACAATACAAGTCACATCATCGTTAAATCTAGCTTTGACTATGGATTCATCAATATCTCTCATCATTTCGTGCGTATATGTATTAGGTGAACGATCATTTGCACCATCTAATGGTTTTCCTGCAGAATTAGAAGTCAGTTCAATTACTGCAATGCCATTATCAGTAACTCCATAATTTACCAATCCATTAGGCATAGGCTCAAGTTTCAATCCATAAAGGTCGCTCATGTAACATCCCAGTTGCACTAGCATTATGAATAAATCGCATTCAATTCTTCGGGATTGAAACCTGATCTGAATCATCTGCGAAGGAGGTTTTTCCTCCACCTTTCCTAATATCATTCCATTGTTCTTTTACTGATCCTGCCTGTTCAGAAGGAGCCCAGTTGTCTCTTTTTAGCCCTTTCCTAAAAGGCATTCTTCTAACGCCTCTACCCATAGACTTTGGGTCTCTACGTAACATAAATGGATTGGCCAAAGTGTACAGAAGACTCTTCAGCAAGGTTGGCTTGAAAAGTTTTCCAATCCACAACAACCCATCTCCTTTCTTCTTCTGGTGCTTCATCCACCTCTTACACATTATCTTGAAAGTCCTATTTCCAACCCTATTCATCAACCAACGGTTTGCCACACTAGTCTTGACATATGGCAAGAGTTGTTTCCTAACCTCTCTCTCATAGTCGCACTCTCCCAAAATATCCTTTGCAGCAAGAACTCCAGACCATACAGCCATCCTCATCCCAAAACCCCACATGAAATCTTGAAGGCCTCCGGATTCACCAACATAATACCTGCCATCCTGCCGGTAATTTCTGTTGATTGTGAAATCGCCTTTCCCTCCAACTCGCTTTACTGGCTTCCGATTCAAGTTTGGATAATTTCGATCATACCATGCGATTGTTTCGTTGAGGAATCTATCACTCTTCTTCTGCTTCCTCCATAAACAAGTACATATTAGGCCCACGCCATCAATTATAATCAAGTATGAATAAGCACCTGGTGCAAGTTTATCGTTTAACTGGAATGATATGTGGTTCGGATGATCTGTATGAAATATTTCACCATAAGCAACAGCTGATGTTCCTTTAGGCCCACAAGCAATAATCTGACAATCCTCTTCTTTTACCCTAGAGTTGTAATGTATTTGAGCACCTGCTGCCAAAGCCTGCCTCTTCATACCTTGATCTATGGTATGACTTGAAGTACCCCTCTCTACTATTCGGTAAGCCACCTTTGGACTTTTAGCCTGAGTTATTTCATCATCGGGGTGGATTAAATCCACTACTCGAAATTCAGTCGCTTTGAATTCATCAAGGTCAAATCCCCAACTTTTCAATTGGTCAAAGAAGTCGATATCCATGCTCCAATTTTCCAAAGCCTGAAAATCGCCATCAAATCGGGCGCCTGAGTCACCTCTAATATCATGTACATGTACTTCAACACCCGCTTTTGCAAGAATTGTTGCTGCGGCTAAACCTGAAAGCCCTGCCCCCATT
>Ga0066849_10000627_pt1 | contig 14217 bp, 6 predicted proteins | sample ETNtaG_9_FD_65492 | JGI IMG/M metagenome (GOLD analysis project Ga0066849, IMG submission 65492) | Marine microbial and viral communities from oxygen minimum zone, Eastern Pacific Ocean - ETNP201406SV69 | ecosystem: Environmental > Aquatic > Marine > Oceanic | place: Pacific Ocean: Eastern... | reverse complement strand
AACATAATAGTGCCTAGACCAATCATGAAGGCAACACCAATCTGCCCGTACAAAGCACCTGCTGCACTGCCAACTACAAGCAGTATTAGGATGGCTTGAGCTGCAATCGCATCTTCATCATGTCTTTGAGCAATGCCAATATTAAGGGATACACCGAGAAGAAGAAGGCCCCCGAGAAGATTATCTTCATTTGCAAACCCAATATTGTCTAGCCATCCCCAGTGCCAAAAGTCAAGTATTAATCCATAAATTAGTTTCATAGATATGATGACCCAAGTGACACCAAGAATTCTCATATTCGGATTAGGAATCCATTTTTCTCCAAGATAGAGACCAATTATTGCCATAGCGGTTAATCCAAGTGCGCCAAAAACAGGATCTAATACAGTTCCAACAATGGCTCCAATAAGAGACCATGAGAAGATCATTGCAATTAACAAACCGAAACCAAGGCGCTTCTCACCATATACGGCCAAGTCAGTAACACTATCCATTTCTGGGGCTGTTTTTACTGTGCCATCTTTTTGTATTGCGCCAGGCCTTTCAAAATCATCACCTCCTTTTGAAAAGATTTCGACCATATCACCCATTGCAACATCGGGTTCCAGTTCTACAACATCCTCAACTTCTTGGACATCAACCACTTCCTCATCTTCCTCATGTGTGACCATAAAAGAAGAGATATCCATCCCTCTTGCTCTTGAAAATTCTTGTTTGCGAATCACTTCGTCTCTAGATTTTTCTGATTTGGATGGCGGGGCGCCTTCGCCCAAATCTTCAGACATATATCTGCTCCTTGACCTAATGCTATTCAATACTCTTGTCCTTTGAGTGAATTTTTGTAGGTTTACGCTTTATCAAAACCCATTCATTAATGTATTTTGTATGGTATAGGTATGCGAAAAAGACAAAGACAACCGTTGACACGATTTAGCATGGCCGATGTGTTAGGGGCGCCGAAAGGAAGCCTTGCTGAGCATGGATTGATTTGTGCCGGCAATGTCCATTGGAATTTGCCAGTTGAAACTTTAGTTGAATTGGCGGTAAGCCGTGGCGAAGGCGTTTTCAGTTCTCATAAAGCCTTAGTTACAGAAACAGGTGAAAGAACCGGCAGGTCGCCTAATGACAAATATATTGTTGAAGAATCTTCTACTAGTTCGGATGTTAATTGGGGCGATGTAAACATATCTACTGATGCCGAGACATTCAATAGAATGAGAGCTAAGGTAATCGATTATCTTTCCAACCAAGAAGATCTTTTTGTACAAGATTTGTACTGTGGAGCAGATTTTTCTGAAACCCTTCCAATACGAGTAATTACTCAAAATGCATGGCATAATGCATTTGCCCGAAACATGTTCATACGGCCTGAAGGAGAGCGAATGAAACAACACTCGCCAGAGTTTACAGTATTCCATGCGCCGCATTTTGAAGCTGATGCGAAAGAAGATGGACTTAATTCACAATGTTTTGTAATTGTCAATTATCAAGCAAAGGAGGTAATTATTGGTGGCACGAGATATGCTGGCGAAATTAAAAAATCAATTTTCTCAGTGATGAATTTAATCCTTCCCAAAAAAGGTATACTTCCAATGCATTGTTCAGCAAATACTACCGGAGATAATACTGCTATTTTCTTCGGGCTTTCGGGCACTGGCAAGACAACACTTTCCGCAGACCCAAAAAGAGCACTTATTGGAGACGATGAACATGGATGGGGGTCAAACGGCGTCTTTAATTTCGAAGGCGGATGTTATGCCAAATTGATCGACCTTTCTGAAGAAGATGAACCTGCGATATTTGCAACAACTCGAAAGTTTGGTTCAATACTTGAGAATATAGTGATGGACGAAAACGGTGTGCCTGACTTCTATGACACCTCTAAAACTCAGAATACAAGAGGCTCCTATCCCATCGAATTCATTGATAATAGGACTGAAGATTCCAAAGGCGGCCACCCGCAGAATGTGATTTTCTTAACTTGTGATGCATTCGGAGTACTCCCTCCAATCTCTCGTTTAACACCAGCTCAGGCCGCTTACCACTTTATTTCAGGTTATACTGCAAAAGTCGCTGGAACCGAAGTGGGCGTAAAAGAGCCGCAAGCAACATTTTCTGCTTGCTTTGGTGAGCCATTTATGCCAATGCACCCTGGAGTTTATGCCGACCTTCTTTCGGAGAAAATGAAAGAACATAACGCCACAGCCTGGCTAATCAATACTGGATGGTCTGGTGGACCTTATGGAGTTGGAAACCGGATGAAAATCAAGTATACTAGGGCAATGCTGAATGCGGCATTGGATGGTGAAATTGACAATGTTGAATATGTTCACGATGAAAGGTTTGGATTTGCTGTACCCACCTCGTGCCCAGGAGTTCCAAGCGAAGTTCTACAACCGATGAAAACTTGGTCTAATTCTGCAGAATACAACAAAACAGCTGATGATTTAGCAGAAATGTTTGTTGAGAATTTCAAACGCTATGAAGCAGGGGTTTCACCGGCGGTAAATGCATCATCTCCTAATAAGTTGGGCATTTAACCGCAAGACCGTAGTTTGATAACTTAGCGGCGCGCACAATAATTTGTGAGAGACATGCGTAGCCTACGATTTTTAATTGGAACAATGTTCATAATTACCGCATTATTGCCGATTATGAGCATATATAATCCCCTAAATATGGATACTTTTGAGGAAGAGGATCGAGAGAATCCTTTTGGAGAACCAATGCTGCTTGATGACTTAAGGAAGGAAATCAGAAATGCAGTTGGTGCACCATGTCCGGCAATACAGAATGATGGCGGCTCACCCGGCGATGCTGGAAATGCAACAACCAACACCGCCAAAGATTTGGGCAATAATCCAACCACTTCATTCACCGGTTGTGCAGATACCACCGATATTGAGGATTGGTATGAATTTACCATGGACCAAGATTACAACATTGAAGCAACTTTGTCAAATTATGCTAACGATTATGATTTGTATCTAGTACTCGAAGATAACGGGTCCTATTTCGCTGCAGACGCCTCAGAATACGACGACCCACAGGAATCAGTCACTAGTATTGGTTCGCCGATAGAATCGACTCCTGATACATATTGGATTGTTGTATTCCCGTATAACCAAGGCGGAGGTTCCTCGATTGGGGATTATGATTTGGACATATGGACAAATTATACCGAGTCTTGTGTAGACTGGTATTCTCCACAAAACGATGCTAATACTGGCCAAGATGCACCGCAGAATTGGTCAGACTCACCAACTAATATGGGGAACAATGTGACGGCGAGTTATACAGGTTGCCTTGATGGTGCAGACGGCGGCGATGTTTTCGCATTCGATGTTCCACTAAACCATACAATTACCGCATCACTAACCATGGATTCAGGAACAGACTTCGACTTATATCTTCATCAGCCTAATGGTTCTTCAATAGACGTTTCTGGAAACATTGGTGATAATGATGAATTTGTCACATCATTGGGTTCATCGTACGAGAATCAACCGGGAACTTATTTTGTGAATTTATCTCATTGGTCTGGCAGTGGCAATTATACACTTGACGTCTGGACTAATTACAGTGTTCCAACACCAAATCTTGCAATAGAAAATGTTTCATTTAATTTAGCAGCAAATCCAGGTGATGTTGTCTCTATCGACGTAACAGTCATCAATGATGGGAGCTTAGAATTAACAGATTCATTCATGGTTGAAGCCATTCTGAGTGTTGATTCTACCCAGAGATGGACAGATCATAATATTGGAAATGCAACTTGGACGGCTGGATTGCCAATCAATGGTACACAAATTATCACAATCAACGGAGCAATCCCATCAAATATTGTTGAAGGAGACTACAATGTATTCATCGTTCTTGATTCTGATGAGTTAGTGACTGAGAAGAATGAAAATGACAATATTGAGTTAGCAGATGACGTTTTAACAGTTGGAAATAGTGTTAATGCCTGTGCAACACCGCAAGATGATGCCGCATCAGGTGCGGATATTGGGGAGGAGATCGGAGTAGCTGAGGACCTTGGTTTAGACCCGGTAATAGAAGTAAGGGGTTGCGTAGATTCTACAGATGCAGCGGATATGTACAAGGTCTCAATTTCCGCAGGAGAATATCTCAATGTTTCACTAGTATCTCCTCCAATAGATGGGGCGGACTTTGACATGGATTTGTTATTACCTAATGGGTCAGAAATAGATAGCAGCATTTCAACAGGAGATGATTTTGTTTCCTTGGAAGGCTCCGATTATGAATTTACAGCAGGAGATTATTACATAAATATCACTTATTATGGTGGATTTGGAGGGAATCCAGGTGGTACTTACAGACTACTTATTGGAGAACCAGATCAATCAACATATGTCCCACCATTTACCTGTGGAACACAAAACGACCTAGGATTAGGGCAAGACGCTAGTTCATCAGGAATTCCACTCGGTACAAATAATCCAATCAGTGGTTCTGGTTGTTTGAGTAATTCAGATACTGAGGACGTTTATATTTTCACAATTAACGAGTATAAGAATACCGAGGTATTGTTTAATTCAAGTACTGCAAACCCATTTACGGCGACTCTTGCAGATTCTAGTGGGAATTTAATTGCATCTGTTGACAATACAAGTTATGGTATGGTATTTGCTTCACTTGATAATGAAACTTATGAAGGCCAAGAAAAAACCTACACCTTAACCGTTGATTCTAATGGTGGCCAAGGCTCTTATGATGTTGAATTAAAGGTGGTTGACCCCGCTTCGCCCGATGTTGTACCAAATACTCTAGTATGTCCAACTACCGAATCATATACCGATGAAGATATAATTCCAACCTGGTCAATCAATAATATCCGTGGCCCCGGTTATGGACAAACAATGGTCGTTTTGGTTGAATTAATCGATTCGGACAATGTCACAGTATCAACAATTTATTCATCTGAAGTAGAGTCTGAAAACCCTGGTGTTGCAAACCCAACATCATACAATCAATCATCGGTACAAGACACATATACAATTTACACCATTCCAACCAACACACCTTCTGGCGATTATAGATGTAAATTGATAATCGATTCCAATAATGATGTTATAGAATCAGACGAGTCGAATAATATCCATTTCTCTGAAGAATTTTATATCCAAAATGAAGCAGAGCAGTGGGCTAATGATGAAGATAAAGATTCATTCAATACTACGGATGCTGGCGATGGTATTGTTGATGATTGCCCAACCAATCCAGGAACTTCTACTCTTGATAGAATTGGATGTCCTGATTTAGATGGTGACGGTGTTTCTAATGATAACGATATACTTCCAAACGATCTAACGCAGTGGTATGATACTGATGGAGATGGCTTTGGTGATAATCCGGGTGGAACAAATGGCGACCAATGCCCATCTGTTGCCGGCGTCCCAGGTGGCGATGGTGGAGCAGGATGCCCAATACTAGACTTAGATAGTGATGGCGTCCTAAATGAGAATGACTTGTGTCCAGATACTCCTGCTGGTACGCTTGTAGGTTCCGATGGCTGTGAAATTGACGATGGCCCAGTAGATAATGGAACAGATAATCAGAATAATGCTACTGATAATACAACTGATAACACTGGAGATAACACTGGAGATAACACTGGAGATAACACTGGAGATAACACTGGAGATAATACCGGCACTGGTGAAGACACAACTGACGCAACCGATGAAACAGAATCAGAATCCGGCCTGCTTGGAATGTCTTATACCATGGTTGGAATAATTGGCGGAGTAGTTGTAATAATTCTTTTGACACTTCTAATTGTTAGGGGCAGGGGTTCAAAGAACGATGCCTTTTCTATGCAAGAAAAAGCTTATGCTGAAGCAGGATATGCTGCTGTTGCAGGTATTGGAGCAGTTGACACATCAATCACGCCAGAACAATTAGCATATGAGCAACAATTAATCGCATCTGGATATCCAGCAGATTATGCAAGAGCATATGCAGATCAGCATTTCAGACCTTGGTTAAAGCAGTGAAAGCATAACTAGCCACATGACAATGCTCATGACCCGCCTAATTCTGGCATTGGTATGCAAGTACTAATGGAGACATCAGCAGGAAATATTACGATAGATTTGTTTGACAAAGAAGCACCAGATACGGTTGCTAATTTTGTCAAACTAGTCAATATGGGGCACTACAATGGATTACATTTCCACAGAGTCATTGAAGATTTTATGATTCAAGGCGGATGCCCTCATTCCAAAGACCCAATGTCTAGAAGAGCCGGAACAGGTGGACCGGGATGGAATATACCATGTGAGCCATCAGCTCTCAAACTCAAACATGACAAGCCAGGAGTACTATCAATGGCAAACGCAGGACGCAACACCGGTGGATCACAATTTTTCCTTACTACTGTAGCAACACCATGGCTCAATGGCAATCACGCAGTTTTTGGTGCAGTTTCTGGAGGCATGGATGTTGTTAAGGCAATTGAAAGATGCCAAAAACTACCAGGCGATAGGCCATCAACTCCGCAACAAATCATCACTTGTTCAGTAATTTGAGGAGTTACTCCAACGAATGGCGCAACAGATATTATTTAATAATTAATAACTAAGGCCGCAACATGTCGAAGCATAGAGTTGGCGGACGCCGAATAGTCAGCATCAGCCTTCCGGAGGAATTAGCAATCAGACTTGACCGCAATGTCGGTAAAGGTAAGAATGGACGAAGTGCAATCATTGCACAGATGATTGAACAAGGACTCAACCCCAAACAGCCTATTTCTGTCACTAAGGAATCCAAACCTAGTCCTAGAAAAGGCGCAGGATATCGGGTCGAAAGCGATACTATGGGTGATTTGGAAGTCCCCTCAGACCGCTATTATGGTTGTCAAACAGCGCGTTCTTTAATTAATTTCGACATAGGAAATGACAAAATGCCCCGGGGAGTAATCAGGGCTTTTGGAATATTAAAACAAGCAGCAGCAAAGACCAATGTGGCTTTGAAGCAGGTCGATTCAGATGTTGGAGAATTGATAGTTAAGGCTTGTCAAGAGGTGATAGATGGCGATCTTGATACACATTTCCCACTTCGAATATGGCAGACAGGTAGTGGAACCCAATCTAATATGAATTCCAATGAAGTTATCGCAAATAGAGCGATTGAGATTGCAGGAGGAGAACTCGGTTCAAAACACCCAGTACATCCTAATGACCATGTAAACAGGGCCCAATCATCTAACGATACATTTCCCACCGCCATGCACATTGCTTCTGCAGAAGCTTTTGTTCACGAATTGCTCCCTAGTGTAAGATTATTAAGAAATGCATTGAATGATAAGGCAAAACAATGGGAAGATGTGGTGAAGATTGGCCGAACCCACCTTATGGATGCAGTACCATTAACACTGGGCCAAGAGGTTTCAGGATGGGTATCTCAACTCGATGCAGATTTGAGAAGATTAGATTTTGCTTTAGATGATTTATTCGAGTTAGCACTTGGTGGCACTGCAGTAGGAACCGGATTGAACACCCATCCATTATTTGCTCAAATGGTCGCCGATGAAATTTCAAATATTACAGGCCTAACTTTTGTTAGTGCTGAAAACAAGTTTGCCCAATTAGCCGCTCATGACGCCGTAGTTGCTGCCAGTGGAGCCCTCAATACTCTTGCAGTAAGTTTAATGAAAATTGCAAACGACATTAGATGGCTTGGTTCAGGCCCTAGGTGTGGATTAGGAGAATTATCACTACCTGCAAATGAACCCGGCTCATCGATAATGCCTGGCAAGGTTAACCCAACACAAGCAGAGGCGATGACAATGGTGTGTTGTCAGATTATGGGCAATCATACAGCGATTACAATTGGCGGCTCACAAGGTAATTTTGAGTTAAACGTCTACAAACCAATGATGATTCATAATCTTCTACATTCAACCCGGCTACTTACCGATTCATGTCGGTCGTTAAGAGAGAATTGTGTAGAGGGATTAGAACCGGTTCAAGAGAACATAACCAATCATTTGGAGAATTCTTTGATGCTGGTAACCGCATTGAACAATTATATTGGTTATGATAAGGCAGCAAAAATTGCTAAGAATGCACATGAAAAAGGATTAACATTACGTGAATCTGCTCTCGAATTGAAGTATTTAACAAATGAGCAATTCGATCAATGGGTTAGGCCTGAACAAATGATAGGGCCATCGACAAAGTGATTCATAGGAAGTCTGTTAGAGACATTTGTTTCGCTCTATCATTTTGGAATAGAGAATCTGTACTATTTGCCAACCATTCTACATTTTGTTTAGTATATTCATCTACTCCATATTTTTCCATTACGTGTAATGTTACTTTGATATATTTTCTAACTGCACCTTCTGATACAGTTAGAGCCAAATTCCCATTACATAAATTCCCATCAGATTTTACTACCCCCATTGAAGCATAGCCTGCATTATTGGCTTTACTAGTTTGAATGCACTTGCCTAATATTGGCATTCTTCGATAGGAATGTCCGCATTTAACACAGCGGACTTTTTGTCGTGCAAAAGCATTGAGGTTTCCTCTAAGATCGGGAAGGAAATGGGAACGAATTACACTAGAAGCAACCTTTCTAACATCAACTGCCCTTAACCTATGTCCTAGATCCAATTGACCATTCATCTTGTCGATCATCGTATCTAGAGTCTTGTATGCAGATAGATTTGGTCCTGAAGAGATTGACTTGCAATCATGCGTATAACCATAACCACGAACAGCTGCAATAGTACCTAACCTTCTTTCAACAAAATCCACTCTATCCGAGCATAATTTAGGATGAGGGCGGTCTTGAGTGAGTTCATAGAAATCTCTTTCATAAAACCATCCGGAATCCACATTCAAAGCCTCTTTATCAACTTCAGTCGGATTCAACCTCGTCGTCAAAACGAGAGGGGCATCCATTTGCCCTCCCCTATTTGCAGGCAAAATATCCCTACTAAAATTCAACAAACCATCCATTAGTAACATAATTGCATCTTCATCTCCATCACAATTACGCCTTTTTGATGCGTGGAATAATGGATGTGCATAACCTCCAGAACAATCAGCCCAGCCAATAATTCTGGATAATACTCCACCTGAGGTGTGTGGAGCCAATGCACATATTAGATGGCCAACTAATTCCTCAGGTGTTGAAACATTGTAATATGGCTCCATATCGTAATATCTAACCAATAATTCATCGATGAATTTAGCTGCTTTTACAAAGTATTCCCCAGCATTTTTAGCAACAATAAAATCTTGAGGATATAATTCTAACATTTGTTCATCAGAATTCAATTCATCTCCTAGGTGATCATGAGTATAACCTAGATTGACAAGCCTCTTCCAAGAAACACCTACTTCAATCGGTTTGAAGTGGGTTACTGGAACATCACTCATATCGAACCTAATGGTCCCATCTCTAAACACTGGGAGGTTATATTTTGCCCTCAATATGCCCTTCTCTAATGCTTCTGGAGTTTGATTCTTACTAGCTATTTTTTTCATACATTTGATACTCTTTGGTAATCTCTCAATCCCAAGTTTTGCCATTGCATCATCGATCATAGAAGCGATTGGAACCGTTGTTATTTCCCCTCTTCTTCGCCTATTACCACTTAATTCACTCTTGAATTCAGTTCTCCCTCCGCATTTTTCCCCGACAATCGAATCACCATATTGGTCTGTTTTTCTATGATGGCAGGACAGCATAGGAGATTTTTTGCCACAAGAAGAGCATGTTCTAATTCCAAGTTGAACACGAATGTCCTTTTTTTGTGCGGCATTAGATAATAGTCTTTGATTACCACCGTTTAGATCGATCGGGAAGAGCGTATGAGCCATAGGATTCATTACTCTTGGAGCCGATTTTTCGGGACGACCCATCCGGCAACCGATTCTAACCGGTGCTGAGTGCTGCCATCTTAGGCTGGAAATTTTTCTTATTAAGGGGAGGATTCCATCGACTCGATAGTCATCCCTGTCTATTTGTGCTGCTAGAAATTCTTTAGGTTCTTCGGGACCTATATCCGCAATACTTTCAGCAGCGATTCGGCCTATTTCATCAGTTTCAGCAATATTCTTTCCTTGTTGTCTTGCATTGGTTTCAGCAGATATTCGTTGTATAGAACGTTTCTTTTCTAATTCCTCAATTCGACTTTCCTCTTTTTCGAGTATTGAAGCAGCGTTCTTTAATCGGCTTATGCGGTCATTGAATATTCTATGCGAATCAGCAATCATAATAGGTTTCTCTCCTTCAACTGCAAAACCAAAAGCCTCTAAAAGAGCTGACCAACCAGTTGTTATTACTAAATCATCGCCATCATGATGGTGTGCAAGGCCTAGAATCAATGCACTACCTTTCACTATGCCATGTTGTAACAGAGTCCATAAAATTCCGTCGTTTTCATCAAAAACGAAATTATCAATTTTGAATTTTGGCCCAGGGCAATCTTTCATCATATCGATGGAAATATTATTTGGCGGCATTCCATCCATTATTTTGGCATTCCAATTAGTGACTGCACCTTTAACACGAAGACATTTTGATTCTGGTTTTGGCATAAGCGAAGCGATATCATCATCCGATAAATTTGTTGATTCAATTTTTCCATTAGCTAATATGTCAAGAAGAGAGGGAACCCACTCTATCGGCAAATCAAGAAACCATGGATTGTGGGGTGGAGGAAGAGATGTTTTGAACCTTTCAGATATTGATTTTGCTTGATTCCAATTTAATGTTTGAGAGATCAAAAAACGTTGCCACTGCAATCTTGTTTTGAATCTTTGATTAACGTCATCACTTGATTCAACAACTTTTCCAGGGATTCCATCGGGACATGAATCAACTGCCAAGCCCATTATATTGCAGAAATCTGTTATAGATTCGTTTGAATTTATTTCTTCAATCAGATCACTTGCCCACCAATCAATACTATATCCTGCAGGAACAAGATCCTTGTTATTCTCTAAGAATTCTCCATATCCAATGACAATTTCGCCATTATCCCAAACTGTGGAAATATCATCTCTAATAGAATTGAAACTTTTAACATCATCACATCTCAAGAATTTCCCATCCCTTAGCACAACCCAAGGGCCATCTGTGTCATCGGAGGGAGTTATTGCACATGCTTTACCAGGCCGTTCAATTTTCATTTGGGTACCTATTGTGATGAAATCATCCATTGCTAACATGCAGGTAGGATTGACCGATGCCGCAGCTAGGCCAGAAGGTCTACATCTGCCATATCTTAGCCTAAACCCACCAGGTTCTTGCGGTGATCCAAAGACAGGCCTTCCAGCAATAATATCATTCATGAATTTTGTAATCGGTTCCGTCATCCGTGACTTAAATTCATCCTTTTTATCGTCCTCTTTCTTTTTATCCTTTTCAGCAAATTTGGTTATAAATTCCCATCCTGTAACTTCTAAACGCTCAGTATGCTTCTGAATTTTTGGTGCCTTAAGACACAAACCTTCTCCAATAACAAGAAGTACACCGCCACGAATTCTCGCCTCGTCTATATTTCTAACATCGCCATAACCTGCACATTCAATTCTTTCTGTGGACTCACCATTTATCATCACTGGACACGCCCTAACAATTTCGTCAATCTCTTCCGGACTTGGCCTATATTGTAGATTTCCTCTAAATAATCCAAATTCTTCTTTGACTCTTTCAACTTCAGGATCTGTAGGCTGATATCTTCCAATATTCAATTCCCTTCTAATCATATCAGCTATGAGGACGGCAAGTGCTTGGGCCGTCCCCCCCGCCGCCCTAATCGGTCCAGCAAAGTGTACGGAAACGAATTGTGAACCATCGAGATTGTTTAGGAGGCGAACTTCACTGATACCTTCCAATGGGGCTACTAATACTGCTTCTGTGAGAATAGCAAGGCCTACTCTAATACCAGCATCAATTGCTGTAACCAAGTCAAAACCTTGATCGCGGAATCCACGGGCAACGGATTGGGCCATTTTTATGGAGGTGCTTTCACGGTCATTTTCTGCTAACATTTTACGAATATCATCAGCGACTTCATACTCACCTAGGTATTCAATTAACAATTTTTCAGTTCGGCCAGCTAAATCAGCAGCTCTAGGGATTTCAACAAAGGACTTGTGATCTAGATTTTTTGCTCTAGCAGTTTCTGCAATTCTATAAGCATCATCCGTTTTTTCATCTAACCATTGCTGATAATCATCCATTTCTCTTTGAAGTCTAGAAATGTCAACTCCTACGATGGGGTTTTTGCCAGATACCTTGTTGACAGTTTCCGACATATCTCTCCCTCTTGATGATTAAAGGCGCCCGCTTATCAACAGTTGCCTCAAACTCCGCTCAGCATTAACAACAAAGACATTTTTGTCATAAATTCTTTAGATACTCAAGGAAAGTTCATTTCCCATTGCGATAACCAATAGGTGATGGGGGTCTCAGAAACGGTACGCAATCACCCACAATGGGCTAGATTGGTTGAGTTGGTAAGGGAGCTAGCTTTCATCGACGGGGGGAGCGATGATGCTTTTACATTAGCCAGTGGTAGAAATTCTCGCTGGTTTTTTGATACCAAGCCAGTGATGATGTGCCCAGAGGCAAGCCATTTAATTGGCGAAATGCTCAATATAAGGATGGATGAAATGGGTGCAGATTTCGTTGGAGGGTTGGAATTAGGAGCGATTCCACTTACGGCAATAGCCGTTACAATGTCACCAAAGAATTCCCCAAGACGTGGCTTTATGGTAAGAAAAGAGCCTAAAGGCAGAGGTGGCAGGAAGACCAACAATCCACCAGGAATAGAAGGAGCTTCTTTATCTGGGGGTGGCAAGATTGTAATTGTTGAGGATGTAACAACTACAGGCGGTTCGGCAATAAAGGCTGTAGAAAGAATCCATAATGATACGGATTGTGAAGTCATCGGAGTCATAAGTATCGTCGATAGGGAAGAAGGTGCTGAGGAGGCATTTTCTAATTCCGGAATTTATTTTGAGAGCCTAATGGGCAGAAGTGATGTTGCGAATTAGCGAGGGATTCTATGCCCCATGCCCTCAATCCAATATCGGAATCAAGCGATGGATTGTTTGAAAATAATCCGGATAAGACTTCCGTAGAGAAATTTAAATTCTTCCATGCCGATGAAGGTAAACCACTTGCAACACCATGGCAGGTTGCTTTATCAAGAGCAATGATTTTAAGAAAATATCAACTTCCAAAGGGGATTATTCTAGATTGTGCTTGCGGCAGCGGAATTCAATTGGCTGCTTATTCTGAGATTCTTAAAAAACCGGTTGTGGGGATTGAATTGAATGAGAAGAGGGCAAGAGCGAGTGCCGTAAATTTCAGAACGGTTTTTACTGAAAGAGGAGACGCTTCAATCGATCGTTTACAAGATAGTAGAATCATTGTTGGAGACGGACGAGATGGTGGAAAAACAATTGATATTTTACGACAAGAATTTAGGGAGGAAGAGGACAGAAAAGTAGCGTTTCTTCATTTGGACCCAGCAAGGCCTAGAAACAGCAGAGCTCATGAGTTATCAGAGATGGCACCAAAGTTGGATGAGGTTTTTGAAGGCTGGAAATCCCACCTAGTAGTTGGGCCAAATGGACCAACAATACTTCTTGATTTATCACCTCGTTTATCACATAGTCAAATGCTGGAAGTTGAATCAATAGTTGAGCAATTTTGGCCGAACACAGAAAAAACTTGGACTTGGACTTCTAGAGGGAGGGGGCGAGTCGATAGGTTAGCACTTTGGATGGGTGAGATTTCCGAGCCAAACTTTTCAAGGAGATTCGTTAGAATCCCCCCCGACCCTAAATTGACATCTTTCGAGATGCTTGGCGGCAAATCACTAATTGAAGGTGACGGGATTCCAGTAAGTTCAGAACGAATGCCTAAAAGAGGAGAATATGCTACATTAGTAGATTCAGCACTGGTAGAATCTGGAATGGCAGATGATTGGTTAAAATCAACCGATAAAGAACTTGATTATGACTGGGTTTCCACAACGGGTCGCAGACCAACCATCTATCATTGCAAGCCACTGAAAGGATTGCCGCCCGAAGCCAAATTTTTGATACAATGCACGGGTAGGGTTCTTGACTTGATACATTCTGAATTAACCTTGGAGACAGTTGATGAATTTGTTAAAATATGTCTTGAGAATGACATATCAAAGTTGACTATAAGGGC
>Ga0066849_10000622_pt1 | contig 14246 bp, 12 predicted proteins | sample ETNtaG_9_FD_65492 | JGI IMG/M metagenome (GOLD analysis project Ga0066849, IMG submission 65492) | Marine microbial and viral communities from oxygen minimum zone, Eastern Pacific Ocean - ETNP201406SV69 | ecosystem: Environmental > Aquatic > Marine > Oceanic | place: Pacific Ocean: Eastern... | reverse complement strand
CCTTGTTCTCCATTATGCTGAATATAATCATTATAAGAAACAGTTTCAGCTCTAATAAAGCCTTTTTTTATATCACTGTGTATAATACCTGAACAATCACTTGCATTAAAATCTTTTTTTGCTGCCCATGCTTTTGTTTCTTTTTCGCCACTGGTAAAAAATGTTTTTAAACCCAATAATTCATAACCTGTTTTAATAATTCTAGATAATGCACTTTCATTCTCCCCTATTTCATCTAAAAATTCTTTTTGATCTTCTGTGTTTAATGATGATATTTCTTGTTCTAATTTAACATTAACTGATACAGATTGTATTTTAGAATTTAAAGATGATAAAAAATTATCAATATCACCTTTACTTGTACCTTCATTAACATTAGCTATTATAAACATTGGCTTTTTAGTTAATAATTTTAAATCGGTTAATATGTTTAATCTATCTGTATATTCAAAAGAAGATGCAAACTTATCATTAGATAGGTGATTAATTAAACAATTTAACTCATCTAAAATTAAAGATTTTTCTTTATGATCTGTTTTACTTTTTTTAAATCGTTCATAATATTTTTGCACTGTATTTAAATCAGATAAAATTAATTCTAGATTAATATCATGAAAATCATCTACAGGGTTACATTCTCCTTTAACATGAATAATTTCCTTATCTTTAAAAAACCTTACAACATGTGCAATTACATCTGTACTGTTTATATGGCTTAAAAATTCATTCCCTAACCCTTCTCCTTTGGAAGCTCCTTTGATTAATCCTGCAATATCAACAAATTCTATAGATGCATTAATAATATTTTTTGAGTTATTAATAGTTGCAAGGGCTTTTAATCTGTTATCAGGAACTTCAACATATGCAACATTAGGATCTATTGTGCAAAAAGGATAATTACTGGCTGGGATGGACTGTTGTGTTAATAAATTAAAAATTGATGATTTTCCTACATTCGGCATACCTACTAAACCACATTTAAAACCCATATTTATTTTCCATTTAATTTATTCATCAATTTAGAAAAATCACCATTAAAAAATTCATTAATTTTATCTAAGATTAAATTAATACACTCTAAAATACTTTGTTTGTCTTCTGGCGATGGTTTTCCTAAAACATAACTAACAACATTATCTTTATTTTCTGGTTTACCTATACCGATTCTTAATCTCCAAAATTCTTTTGAACCAAGTTGTTCTATAATACTATTCAACCCATTATGTCCAGCACTTGCTCCTCCTTGTTTAAGTCTAATTTGTCCTACGTTTAAGTCTAAGTCATCATAAACTATTAAAATATTTTCTGGTTTTATATTTTTATTTTTTATATATGTTTTTATAGGTATGCCGCTATTATTAATATAACTAAGAGGTTTCATTAGATATATTTGATGAGTGTCGTGTTCAAATTCACATATATCAGACTCAAATTTTTTTATATAAGAAAAATCTTTTGATAGTTTTTCTACTAAACTATCCAATAACCAAAAACCAACATTGTGTCTTGTTGATAAGAGATGTTTATCAGGGTTGCCAAGTCCAACAATAAGTTTGAGCGACATTTGACTCATATATTTAATACAAATTTTAGCAGTTAATCTTTCTTGGTTTCTTCTTTTGAATCTTTCGATTCTTTTGGATCTTTTGAATCTTCGGTGTCAGAAGCTTTTACGCCTTCTTCACCTTCAGCTTCTGCATCACCCTCTGCTTCTCCTTCAACTTTAGGTTCTTCAATAACTTCTTCAACTGGTTTATAGCATTTCACTACAGCAGTATCATGTTCTTTATCTCCACCATGCAATAATTCAATACCTTCTGGTAATGTTATTTCGGTTAAATGTAAATTTTGATTTAGGTCTAATTCAGCAACATCTACTTCAATATTTTCTGGTATATCTTTAGGTAGACAGTTTACTTCTATTTCTGTCATGATATGTGACAATATGCCTCCAGATAGTTTTACACCTTTACATGTTTCTTCATTAATAAACTTAAAAGGAACATTTACATTAATTTTTTTATCTTTATCTACAGCAAGAAAGTCTATATGCGTTATATATGATTTTTGTGGATCTCGTTGAACATCTTTTAGGATTACTTCTATTTTAGATTTATCAATATTAAGATCTATAACATTACTATAAAATTGTGGATCTTTACTTTGCTTGCTGAGCTCAAAACCATTTATAAGAATAGATTGATTATCTTTGGCTCCATATATTTCTCCAGGCACCATATTATCTCTCCTATATCTTTTAGAAGCTCTTTTGCCAAAATTATCTCTTTTGGTTGCGCTTAATATATATTGTGATGCCATCTTTTAATCTTCCAAAAATTGAATTATACACTAATCCATAAAAAGTGTGCTAACAGATTCTTTGTTATGAATTCTTCTTATTGTTTCTGCTAACATCTCAGATACTGAAATCTGACGAATATTCTTTATTTTACCGTTTTTATTTTCTAAAGGGATTGTATCAGTTACGATAATCTCATCAAGCATTGATTTTTCAATATTTTGATAAGCTTTTCCAGAAAAAACAGGGTGTGTAATATATGCATATACTGTTTTAGCGCCTCTATCTTTTAGAGCTTTAGCTGCACCGCACAGCGTTCCTGCAGTATCTACAATATCATCCACCATTATGCAAGTAGACCCTTGAACATCCCCTATAATTTGCATAACTTCTGACACATTTGCCTCAGGCCTTCTTTTGTCTACAATAGCTAATTCACATTTTAATTGCTTAGCAAGAGCTCTTGCCCGTACTACGCCACCAATATCAGGCGACACAACAATAGTGTTTGGATATTTCTGTTTATATATATCGGCTACAAATAATGGTGTTGCATAAATATTATCTACAGGAATATCAAAAAAACCTTGGATTTGATCTGCATGCAAATCCACCGTTAATAGTCTATCTATATCCATACTTGCAATCATATTTGCAACTACTTTAGCTGAAATTGGAACTCTTGCTGACCTAACTCTTCTATCCTGTCTTGAATAACCAAAATAAGGAAGCACTGCTGTAATTCTATCAACAGAAGATCTTCTTAGTGCATCGGTCATTATCATTAACTCCATCAAATTATCATTTGTGGGTTTACAAGTAGGCTGAATTATAAAAATATCTTGACCTCTAACATTTTCTTGAATCTCTACTGATATTTCCCCATCACTAAATGTGGTTACACTTGCTTTACCCACAGATATATTTAGGTGTTTTGCTACATCTATAGCTAATTGTTTATTAGAGTTTCCTGAAAAAATCATTAGTGGTTTATCATTTTTCATACGCTATACCTTAAAACTGGGGTGGAAGGATTCGAACCTCCGAATGACGGGATCAAAACCCGCTGCCTTACCGCTTGGCGACACCCCAAAATAAATAGAATTAAATATATCAAGAGTATCTCGGATTTACTAGCCCCATGCACGTTGATTATAAGCGTAGCTTAACATGGAAACAAAATAATTCTAAATAAAATGATAGCTTTTATATGTAATTAACAGGATTCAACAATTTTAGAATTTTGATTATTTGGTATTTTTAACACAACTTTTTTTGCCTCTTCTAAGCTATCTAATTTGATAAATAATGTTCCCCCAGTCCCTGTTAAGTTTACATTTGTAAATTTAGAAACTATATCATAGGATTTTCTAATAGAAGGGTATTTTTGTAAGACAATTTTCTCAAAATCATTTCCTATTTTATCATCCACAAAATCATCATAATTATATCTTTGATATTTTTTGGGAGGTCTAAAATTTTCATATATTTTTGTCGTTGAAACATTGTGCTGACTAAAAATTAATATAAACCAATGCGGTTTAAGATGCATATTCGTTATAATGTCACCTCTACCTTCAACCCAGGCATTTTTACCGTTTAAAAAGAATGGTACATCGCTACCTAATTTTATCGCTAAATTAGACAATAAAAGATTATTTGTTTTAATGTTCCAGATTTCTGTCAATGCTTTTAAAGTAACAGCTGCATTTGAACTTCCTCCTCCCAGCCCTCCGCCAACAGGTATATTTTTTTTAATATAGATATCAAGACCAAATCTTTTAACTCTATATTCTTTTCGAAAAATATTAATTGCATCTAGAATACTATTATTTTTTTGTATATCTTTTATATTGCAAATTAAATTAATGTTATTATCAGATCTCTTTTTAAAAGTTATAATATCAAAAAGATTGATAAGTTGAAAAGCGCTTTGGATATTATGATAACCATCTTTTCTTCTATCTAAAATCTTTAAGAAATGATTTATCTTAGCAAATGATTTAAATTCGTATTTCATTCTTTAAAATATTTAATTTTTCTATTAGTTCTTTTTTATCAGGATAGTTATCAAGTACAAAATTTATAACTTTCTTTAATTCCTCATGCATTTTATTTTTTTTTAAGATTTCACAAAAATGTTCAATTATTTCAGGGTCTTTGTCTTTCTTATAAGCAATTTCAGAAAATAATAATGCCTTTTCATAATTACCTTTTTGATAATAAATCCAAGCCATACTATCTAGAATGGCGGCATTTCCAGGATCATTATGATACGCTTGTAAAATTAAATTATAAGCTTCATTGTATCTGTTTGTGTGTATGGCCAAACTATAACCAAGAGCATTCAACGTATTAGTATTTTCTTTATCTATTTTTAAAATTTCTTTTAAATCAACTTCCATTTTAGATATATTGCCTGATGATTCATAAGCCATTGCTCTTGAATATAAAACTTCCATGTCATACTTTTCATTTATTAAATGGTTTGTGCAGATCTCAACTATTTCTTTAAATTTTTTCTCTTGTCTTAATAAAGATATTTTTTGCAATAGAAATCTTAATCTATCATTATAAGAATCAAACTTATCTCGCATAGAATCTAAATAATTAATCGCGTATTTATTCCCAGAAATTTCTGATAATGCTGAGGCCTTGCTAAAAATTGCAATAATTTTATAGTTATAGTCACTAATTCTATCGAAATGGGCGATTGCTTCTTTATAATTTTCAGATTTTAAATCGAGCATACCTCTTAAAAAAATTATTCTATCTGAGTTTACAACTAATGAAGATAAATATTTTTCAGATAAATTATAATTATTATTTTCATAAAGTATTTTTGATACATCATATATTAGTGAGACATCGCCTGAGGTATTATTTATCATTTTAGTTATTAAATTTTCTGCTGACTTTATATCACCTAAACCTAAATAAATTTGTAATAACTCTAATTGAACTTGTCTGTCAGGCAGGGTCTTATTCTCTAGGAATCCTAATAAAGTTTTTTTTGCAGGCTCTAACTGGTTTATTAAAACATGGGAGTTTGCATATAACCTAATTAGATTACGCTCATTAAGTGAGCTAATATTATTTATATGTTTTATAACTTCTATGGGTTTATTATAAGAATATAATAATTCAATATAACTAATTATTAATTCCCTATTATTTTTTTTCTCAATATAACTATCAAAAAAATTCATAACATTCAATCTATTCTTATTGCCTAATAAAGAAAACAATAGTTTTGAATAATCTCTTTTATTTTTTGGTTGTTCTATGTCTAAATATTTTTTTAGATAATATTCAGCTTTTTTAAAATCTTTAAGCTCAAGGGATGCTCGAAAACCTAATTCAAATGGATAGCTTGAATCAGCATCAATCTTCGCCCATTGTCTTGCAATTGTATTTGCATCATCATATTTATATGAATCTAAAGCTATTTTAGATATTTCATTGTATAGTTTTAAATCTTTTATAATTTCTATATCTTTTAGAAATAGTGTTAATGCTTCGTGTTTCAAAGATTTTTGAAGGGCAAGTCTAATATAAATAGAGTCATATAACTGCTTATATTTATCACTATTTATTTGATTATTTTCTATTATTTGAGAATCAATAGAGTCACTTTTCTTATCAGTTTTAGAGCAATTGAGTGTGATAAAAGGTAAAATTATTAGTAAAATTTTTAAATAATTACGCATAATAGTATAATATAGCACATATCATATTATTCGGAGGATGGATAGTAAACATACATAAATAATCATGGCTATAAATATTTTAGGCATCAATCATAAATCAGCGCCCATAGATATTAGAGAGAAACTAATGTTTGATAAAAACTCATTGCCTCTCGCCCTAAATGATATTAAGAAAATTGATGGAGTGAGTGGGGTTATTGTGCTTTCTACCTGTAATAGAACAGAAATATATACTGAAAATGACTTTGATAATGCAAAAATCATGCAATGGTTTGCTAACCAAAATATGGTAGAAAATTTTGAATTATTCACATACAGCCATTATCAAGACGAAGCTATAAAACATTTGTTAAACGTAACGTCAGGCATTGATTCCATGGTTATTGGTGAAAATGAGATTTTAGGTCAAGTAAAACAGGCTTTTAAAATTGCAGATAAAAATAAAGTACTGAGTTCTCCATTAAAAAAATTATTTGAATTCTCTTTCTCGGTAGCTAAACAAGTTAGAACTAATACAGATATTGGATCAAACCCAGTAACATTTATGTTCACAGCCATGACATTAATTAAAAAGATTTTTGATAAAATTACTGATAAAAAAGCTACAATTATTGGTTCGGGGCATATGAGTCAATTAGCAATTAAATATTTACAAGATCAAGATGTGAGAAATATAACTCTTACAAATCATAATTATGAAAAAGGAAAAGAGATTGCTGATGATAATAATTGCAATTATTCAAAAATTCAATATTTAGGAAACTTGATTTCATCTAGTGATATTATTATTACATCTACCTCTAGCACTACACCAATCATAGGAAAGGGGTTAATGGAAAGTTGTATAAAAAATTCTCCTAATTTACCAGTTATAATTATTGACTTAGGCGTGCCAAGAGATGTAGAGCCAGAGATCTATGCCTTAGACAATATATATCTATACACTATAGATGACTTAGGTAAAGTTATAAGTAACAATTATAAAATAAGAGAACAAGCAATAAATGAAGCTAAAAAGATCATAGATTATAAAATTCTAGAATTTAAAAAATGGATAGATCAAAATCATTCAAACAATTTAATTAGAACATACAGGGGATATGTTGATAATATTACTGATGGTTCAGTAATTAAAGCCAGGAAAATGATAGAGTCTGGTGAAAATATAAATGAAGTTCTCACATATTTAGCCGAATCACTTAAAAATAAACTTACTCACGAAACTACATCAAAAATGAAAGAAATTCTTCCTTTGCTAGATGAATCTGCTGCCGCCAAAGTGAAAGATATCTTTAAAAAGAAATAATGAATCAAAAATCACTGAAGGATCTAAAGCATCTGACTTCTGAAATCGTAAATAACCCAAAACTTATTAATAAGCTAGATGAAATTAGAATTAGATATGCTGAGATAACAGAAAAACTTGAGGACCCTGAAACATATAAAGATCATAAATTATTAGAAAAATTGAACAAAGAAAGATCTAAACTTGAAAAGCCAGTAAAATATTTTTTAGATTTTCAAAAATTAGTAGAGCAAATAAAAGAAACGGAACACCTCATTTCCACAGAAGAAGATAAGACTTTAAAAATTATTGCTGAAGATGATCTTGAAGAATTTTCAAAAAAAAGAGTTGAGTTAGAATCTATATTATTAGAATTGATGATAGAAAAAGACCCTAATGACTCTAAAGATGCTTTCTTAGAAATTAGAGCTGGAACAGGTGGCGATGAAGCTGCAATTTTTACTGGGAATTTATATAAAATGTATTCTAAATTTTCTGAAAAAAATTCTTGGAAAGTAGAATTAATTAATTCTACTGAAAGTGATCATGGTGGTTATAAAGAAATAATAATTAAGATTATAGGAAATGAAGTTTATGGAACTCTCAAGTTTGAATCGGGAACCCATAGAGTACAACGCGTACCTGAAACAGAAACACAAGGAAGGGTTCATACATCAGCATCAACTGTTGCTGTGTTGCCGTTAATTGACGAGATTGATCAAATAGATATTAATGCATCAGATCTTAGAATTGATACTTATAGAGCATCAGGGGCTGGTGGTCAACATGTAAATAAAACTGATTCTGCGGTTAGAATAACACATATTCCAACTGGGACAGTGTCTGAATGTCAAGATGGTAGGTCACAACATAAAAATAAAGCTCAAGCAATGTCTATATTACACTCAAAACTTTTAATGCATGAGAAAGAACAACAAAGAAAAGAAACTGCTGAAGAAAGAAAAACTCTCGTTGGTAGCGGAGACAGATCTGAAAGAATTAGAACTTATAATTTTCCCCAAGGAAGAATTACAGATCATAGAATTAATCTAACTCTCTATAAGCTTGAAAATATTTTAGAAGGAAACATCGAGCCACTAATTGAAGAGCTAAAAAAACATCAGTCAGTAAAATGAATTTAAAAACAATAAAAAATAATATAGACAAAATTTTAAAAAAAGAATCTTATAAAAATAATATAACAAGAAGGGATATTGAGTTTTGTTTATTGGAATCTATACAGAGAAGTAAATCGTTCTTATTGGCACATGATGATTATACTTTAACTCATAAGGAGCAAAATAAATTTGATTATTTTATATATAAACTGTCACAAGGTACACCCCTAGCATATGTTCTAGGCAACCAGTGCTTTTATAAGTATAAATATTTTGTAAACAAAAATGTTTTAATTCCGAGAAGTGAAACAGAAATCCTAATACCAAAAATATTAGATTATGGAGATAGAATATATAAAAAAAAGAAAAAATTAACCCTAATTGATCTGGGGGCAGGTTCTGGGTGTATTGGCTTGTCAATAGCTAAGGAAAGAGAAAACTGGAAAATAATATTGTCTGAAAAATACACTGGTGCAGCAAAAATTTTAATAAAAAATTATAATAATTTTAACCTTAATAATTGCTATATTGTATTGTCTAATTGGCTTAAAGCATTTGATGACAATATAGCCGATATAATAGTTTCAAATCCGCCATATATCTCTCACAATAGCGCTTGTGTTGAAAATAGTGTTAAAAATTTTGAACCCATGAATGCTCTTTATTCAAAAGATATGGGTTTTCATGATATTAAAAAAATTATTTTAGAGTCTAAAAAAGTTTTAAATAAAGATGGGTTGTTATTTTTAGAAAATGGTTATAATCAATCGAATAGAGTAATTAATACTTTACGAGAAAACTCTTATGAAGACATAAATACTATATTGGATTATAATAACATTTGTAGGTTTACACTTTCTAGGAATGCTAAAAATGGATAAAGGTACAGTCATTAAAATTGCTGATTTAGCGAAAATTGAAATTAATGATAAAAAAATAGAAGAGATATCAAGCAGTCTGCAAAAAATTTTAAATTTAGTTAATGAAATGAACGCAATCAACACAGATGATGTTGAGCCAATGTCTCACCCATTAAATCTAAAACAAGAATTAAGGAAAGATGAGGTTCTTGAAGAAAATGAAAGGGATTTATTTCAAAGAAATAATAAATATATAGAAAATGGGTATTATAAAGTACCAAAAATTATAGATTAAAATGGAAGATAAAACTCTTATAGAATTAAAAAAAGAAATACAGAATAAGGAGATTAGTTCTTATGAGCTAACAAAGTTTTTTCTAAATCGTATTAAAAAAATTGATCCTAAGTTAAATGCTTTTATAACTGTTACTGAAAATGATTCTTTAAAAAAAGCAAAGAAAATTGATTCTGAAATTGCAAAGGGTAATATTAATCCATTATCTGGGATACCAATAGCGCAAAAAGATATTTTTTGCACTAAAGGTATAAAAACTACTTGTGGTTCAAAAATGTTGGAAAATTTTATAAGCCCTTATGATGCAACAGTTGTAGAAAAACTAGATAAAGCAGGAATGATAATAATTGGCAAAACAAATATGGATGAATTTGCTATGGGCTCATCAAATGAAACAAGTTACTTTGGTGATGTAAAAAACCCATGGAATTTAAATTGTGTTCCTGGTGGCTCTTCAGGGGGTTCTGCTGCAAGTGTAGCTGCTAGGCTTATTCCGTGCTCCACAGGTACCGACACTGGCGGGTCAATTAGGCAGCCAGCATCTTTAACGGGTGTTTGTGGAATAAAACCAACATATGGAAGAGTTTCTCGTTATGGTATGATTGCGTTTGCTTCTAGTCTGGATCAAGCAGGTATTTTTACTAGAACAGCAAAAGATTGTGCGATTCTTTTGTCTCATATTTCTGGCTATGATGCAAAAGACTCTACATCATCAAAAAAAGAAGTTCCTGATTATTATAAAGATTGTACAAAAAAATTTGAGAAAATGAAAATTGGCATACCAGAGGAGTTTTTAGATGGTCTAGACTCTAAAGTAGCTGAAGTTTTTGCTGAAAGCATAAATATATTTAAATCAAATGGTTGTGAAATAAAAAAGATAAGCTTAAAAAATTCTAAACTTGGAGTCTCAGCATATCAAGTTGTTGCTCCTGCAGAATGTTCATCTAATCTGTCAAGATTTGATGGCGTAAGGTATGGTTTTAGAGCAAATGATGTTAAAGATATAGATGAGCTGTACAAGAAATCTAGATCACAAGGTTTTGGCGATGAAGTTAAAAGAAGAATTCTGATAGGCACGTATGCTTTGTCAACTGGTTACTATGATGCCTATTATTTAAAAGCACAAAAGATCAGAACAATTATTTCCAAAGAATTTCAAAATGCTTTTAAAGAAGTTGACTTGATTATTGGGCCAACTGCTCCAGACTGTGCTTTTAAATTAGGAGAAAAATTAAACGACCCAATAGCCATGTACCTTTCAGATATTTTTACAGTAAGTACAAATTTAGCCGGACTTCCAGCTATATCAATTCCAATGGGTTTTAAAAATAAATTGCCACTCGGTCTACAAATTATTGGTAATCATTTTGATGAATCAAAAATTCTTTCATTATCTAACCATTATCAAAATTTAACTGATTGGCATATGCAAAAGCCTGATATGTTAGGAGAAACATAATGTGGGAATCAGTTATTGGGCTAGAAATACATGTTCAACTAAAAACTCAAAGCAAGATTTTCTCATCAGCTTCAACAAATTTTGGAGCTGAACAAAATACACAAGCATGTGCAATAGATTTGGGTTTGCCAGGTGTTCTTCCAGTTTTGAATGAAGAAGCAGTAAAAATGGCAATAAAATTTGGTATTGCTGTAGGTGCTAATATTGAAAATAATTCAATTTTCGCAAGAAAGAATTATTTTTATCCTGATTTACCAAAAGGCTATCAAATATCTCAATATGAAATACCAATCGTTTCCAATGGAAGCATAAATATAGATATAAATAAAAAGGTAAAAAAGATAAGAATAACAAGAGCTCATTTAGAGGAAGATGCTGGTAAATCTATACATGATTTGTATGAAAATGAAAGTGCAATAGATTTAAATAGAGCTGGAACACCTTTAATTGAAATTGTTTCTGAACCCGACCTAAGTAACGCAGAAGAAGCGGTGAAATACTTAAAACATATACATTCATTAGTACGTTATCTTGATATTAGCGATGGCAACATGCAAGAGGGGTCATTTAGATGTGATGCAAATATATCGCTTAAAAAAAGCAATAGTAGTGAATTAGGAATAAGGGCTGAAATAAAAAATATAAATTCTTTTAAATTTGTAGAACAAGCTATAAATTATGAAATACAAAGACAAGGAGAAATATTAGATAGTGGAAAATCGGTTATTCAAGAAACTAGATTATTTGATCCAATAAGAAATGAAACTAGATCGATGAGATCTAAAGAAGAAGCTAATGACTACAGATATTTTCCAGACCCAGATCTTTTGCCAGTGTCGATAAGCAATAACCTTATAGAAAGTATCAAACTTAATATGCCTGAATTGCCTAATGATAAGAAAGAACGGTTTATTAAACAATATAAATTGACTGATTACGATACTTCTATTTTGGTATTAGATAAAGATCTATCTGCTTATTATGAAAAAGTCTTAGAGAAAACAGATCTAAATCCAAAAACAACTGCAAACTGGATTATTACAGAATTACTATCATATGCGAATAAATCAAATACAGAGGTTAAAAATTACCCTGTCAGTTTTGAGGGTTTAGCCTCATTACTCACATACATTCATGAGGGTTTAATATCAAATAAACAAGCAAAAATAATATTTGAGAAAATGTGGAATAATGGCGAAAAACCACAAGATATAATTGAAAAAGAAGACATAAAGCAGATTTCAGATACTATGGAGATAAATAAATTAGTTGATAATGTCATAAAAAACCATTATAAAAGTGTAGAAGAATATTTATCTGGAAAAGATAAGCTGTTTGGTTTTTTCGTTGGCGAAGTGATGAAAGAATCTAAAGGAAAAGCTAATCCTAAAATAGTAAATCAGCTTTTAAAAGAAAAATTAAGAAATGATAAGTAATATTTTTAAAAAAATTAAGGGGACTTTTTCTACAGATTTATCTATAGATTTGGGTACTGCAAATACACTTATATATGTAAAAGGCAGAGGCATTGTTTTAGATGAGCCATCTGTAGTTGTTGTTAGAGACGATAAATCTACATATGGCAATAAAAAAATTGAAGCTGTTGGTAATGAAGCAAAAAAAATGCTTGGTAGAACTCCAACAGGTTTACAAGCTATTAGACCAATGAAAGACGGTGTAATTTCTGATTTTATGGTTTGTGAAAAAATGCTTCAGCATTTTATAAGAAAAGTTCATGATAGCAAATTGTTTCGACCAAGTCCTAGAGTGCTTGTCTGTGTACCTTGCGGCGCAACGCAAGTTGAAAGAAGGGCAATTAGAGAATCTGCATCTGGAGCTGGAGCAAGAATTGTACATTTAATTGATGAACCAATGGCTGCTGCTATTGGTGCTGGTATGCCAACTGATGAACCGAGAGGCTATATGGTGCTTGATATTGGTGGAGGAACATCTGAGGTCGCAACTATATCTCTAAATGGTATTGTTTATTCATCATCTACAAGAATTGGGGGTGATACGTTTGACGATGCTATAATGGGATATATTAGAAGAAATTATGGCTGTGTAATTGGTTATCCTACTGCTGAAAGAGTTAAACATGAAATAGGATGCGCATACCCAAGCAGTGATTTATTAGAAATTGAGGTTAAAGGTACTAACCTGTCGGCAGGAGTGCCGCAATCATTTACTGTAAATAGTAATGAAATTTTAGAAGCTTTACAGGATCCACTACAAGGTATAATAGCAGCGGTAAAAACTGCTTTAGAGCAAACACCACCAGAGTTAGGCGCTGATATTCATGAACGAGGAATGGTTCTAACTGGGGGAGGAGCGCTTCTGAGAGATTTGGATAAGTTGATTACAGAAGAGACTGGCATGTATGTAATTGTCGCTGAAGACCCTATGAGTTGTGTGGCAAGAGGTGGCGGAAAAGTACTTGAAATAATTGATAAAGAAGGAATTGAGTTTCTATCTGTAGAAACATAGTTTCTATTTTCTTTATAAATTAAATGGAACGTATATATAAAAAAAGCACTAGAGAATTTTATACTCTTATAATCTTAATACTGCTTTCTATAACAACAATAATCTTAGATTATAAATACGATAAGGTCTCATATGTTAGATCTCTAGTAAATGATTTAATAGTATATCCTATACATAACATATCTATGTTGCCAAAATCTTTTTTTAGTAGTTTTATGACAGAACACAAAGATGTAGAAATATTAGAAAATGAAATATCGAAACTAAAAAAAGAAAACCTTAGTCTCAAAATTAAAATACAAGAATTAGCCCAACTTAAAGAAGAAAATAATAGGTTACGTGATATACAGAAACAATCTGAAAATATAGCAAAAAAACAAACAATTGTTAAAGTTGTTAGTAATTCTGCAAGTCCAAACAAAAAAATCGTAGTTATAGACAAAGGTACAAATCAAGGTATATATATTGGGCAAAATGTTATTGGTATAAATGGTCTAATTGGTCAAGTAGTTGAAACCAATTTTATGTCATCAAAAGTTATTCTTATAAATGATATAAACCATAATGTACCAGGAGAGGTAAACAGGACTGGAGAAAAAGTTATTATTTCTGGATCTAGAGATAATGATCAACTTACAATTAATTACGCCCCTGTAGACACAACTATTGAGGAAGGGGATGTTATATCAACTTCTGGTATTGCAGAAAGATTTAAACCTAAAATACCTATAGG
>Ga0066849_10000617_pt1 | contig 14289 bp, 9 predicted proteins | sample ETNtaG_9_FD_65492 | JGI IMG/M metagenome (GOLD analysis project Ga0066849, IMG submission 65492) | Marine microbial and viral communities from oxygen minimum zone, Eastern Pacific Ocean - ETNP201406SV69 | ecosystem: Environmental > Aquatic > Marine > Oceanic | place: Pacific Ocean: Eastern... | reverse complement strand
GGGATTCCTTTTCTCAACTATAGATTCAAAGCATCCCAACTTCAAGAATAACAGGAACTAGAACAATGAATTCTATTTCTAATTCCCAATCATTTCCAGGATCTGGATCAAGTTCATCGATTAAGTCCGGATCAGCTTGATCTGCTGTGAGTTTCCAAATCCAGTCCCCTTGACCAAATCTAGCACCTGGTTCAGATAGCAATGTTTCCATCAACGCATCTGGTGAATCAGCGGTATACGTCATTGGTTCAGTTGGATATGGATTGAGATTATTTCTTTCTATTGAGCCCGTTGAATTACTCGTAGGGGAATCCTGTTGTGTCTCTACCTTAGCATTCCAACTTGATTCAGGAATTGAAAGACGCATAGTGAAATTATCTTCGGGCCATTGAGCAGGAACAATGTCTCGAGCGAGAGTCAATGTTCCATTGAACTCATAAATTCTGAAACCATCTGCAGGAATATGCGAAATCTCGTAGGTTTCTCCTTGCTCTAGATAGCCCTCCCACGACACGGTCATGCTCTGTTGCCGCCAGGTCACATTGAAAGTTCGTTCCAACACACGGACTTCCCATGTTGTGGTTGATGTGGCTCCTTTGTCATCAATGACTGTTAGTGAACCTCGACGATCTCCTGAAGAATCAGGCAGAAATGTCAACGTAACATTGGTATCATCTACATCATTCTGAAAATTACCATCGCCATTGGAATCAATAGACCAATCAATATCCCATTCGTAAACAAGAACGCCCCCTTCTGGATCAACAGATGATGATGCATCGAGAGTAACCATCGAACCAGTCTTGACTGCAGTGGGTCCTGAAATCGCAGCGGTTGGTAATGCATTCACATAAATCGAAACAGTATCGGAATCTTCGCCACCTACATCATTGACTACAGTTAAACGAACTTCAAAACGTCCGGGTTCATTGAACACCTGACTTACATATCCATTTGTTGAGTTTCGTTGTGCTACTCCAAAATCCCACAAATAAGAAGTGATTAATGTGGGATCAGGACTAGTGGAAGAACGAGCATCAAAATTGATCGCCTCACCTACATGGATGCTATCTACATCAACCTCTAGACGGGCTGTAGGGGATATCGGCGCTAAAACTCCAGTACATCCTACTAATGAAACACTGAGAAGAACGAGAATAATGAAGCTCGCAGATAGGCTACGACGGTCCTTCATATGTCCAACTGCAACCTGTCATGGTTTAGCCCTGACGCTTGAATGATTGTATTTTATGGCAAATAGAGGTCGTTAAAAGAACGCGATGAATGAAAAACGGTCGATGTTCATTGTAGAATATGGCAGAGGACCCGTTTCAAGGACATAGGGTCTTAGCATTCGATTTGGAAACAACCGGATTGGATACTCGTCGTGCTCGGATTGTTCAATATGCGCTTGTGGGTAGTGACAAACAAGGTGAAAGTGTGACTGTCGATAATATAGTCAATCCTCAATGTAAAATTCCAACAAATGCAAGTTCTATTCATGGTATCTTTGATGAGGATGTAAAAGAGAAAGGGGTGTTTGCCGAACATGCTGATAGGATTCATGATTTGATTGATGGTTCAGTGATTGTAGGACACAATATTGAACGATATGATTGGCCTTTATTGACTGCTGAATTTGCACGACTAGGACGTTTGTCTCCAAAGCCCCATGCCATGATAGATACTCTAAGGTTAGCAAAACGTCTTCGGATACCTGGAAGACATGATCTTGGAACCCTGTGTAGAATGGCAGATATCTCATTGATCAAGGCCCACAATGCTGCTGCTGATGCAGGGGCAACGCTTCTTCTTCTTTGGAGATGGATTGCCAAACATCCACAACATTTTCGTCGTTCAGTAACTGAAATAGAAAATTGGATAACAACAGGAGATTCTCTGAAAAATGAATTGGGGCCAGGATTGGATGATCTCGAGCCTGTAGAAGGAACAGGGGGGAGGTTACGCAGAAATGGGGGACAAATCATCATCTGTTTTGGTAAACATAAATCCAGAGAAATTCGTGTTATAGCATTAGAAGACCCTGGATACATCCGCTGGCTTTGTTCACCTGCAAGTCCACTAAACACTGATGCGAAAGAATTGATTCGAGAACATTGTGAGAATTAATCCTGTTTTCGACGTGATTCTAATAGGGGGGTCCAAGGTAGTACCTCGCTCCAATCTCCCATTGCCCAAGGTCGTGAATTTGAACGAATTGAACCAAGGAAGACTGCTCCCCGATGATCTGATTCCATTACAGAACGCATTTGATCCAAAGATTGCCCCTTGCATACAATTCCTACTGTACGTCCAGAAGGAATTATCCCTCCTTCTTCATCCTTTGAAGTGAGTAATTCAACCATACATGCTCCACTAGATTCATCGAACTGTAAAACGATGGCCACCTCGTCTCGGAAAATCCCCCCACTAGGAGGAAGTTCCCCATTTGTTCTGGAGTGAAACCATGATGGGCACCAAGCCTTCCATTCACAAAAACGGCAAGCATCCTCTCCCGGAGTTGCTTCCAACGGCTCTTTCGTAATTGCCATGCCTTCCCATGCTCTGAAGGCATCATCGAGAACAGATGGGCCTTCTGCTTCATACACTTTTGGACCCGCAGAATACCAGCCCTGCGCCCTAACGCGTGGTGCATCTGGATTGATTTCCATCAACATATCACGATAAAATCGTAATTGACGGCTGACGGTATCATAGAGGCCTCCAGTGGGCATCTTTCCCGTCTTCAAATCAGCAACAATCCACCCAACGGGATTCTTTTCTTCATCTAATTCCTTTACCAACAAATCAAGTCGACCCATTAGTCGGCCACAAGGAGAACGTAGTGTTCCTTCGGCAGCTAGAACAGAATCTTGGACCATTCTCCATTGTGCTACAGAAACTTCCGACATGAGAACCTTGCCGATTTGAGCATTTGAAATCAAAAGATTGAGAGATCCAATAAGTAAATCATAAGCACGAATTATTTCTCCATCTTTGAAAGCAGGATGACGAGGAGTTCCAAGGAATATTTCCTTCTCTTTCTTCCAATGAAGGTCAAGAATTGCTTTCGCAGTTGGAGGTAGCCAACCTACCTCTTCGGAATCTCGAGAAGAAATATCCAAATTACACATATCTTCTACACTATCGTGAACTGCTGTACCGATTGTAGCAGCCATACCTGCCTTTCTCGGAAGGCGTTGACGGGATAGCCAATACTTCCTTGGACATGATTCAAAATTGTTCCAGGATGATGGAGAAAGCTGGTGTGCTGGAACCGACATCTCCTCCCCCTCGACACGACATGTGGAGGCCTAATGATTAACTCCACCGACGCCCACGGGGGGGTATGAGTACCGGACCTATTCTCAAAGTGAGTGACAGTGTTGATGCTGAGGGCGCTTTAGTAATCACTTGTTTTCCATCTGTCGGATATGTGACCTCTATTGTTGCCCACTACCTTGTTGAGCAATTGGAACTTACTTTCGTTGGAGGCGTAAGAGCTTCAGGACTTCCGGCTGTATGTCTTGTAAAAGATGGGCAACCAATGCCCCCTCTTCGGTTCTATGCTGGAGAACCTGTTTGCAATGTAGATGGATGTGACAAACTCATTCTCATTGTTTCAGAGATCCCAATTAGAAACGAAATGGCTCTTTCATTGAGTGAAGTTCTTCTTGATTGGTCTAAGGAAGCAAAGGTTTCTGGAGGAGTCTTGATTGATTCCTTCTCGCATACAGATGAACATGCTCACGAAATTATTGATGATGATGACTCAAATGAGACTCTACTAGGAATTGGTGCAACTCCTGCAACTCGAAAGCGTCTAGAAGAAATGGAAATCCCCCTTCTCAAACAAGGAGTAATTGCTGGAATGACTGGATTGCTCTTAGGCGAATGTCGACGAAGAGGGCTCGATACATTTGCCATCCTTGCTGAAGCGAACGGCCCACCTGGTGCTGGCCTTCCTGATGCTAGGGCTGCAGCACGAATTATCGAAAAATTGGATTTGCTTTTCCCGAATCTCTCTTTGCCTACAGAGCCACTGATTGAAGAAGCAGAGAGAATAGAAGAACAAATCCGAGAGATGATGGAAGCTCACCTAGGTAAATTAGAACAAGAAGAAGAATCTTCTCAACCATCAGGCATGCTCTATGGATGAGAATTTCTTCAGCTTCAGTAAACGAGGAGGAATTGTTGATGTCTCGAAATGTTGGAGCTCCTGACCGAATAACAAGAGCGCTTGCAGGAGGAGGGCTTGCTATGGCTGAATTAGCAGGTTTTCTAGGAGGAATTGAACAATATTTCCATTTTTTTGCAATTATAGTAGCAGTATGGTTAGTTGGAACTAGCGCTTCTGGGAATTGTCCAGCATATTCAGTAATGGGGATTTCAACGTGCCCACATTTTCTTGATGAAGAAGAGTAAAATCATCTATCAGGAATAATGTATGGTTAATCAAATCCAATCATCCAACGTTCCAGTTGATTGATGCAGATCGTCAGTTGGTTCTTCTGATGAAGATATGTTTGTTCCATTCATCAATATTTCAAACTCGTTCTCGTCTAATATTGTAACATCGAGATTTCGTGCTTTCTCTAATTTTGAACCGGCTGATTCGCCTGCTACAAGATAGTCGAGATTTCCTGAAACACTGGAAACTACCTTCCCCCCCAATGATTTGATGGCAAGAGCGATTTCCTTTCTAGGACGAGAAAGAGAACCAGTAATGCAAAACGATTTTCCATCAAAAATTCCGCTCGATGATTGTGTTTCATCAATCACTGTAATCAATTCTGTAAGTTCATGGATGAGGGTTCTACGCGTTGAAATTCCTTCTCGGAAAATTGCTGCCACTTTTTCTCCAATTCCATCAATGGTAGTCAACTCTTCATCTTCACCTTCGTCAATCCAGTGAAGTATTTTTTCAAGAGAAATGAAGTGTTGAGAAATTGTTGTTGCAACTTCAGGTCCAATTCTTTCCATTCCTAGTGCATGAAGAAATTTTGCTAAATTCAAAGTCCGAGTCTTTGCAAGTTCATCAAGAACATTGTTTGCACTCTTGTCTCCCATTCGATCTAATTTGGATAATTGTGAATGATTGAGGCGATACAGATCAGCAATTGTAACAATTAGGCTCTTTTCCAACAATGCTTCGATTAATTTCTCTCCAATGCCGTCCATTTCTAGAGTGCGGCACCAATATGTGAGGGATCTAGCAGTTCTAGCATCGCATTCCAATGCTGAACATCTGAGAAATGCCCCCTCCATAGTTAGAATCCTGTTACACGCAGGACACTCTTGAGGAATATCGATTTCTTTGAATGATAAAACTCCTGAGAAGGATGTTCCATCTGCGTGGAAGCGATTTTCCAAATCACTAGGTGACGCTTGTCCTAGGTTTTCAATAATTTTCGGAATTACGTCTCCTCTTCGTGTAATCTTGACTTTATCACCAATTTTAATCCCTAATCTTCCTACTTCTCCAACATTATGCAAGGTGACATTTTCAACTGTTACTCCACCCACCATTTGAGGGGCTATTCGAGCAACTGGAGTTACAGAACCTGTTCTTCCTGTTTGCCAATCGACATCGAGAAGAACCGAATGAGCCTCTTGAGAAGGGAATTTCCATGCCAATGCCCATCGAGGATGGTGGGCAGTTTCTCCCAACCTTTCGCGATGATTTAATTCATCTAACTTGAAAACAATCCCATCTATTTCAAACTCATACGAAGATCGTTTCATACTCCATTCATTGGTGTACTCAATCATTTCATTTTGGGGGATTTCGGATTCAAAGACTTTCCATGGTGCAGGCTCAATTCCTGCTTTTTGGAGCCAGTGCAACAATTCACTGTCAAATCTCATCTGAGGTGAATCATCGGGGAATTTTACATCATATGCACAGAAAACCAAATCTGATGCATTTGCCTTCCCATCTCCATGTTTTTGACGTAATGCACCTGAACACAGATTGCGTGGGTTTGGTGAAACATCGCTATATTTTTCTTCATAAATTGCTAGAGGCATGACTACCTCACCTCGTACATGAATGGTATATGGATGATTTAGTCGAGTCGGGATGTTAGCTACCAACTTTGCATTCAACGTAACATCCTCTCCTTTCTCACCACTCCCTCTAGTAGCAGCCCGGTGGAGATTTCCTGCTACATACTCAAGTGATAGTGCCGAACCATCCAATTTTGGCTGAGCCAAAAATCGTTTTCCTCCTGATGTAGATTGGGTTACAAAATGAACTATGTCATCATCTGTAGTTCCTTTATCTAAGGAACGCATAGGAAACATATGTTCTACTTTCACAGTACCTGGTAATGGCTCAGGTCCGACCTTGTGAAGAACTTCATTATCAGGATCTAATTGTCTTAATTCATCCCATAATGCATCGAAATCAGTATCTGAAATTTCGGGAGCTGAATGATTGTAATACAATTCAGAATGACGGGTAATCTCGGCCGCGAGGAACTCGATTCGCTCATCCACTCGCTCACCCATTATTCCACTCTCCTCGACCAATCATCAATGGTTGCCTAAATCATGCCCAATTCAATTGAAAATCCTGATTAAAATCATTTTTTTGAACCAAAATAGGTGTGAATATCTTGCGACGAATTCTCTTTCTCCTTGCCACCTTCAAATTTCGTATAGGTTTCATTTTACGTCTAATTCTCAAAACTGTGTTAGTTGGGGTATTCTGAAACCTAATATTTCTCAACAAACGCTTCCTCCATGCCTTAGAAATTCGATTTCTGTCTTTTTCACCAGGGCCATCGGGGGGGCCAAAAGAAAAGTCATCTGGTGGAGCCAAGGATTCGGCAGGTCTTCGAAGCGGCTATTCAACCTTAGCAATGTCAGTAATAATTTTAGAGGGCTAACATCTATGCTGTCCATCGATTTTATTCATCCGGCTGTAGGAAGGGATAGCCCCAATCATGAGGGGGAGAGAGTGTTCTCTTGACTGACCTTGGACTGACCCATCTTAGCAGATTTAGTGGCCCTCCTGCTTTGTCGTTTGTTCCACTAGCACGAGCACCACCAAACGGTTGTTGTGCAACAACTGCTCCAGTGGGTTTGTCATTAATGTAGAAGTTTCCAGCAGTGAACCTGAGTGCGTTGAATGCTGTTTGAATGTCTCTCTCATCATTTGCAAAGATCGAACCAGTCAATGCATAAGGGGAGGCTTGATCACACATTTGAAGAACTTCAAGGAAGTTTTCATCTTCGTAAACAAAGACAGATAAAACTGGCCCAAAAATTTCCTCAATCATAGATTCATAATTTGGATCATTACACACTATAACAGTGGGTTCGATGAACCAACCTTCAGAATCATCACTGCCTCCTCCACATAGAATACGACATTCTGGATCTTCAGTGGCACGGCTGATATATCCAGTAATCTTGTCAAATGATCGTTGATCAATAACTGCGGTCATGAAATTAGTGAAATCTCTAGCATCACCCATTGTAATTTTACCAATCTCCTCGACGAATTCTCCTTCAATCGTTTCCCACACTGAACGAGGGATATACGCTCGACTAGCAGCACTACATTTCTGACCCTGAAATTCAAATGACCCTCGAAGTAGAGCTACAAGTAAACCTCGATGATCACAATTGGGATGAGCAACAACGAAATCCTTACCTCCGGTTTCACCAACAATTCGAGGATACGACATTAGACTCCCTAGGGACCCTGCTATTCGTTCCCACAATCCATTGAATGTGTCGGTAGACCCTGTGAAATGAACGCCTGAGAAATGAGGGTTTTGCAATGCTGTACTCGCAATATCTGCACCGGAACCTGGAAGGAAATTAATGACTCCCGGTGGCAATCCAGCCTCCATCATCAACTGCATCATGACATAATTAGAATGAATTGAATTTCTGCTTGGCTTCCAAACTGACGTGCAGCCCACTATTGCTGGTGCACTAGGGAGATTTGCTGCAATACTAGTGAAATTGAACGGAGTAATTGCAAGGATAAAGCCCTCTAATGGCCTAATTTCTGTACTATTTTGAACACCATCTGGTGATACCAATGGTTGTAGGTCATCATGGAAATTTCTAGCATAATAAGCATTGAAGCGCCAGAAATCCACCAATTCACAAACTGCATCTATTTCTGCTTGATACGCTGTCTTTGATTGATTCAACATGGTGGAAGCGTTCGCTCTAGCTCTCCATGTTGTGGCAAGTAAATCTGCTGCTCGCTCAAAAATCGCACAACGTTCCTCCAAACCTATCGCAATCCATTTTTCTTGTGCATCAACTGCTGCCTGGCATGCTGCCTCCATTTCTTCTAGGCCTGCAAGATGTACATTCGCCAAAACATGTCCATGGTTGTGTGGAATTACTTGGGTCATGGTATTCCCAGTAAATATCTCGACTCCATTGATTAAACAAGGAATTTCTACTACCTCGTTCATCTGTCGATCCATCTCTGCTTGAAGTTCCACGCGCTCAGGACTTCCTGGCGCATAGGAAAGAATGGGTTCGTTGTCTGGGTGGTCGGCCATGATATGGCCTCTAGAGGTCCGTTTTTGATGGTTGCGAGTAGGCATCATTCCTGTTCCGACAGGATGTTTTCAATTTCGTCCCATCTTCCTGTGACAGCAGCTTCAATTCGAAGAGCGGCTTGTTCGAGATTTTCTTTGGATCCACCCAAAGGTAATGGGGCAAGAATCCACCACCCGTTGCGTTGAAGAACAATGCGACTCCCTCCCTTCCATCCTGTCCAAACTACATTTTCCCATTCAAACGTAAATCCATCAGCACTCAACCTATCTTTTGTGATTGCATAACGTTTGGGTACAATCTGAAGAAGGAGCATTCCACCCAATACAAATGGGAAAAGAATGATCTGAATAGTTGGAATATGTAGAACTGGATCAAGGAGAAATGGCATGACAGCCATAACTAGAATTGTAATCACATTGGCCCAATTTCTCTCGTATTCCATTCGAACTGTCGTTGCCCATGCAAATCCACCACGGGGAAGAACACCCAATCTAGGAACTTCTCTTTCCATTGATAGATATCTGAAACCATCGAGCAAAACAATTGAGGAAATGAATCCAATAGCCACGTACCCCACAGCTGTTGAGGAGTCATTGATTATCCCAGAAACCGTAGACATATGGGCACCTAATCTTCAGACCCCTGGCGCTGTCGAACCAATAGGATGGTAGCTATGATTATGACAATCAAAGGCAAAACAACTCCCGGGGAAAGGAGGGTTACAATCAGTGGCTCATCATCAGCATTCGAATCTGCCACATAAGGCACCTTGGGGTCGTTGTCAACATCATCCTTGAGGCCATCATTATCATCATCATCATCTTCAATCAATGTAGTAGTACAATCATTTTCTACTGTATCTGGACGGCCGTCTTCATCAGTATCTTTCCAAGCACATGAGTCATTTGGAAAATCATCCGAAATATCGGCCAATCCATCATTATCATCATCATCATCAAACTCATCAGGCCCACATAATCGTAGTTCGACAGGATCAAACCAGGGGTTATCTCCTGTAGTTGGACAAGTGTCAATAAAGTCCAAATCATTGTCTGGTGGCAACACTTCAATGATGATTGATGCCTCTGCAATTCCTCCAGAAATATCACGAGCGGTTACCGTCAACACGAAAGTCCCCACCTCATCTGGATAATAGGCCACTTCAAGAGTTGAGCCAATTGTCTTTGATCCTAATTCCCCAGTTGCAGTAGAAGTCCAAGCAATTAGCAACGAAGTTGAATGAGTTGGGTCTTCATCAGTAGCGTGTGCTTTCAGGTTCAAGGCCTTATTCAAATGCGTCTCAATGCCTGTTATTGGGTCTGTAATGGAAATGACTGGATCGTGATTTGGAGATAGAGTAAGAAGAATATCTGAAGCGTCTCCATCAGCAAGTGCTAAGGAAATACTGGTAGGAAGGAATCCACTAGAAAATGCTTCGATATTGGCCTGAGTTGTTGAAAGATCCGAGTCCCCCGTAACCACTCGATGGATAATGGTTGCAGATTCACCATGCATTGCAGTAATGGATTGTTCATCCAATGAGGGGTGGAAAATTGGTACAAATATTTCCACTGTTCCTGAAGAAATCAAATTGCCATCTAAGTCCTCAAAGAAAACTTGTCTTGATTCTCCAATTTGAAGAAATGCTGGTTCTGTAACAACAATATCTCCCCCGGGGGGAGAAGAAATGAGGGCTGCTTCAAAGGTAAACGCAGTAGACATCAACTCCACGTTTCCAGTGAGAATCGTATTAACGAAATGGAATGGTAAACTCTGAGCTATGACTGATAAGGGCGCATCGATGTTTGAGGACAAAATCTGAATTGGTGGGTTTTCCAAATCGTCTTTGTCACCGATTAATTCTATTCCTGTAGCATAACCATTGATCTTTATCGAAGTCATAGTTAGGGACTTAGAGGTGCTTCCATCTACATAGATTCCAACTGCTGCTCCCCCTCCACTATCTGCTTCTAATCCAACTATTTCTCCTGAGGATTCCTCAAACATTGCTCCAGTAGTAGAAATAACAAGGCCTCCTGAAATGTTTAGATTACTAACATACTGAGTCATCAAAGCGGGCTCAAGAGATGCATTGTACACCCCTCCTACAACTGATAATTCCTCAGTATCTTGTAAGAAAAGTGCAGCACGTCCTGTATGATTCGTTGCATCAAGGTTAGTCACATTTCCCGAAACCGATTGTAACCATATTCCATGTCCATTATCATCTCCTAAAGAAACCCAATCTAACTGAACATCAGAACCGAATGCAAGAATTCCTTGTTGAATACATGATTCAAAAATCGTATCAGATACTATCAATCGACTAAATTCACCACCAGTAAGACAGGTGCTTGTACCAAGCAATCTAGATTCAGAAATGGACACTACAGACGACATTTTAGATTCAATTGGAGCGCCATTTAGGACTGCTCCTTCAATAGTCAATTCACCTGTATTTGTTACTACGATGGGGCCTCCTGAAATTTGGCCCCCTAAAATCTCAGCATGGCCTTCAATTCGAACTTCGTTCCAATCATATCCTGTAATCGTAGCATCTTCTGAAATGAAATCTCCCTGAACCTCCAGAACCATGTTTGAGCCTATTCTAAGTGAAGATTGAGGGAGAAGTTGCAACGTTACTCCTTGTGGAACCAATATATCGCCCAACAGATGGACTGGTGAAAACTGTGGTTCAATTCTAGTCCACTCAGTCAATGTGCCTGAGGATAAGGTAGACACGCTAACATCATCATCGAAACTAGAAATTGTATTCCAAGATCTCAAACTTTCAACGCCTTGTTGTCTTACAATAACGGTTGCAATTCCTGTGGTTGTATTTCCACTCTCTAGATACCTTGCTGAAATAATGGACCCAGTAGCAACTCCATCTAATCCCGTACTCATCTCCAATGCGCCGACAATAACTTGGGCTCCTTCAACAGGAAATCCTCTATCTAATACCCTAACTCGAATTGATGATTCTACAAGAATGGATGATTCGGATTCCAATGATACGTCTCCTTCAACACTCCCAATTACTGTGAAAGTACAACCTGGGCCGACATCAATTGATTGCATGAAATGACCTTGTGCATGTGCATTCTCTGTACAATTTACCGTTACAGATTGATTTACAATGATTTCTCCTGTGTAAGCTGTAGAGGGGAAACTTGCTCCATGTACACCTGTTCCGCCACTCAACATTCCTTGATTTCCGAACAAGGTACCTCCATTTGAGGTATACATTGCATTCGGATTTAGGGAGATTGTTGCATTTAGGAGATGAAGGGCCCCTCCAGATTCAATAATCAAATCATCAGGTAAAGAAAAGTCACCATTCTGAAGAATAGCCGTATTTCCCGTTCCAATCACCCAATCTCCAGATGAAGGAAGAAGAGGAAGTTGGATTGTTGAAGGAGATGCTGTCAATCTAACAGTAGTGCCGATTCCATCCTTGGATGCTGTAACTGATGTTTCTCCGTTTTCCAATATTGGCAAAATTACAGATCCAGTAAGATCCGAACTTGCACTGAAACCAAAACTCTCTACTGAAGCTCCGTCAATGGATTGACCACCCAAATCAGTAATCGAAATGTCGGCTTCAATTAGTCTATGAGAGCTCACCATATTCACTCTAGTAGAACTTGAACCACCCCAACTAAGATCCCCATCACCAAAGGCATCATTCTGTGCAGTAGTTGCAAAAGAAGGTAGATTTCGGATTGTTGCTATTGCTCCATCCATCATTTCCAATGTAAATCCTCGATGATTAGATGCTGCCCACGAATCTACATGCACATGGGGGCCGTCTTCCCAAATTGGGGTTCCATTAACCACTTTGATACCATGATCTGAATCTGCGGTAATCAATGATGAAACTTGGAAAGATCCTCCGTCAACAAGAATCGAAGCGCCGCCATCCCTGCCTCCTCCTGTTACATTTAGAGAGTTGGCAATCACTGTAGAATCTTGATTGATAATTGAGCCGAAGTACCAACCAATTACAGAGACGTCGTCCATTGTTACATCTGCCCAAATCGATTGGAAGCCCGTTGACATTCGATCTGAAGACAAATATGGTCGTGAAACTTCAACAGATGTAAGTGAATGAGAACCTGTGATTATTTCCAATCCAGTAGATGCTGAGGTTGTCCCAGAAATTGAAACCGATGATAAATTGGAATGGTCATTCCCAAGAATTGCACCTACTGATTCAGTGGTCCAATTAGATTGGGATGCATGTAATGTAACACCCCCAACAGCATCAACGATGCGGCTAGAAACATCAAGATCGACATCGACCAATTCAATGACTCCAGTGCCCCGTGCTACGATTCCCTCGCTGTAGTTCACTGCCTGGACATTCTGCAAATCAATTGTTCCAGACACATCTAGGAAAAATGCTGGATGCCCATCTGCACCCCCTATGGAGGAAACTCCATGCAAAGAGCCTGAAGCAAGATTTACAGAATACAAGATTGTTGCAAGTGTTGATTGTGAATCAACAGATAAATTACTGATTTCTGCACCTGAAGCACCACTCCAATCAATACCAATTCCATTTGTTCCTGCGAATTCAATAGAGTTGATTTCGACTGATGCTGAGCCTGATTGTGACACGCCTACACCAGTATCACGAAGATGGACTCTATCCACATCCACAATAGAACCTGGAGAAATCTGTATACCCACTCCCAAATCATAACCACTCAACAAATCAGCATCTAGGGTAGAGCTCCCATCTATAGTGACAATGGCAGAAGAATGTGAAGAATTGACCTCTGGAATGCTAACACTCGAAGATTTCAGAGATAAGCAACTTGATGCTGCATCATCACAATTCAAAGACGAATCATTGGGTACACTAATGCTACCTCCATCAATTAGCCACCCAATCTGGACATGTCGAGTCATCGGTACTGAATTCGGAGAAACTGTTGCGGACCCCATTATGTCAAATGCACCTCTTGCATATTCTACCAACACATCTCCAAAAACCAACGAACCACCATTGGCTACCTGAATCCCTTGCCATATTGGGCGGTCACTAGTTGGATAACGAAAAGATCCATAGATATGAGGAGTGGAATTTGTTGACGATTCTATTACTAATGTTCCTTCAACAACAATAGTGATGTCTTGAGTAACATTGACATCAGCATCATCTGAGATTGTCAATACTGCACCAGGTGCAATAGTAATTCCAGTATCTACTGTAACTGACCCTGACCAAACAGTGTCTGAAGCAATGACTTGGCTACCACTTACTGAGATGAGAGGAGTGGTAGAGAGACTCATCATGAGGAGGACGATAAGACACACCAAGGGGCGCTGCATGGACCTTGATAGATGCGCTCTCTCTTATCCATGCCGGGAATACGTCACGAATAGACCCATAGATGGTGGGTCCGCCCAGATTTGAACTGGGGTCTGACGGCCCCCAGCCGCCAAGTATTGGCCAAGCTAACCCACGGACCCGTGGTTCACGGAGTTCGAATCAAATCTCCCGAGCTACGCTGAACGGTGCAATATCGTCGATCAAATCGACATGAGACACAAACATACGTCTACAGCAATATCGCTCTACACGGAGGTCGTTCAATACCTCAGCTGGATCTTCTCCAGCCTTGGTGCGTTCATCGTATCTATCCCAAAGATGGGCGATTACTTTTCCACAACTAAAACATCTAACTGGTAGTAGCATTTTGATCACCTGTATGACTTCTGCCATTTCTTTCGTGCACCACG
>Ga0066849_10000613_pt1 | contig 14359 bp, 11 predicted proteins | sample ETNtaG_9_FD_65492 | JGI IMG/M metagenome (GOLD analysis project Ga0066849, IMG submission 65492) | Marine microbial and viral communities from oxygen minimum zone, Eastern Pacific Ocean - ETNP201406SV69 | ecosystem: Environmental > Aquatic > Marine > Oceanic | place: Pacific Ocean: Eastern... | reverse complement strand
CTACGGGCGCTGGCCCCTTTGAAATCATCATTGGAGCGGTTCTCTTCCTCTTTATTCAGGTCTTTGCAATAGCGCTTGGCCTACTTTCACCTAGTATTCACGCTGCCCGTCTCCACTTTGTGGAATGGATGGGCAAATTTTACGATGGCTCGGGCCGGGTATTTACCCCGCTTGGTGGCCGCACCCTCCATGCGGAGGGGCAATCATAGTCCCCTGGACATAAAATAGGAGGTAGAAAAATGAACAAGAATACCCTAAAAACGAGCCTACGCACACTGATCGTTCTGCTAACCCTCGCCTTGGTCGCCCAAGGTGTTGCTGCAGAAGACCCTGTAACAGATGATTCGAGTGCAACTGATGGAATGACCGGCGATGTCGGTGCGGGTCTAGCCCTTGGCCTTGCAGGCCTTGGGGCTGGAATTTCCCAAGCCGCTATCGGCAGCGCTGCTGTCGGTATGCTCGCTGAAGACGGTAGCAAGTTCGGTGTTGCACTGATCTTTACCGCTCTTCCAGAATCCATCGTGATTCTTGGAGCACTTCCGCTCTTCCTTTGAGGATTAAGCGGTTCCCATTGGGCTCTGCCCAACTGAAAACGAATATGGAGAAGATACAATGACATTAGAAACACTAGCAAACGATATCGCTGCCTCTGCAGAAAGCGAAGCTAAAGCGTTGATTGAAGGAGCAAAATCTGAAGCCAAAAGCATTCTTGCTGAGGCCGAAGCACGTGCGAATGATATCCGCGGAGAAGCAAAGCAGCGTGCAGAAAAGGAAGCAGGCCAAATCGAGAGAGAGTTGGTTGCAAGCGCACGCCAATCAAATCAGAAAGACATTCTCGTTGCACGACGAAGAGCCCTTGATGCTACACTTGATGCAGCTCGTGGCCACATTTCAGACGCTGGAATGAAGGGCAGAGATGCAGTGTTGAAGTCACTGTTGGCGAATTCAAAGAAACTAGCGAAGGGCAAATTTGTTATTCGCCCTGTTGAACTTGATCGTGCTGCCATCACAAAGGCTGCTGGCGACCGTAAGGTCGGCGAAAGTGTTGATGGCCTTGGAGGATTTATCCTTGAGGCTGAAGATGGTTCTGTATCATTTGACATGCGTTTTGATGTGCTACTTCAGCAGGCTTGGTCCAACCAACTCTCTGCAGTGAACCAGACATTATTTGATTGAAAGAAGGTGAACATATGATGCTCGGAAACACCCCTTACATTGCCGCTCGTGCTAAGTCGCGCCGGCAAAAGTTGGCTGACCGAGCTCGTCTACGCCAGTTGATCAATCAATCGGTAGACCAACTGACCGTTGCGGTTGGAGATCTTGGCTACCGAACGGAAATTGACCTCTATGCAGGAAAGTTATCCGGTGGTGACCTCGTGGAGGCTGCGTTAACTCACAACCTAGAAGTTGAACTTCAAGACATCGTCAACATGAGTAATCGTGCTATTAGACCATTGATTGAAATTTACACGCTCCGCTTTGAATATCAAAATGCCAAAGCAGTATTGAGGGCTGTTCATAATGAAATTTCTATTGAAGAGGTTGGAAATACCATCCTTCCTGAAATTAACGACATCAATACTCCTTGGCTCAAAGTAGTTGAAAGTTCAGATGACCTGAAGTCTGCTGCGCTGTTAATGCGCCGTAAGGCATTTGGCTCTGCACTCGGAAAGGTTCCACAAAATGGAACATTATCTGATTATGAAGATGCTCTTGACCGTCATTATTTCGCAACAGCTCAGGCTGCTATGCGCATGTCGAGAGGAGCACCTTCGCGATTCTTGAGCCGTTTGTTTGCCAGTGAAATTGACCATCGTAACATCATCAACATCTTGGAAGCAAGTGCAGTTGGAATTGCGAATGAACAACTTGTATCGCTGCTTATACCTGGGGGCAGACTCATCCAAAAACGCTCGTTCTCGAACATCGCAAATGGTGGACGTGCAGCAATGATGGACCTGCTACGCTCAGGTGACCGCTTTGACATGACTGCTTTTGAAGAAGCGCTCAAAGAATCTGAAGCAACCCGCAGTCTTGACCCTGTGATTACACTGATGAAAGAAAGAGAATATGCAATGATGCAAAGGATGAGCTACCTCCATCCCGTGTCAGCGCTCCCTATTATTCACTATGTTGCGATGAAAGTTCAGGAAGTCAACGATTTGCGACTTATTGTTCGTGGAAGACTTGCCGGCCTAAGTGCCGAAGTGCTTGAGGCACACATTTTGTGAGGTGATATGATGGAGATTGCAGTAGTAGGTTCGCCAGAATTCACCTTGGGCTTCCAGCTCGCAGGAATATCAGACCTGTACAATCCTGAAGGCGAGGAGGCTTTGCACTCCACCCTTCGTTCCCTACTCAACAACAAATCTGTTGGACTCATGGTTGTCGACTCCACCATGCTTACAACACTGCCCGATCGTCTGCGTGACCAGCTTTCGGCGTCCGTCTCCCCAACCGTTCTTGGAATCGGTACGGAGGAAGACACCACCTTGCGTGATACCATTCGCAAGGCAATAGGAGTCGATCTGTGGAAGTGAAGTTCCATACAAAACCTGGAGGAATAAAAAATGAGCAATGAAGGAGTAATTTACAGAATATCAGGTCCTGTCGTGACCGCCACTGGCATGAAAGCTGCGATGTATGACGTCGTACGTGTGGGCCATGAAGGTTTGATGGGCGAAGTGATTGAATTGCACGGCGATAAAGCCGTGATTCAAGTTTATGAAGATACATCGGGTATCCGCCCTGGAGAACCTGTCTTGAATACACAGGAGACGCTTTCGGTTTCACTTGGTCCTGGTTTGTTAACTCAAATTTATGACGGTATTCAGCGCCCTCTACCAACCTTGGAAGAGGAAATGGGTGTTTTCATCACCCGTGGTGTTGACGCAGATGCATTTGACATGAAGAAAATTTGGACCTTTGAACCTCAAGTCGCTGTTGGCGATGAAGTGGTCTCAGGTCAAGTGATTGGGCATGTCCAAGAAACCGAAACAATCGTTCACAAAATCATGGTACCTCCTACCGTCAGTGGTGTTGTGAAATCGATTGAGTCTGGTGATTTCAACGTTACACAAACCGTTTGTGTACTCGACAACGGCACTGAAATGCAGATGATGCAGAAGTGGCCTGTTCGAACCCCTCGACCTTTCCAGCAGAAATATGCGCCAGAAACGCCTCTTATCACTGGTATGAGAATTCTGGATTTCTTATTCCCGCTTGCTAAGGGTGGTGCTGCAGGTATCCCTGGCCCATTCGGTTCAGGAAAGACCGTTACGCAACAATCCCTTGCAAAGTACTCCGATGCACAACTCGTTGTGTACATCGGCTGTGGTGAGCGTGGAAACGAGATGACTGAAGTGTTGGACGAGTTCCCTCACTTGATTGACCCAAATACTGGAAAGCCTCTCATGAACCGTACGGTCATGATTGCCAACACTTCCAACATGCCTGTGGCTGCCCGTGAAGCATCTGTCTACACTGGGATTACCATTGCGGAATATTTCCGTGACATGGGCTATGACGTCGCTTTGATGGCAGACTCTACTTCACGATGGGCTGAAGCAATGCGTGAGATTTCCTCTCGTCTTGAAGAGATGCCGGGTGAAGAAGGCTATCCTGCTTACCTTTCATCCCGAATTGCAGAGTTCTACGAACGCGCTGGCCGTGTTGAGACTCTTAACGGAGACGACGGCTCAGTTACCGTTATCGGTGCAGTTTCCCCGCCTGGTGGAGATATCTCCGAGCCCGTTTCTCAAGGTACGCTCCGTATCGTAAAGGTGTTCTGGGGTCTTGATGCTGGACTTGCACGACAACGTCACTTCCCTGCGATCAACTGGCTCAACTCGTATTCCTTGTACCCACAAAGCCTTGACCAGTGGTTCCGTGACAACATCGCTCAGGATTTCCCAGAGATTCGAACACAGATTAGTGGTCTTCTCCAAATTGAATCCGAGCTCCAAGAAATTGTCCAACTTGTTGGTTCCGACGCATTGCCTGTTGACCAACAACTTACACTTGAAGTCGCTCGTATGATTCGTGAATACTTCCTTCAACAGAATGGATTCCATGATGTTGACGCATACTGTGACATCAACTTGCAGTATCAAATGGCAAAGGCAATCCTATCGTTCCAAGACGCCGCAAAGTCTGCAATGGCTAGCGGTGCAGTTCTCAATGATGTTGTAAACGTGCCATCTCGCTCCGACCTCATGCGAGGTCGATTTGAGAAAGGTTACATTGATGTCATTGCTGACATGGTCAAGAAAATGACCGATGAAATCGCCGATACGGTGGAGGAAAACTGAGGAGAGGAATATCATGACTGGAAAAGAATACCGAACCATTACTGACGTGAAAGGGCCCCTGGTCTTTTTGAACAAAACTGAACCTGTTGCCTTTGGTGAAATCGTCACCTTACGACTCTCCAATGGCACCATCAAGAACGGGCAAGTTCTCGATACCTCTGACGATCTCGTGATTGTCCAAGTGTTTGAAGGAACAGCCAAGATTGACCGTGAATCCGGTGTCACCTTCATGGGTGATGTCTTCAAACTCCCAGTGAGTACTGACCTTGTCGGTCGTATTCTGGATGGAGCAGGACGACCTCGTGATGGCGGTCCAGAAATTGTCGCTGATGAAAAAGCAGACATCATCGGTGCTGCTATCAACCCATACAGCCGACAGAGTCCAAACGATTTCATCCAAACAGGTGTTTCTGCAATTGACCTATGTACAAGCCTCGTCCGTGGACAGAAGTTGCCAATTTTCTCAGCATCTGGTCTTCCACACAATGACATTGCTTTGCAAATTGCTCGTCAAGCAAAACTCAAGGATTCAGATGAAGAATTTATTGTTGTGTTCTGTGCAATGGGAATCACTGCTGAAGAATACAACTTTTTCCGTTCTGACTTGGAGCGAACCGGTGCTCTTGAGAACGCTGTGTTGTTCGTTAACCTAGCCGACGATCCAGCTGTTGAGCGAATCATTACACCTCGTTTGGCACTTACCGCTGCAGAATACCTTGCCTTTGAGAAAGATTACCACGTTTTGGTTATCTACACAGACATGACAAACTACTGTGACGCTCTTCGTCAAATTGGTGCAGCTCGTGAAGAAGTTCCAGGACGACGTGGTTACCCAGGTTACATGTATACCGATTTGGCTATGCTCTACGAGCGTGCAGGGATTATCAAGAACAAGAAGGGTTCAATCACTCAATTCCCAATCCTAACCATGCCTGGTGACGATATTACACACCCAATTCCTGACCTTTCTGGCTATATTACTGAAGGACAGATTGTTATCAGTCGTGAATTGCACCAACAAGGTATCTATCCGCCAATCAATGTCTTGCCGTCATTGTCCCGTTTGATGGGTTCATGTATTGGTGAGAAGACAACCCGTGAAGACCACAAATCAGTGTCTGACCAAATGTATGCTGCATATGCACAAGGCCGTGAACTCCGTGGACTTGTCGCAATTGTCGGTGAAGATGCACTTAACGAGCGTGACAAGCAACTACTAGACTTCTCTGGAGTCTTTGAAGACAAGTTCCTTCGCCAATCACGTGACGAAGACCGTTCCATCGAGGAAACACTTGATCTGTGTTGGGACCTCATGTCTGCAATCGACACAAAGTACCTTGTTCGTCTTGACCAAAAATGGATTGACAAGTACCACCCAGATAACCGCGCTTGAAGAAATAACTAACGAAAAACGAGGGGAATTGCTATGGCACTGGATATCAAACCAACCCGAAGCGAACTCATCAAGTTGAAGGCACGAATCAAGCAGACCAAGAATGGTTACAAATTATTGAAAATGAAGCGGGATGGACTGTTTCACGAATTCAGACAACTTCTTTCACTCATGATTGAGGCAAAGAAAGACCTCACTAACGCTTACCGCCTTGCAAAAACTCGAATTGACCTTGCAAATGCCATCGAAGGTGGTTTGGCTGTCCGTGCCGCCGCCATCGCAAATTCAGCACATCCAGAGGTTGAGGTTGAGCGACGAAACATCATGGGTGTCGTTGTTCCAAGCGTCAGTGGTTCTAACTTGAAGTCTACATTTTCAGAGCGTGGAATTGGTTTCATTGGTTCTTCGCCGTACATTGATGAGGCTAGTGACTCGTTCAGCGAATTGATTGAAAGGATTGTCACCGCATCAGAAATGGAAGCAACGCTAAAGCGTCTTCTTGCTGAAATTGAAGCCACTAAGCGACGTGTGAATGCTTTGGAATTCAAAGTAATTCCTGAACTTGAAGAAGCGAAGGTGTTCATTCAACTTCGCCTTGAAGAGATGGAACGTGAAGAAACGTTCCGATTGAAGCGTTTCAAGAACAAATGAGTCTCATTGCCAAGAGTTTTCCTCTAACGAGGGATTCATGGGGGATGGGCATTACCGACTGTTGGGTGGGATATGTTGAGCGAGCCAGAATCATCTTCTGATTTGCCCAGTCCGATGGGTCATCACAAAGAATCGTGGGACCAACACGAACTATTGGGTTCTGCACTAAGTTCCTATTTTGACATTCTCCAGCACACAGGAGGGCGCTGGCCTTCATGGAAGGTTGCATATTCTGGTGATTTATCAATTCACGAAAGACTTCTTGATGCAAACCGTCATCTTGAGAAACTAGGATGGATGGCAAAACTAACCTCCGACGAGGGTTGGACCATTACGGCATTTCCTCTTCCTGAACGCCAATTTCCCCGAATTAACAGTGTCCTCTTTTTTTGGGGGCTATCTTTCCTCACTCTCAGTCTTGCAGGCGATATTTGGATGAATTCAGCCAGACCTGATGAGGGGTGGTTTTCATCGTCTTCATTTGTTGATGCTGTAATTGGATATACGCTCCCAATTATGGTATTTTTATTGATTGCATCCTTTATTCAAACTCGTATTGCGCGTAGATTTGGTGTTCGTTCGGGACATATCATGCCAGTTCCTGACCTCACTATTGCTCTGTATGCAATGGGAATATTCCCCTCAAGTTGGCTATTTTGGCCTTTTGGAATCTTGCTTATTCCGACCATGCCTCGTATGGATGCCCGTCCATGGCCCAATCGCGCATCATTGGGATATACTGCACTTTCAGTACCGATTGTCCTTATGGTTTCTGGAATGACTCTTCTCTTTGCAGGTATTTCCTTGACTCCACAGTACCTTGAATTATCATCCATGCCTCTGTTGACATCAGCTCCAAGTTTCATTGCACTGATTGCGATGGAACTTATTCACGATGATGCTATGATTCGCATGGCTTGGGCCCATCCTTGGGTCCATGCTGGTGGAATGCTGATGCTATTCGCTTGGATTTCGATTCTTCCCATTCCTACGTTCCCAGGGGGGAGGCTAATTATTGCAAGAATGGGTGTAATAGATGCCCGAAGTTCTGGGACCCAAAGTCTCCTTCTTGTTACCGTGCTACTCTTTGCTTTCCTTTTCGATGTCTTTGACAATTTCTCACTTTGGTTCCTTATTCTAGGTTTGATTTTGCCTTTACTTTTTTTCCTTGGGAACGATTTACGAATCCCGTTTATTCTCGATGAAAATGAAGGTCTAAGTGAACAAGACCATCGGCGTATGGGGACCTTGTTGTTGATCTCCCTTTTGCTCTTCTTGCCAGCACAGCAACCTGTTTTGAAGAATGATTCATGGGATGATGATTTGCAGTATGTCCTTGAGGCTCCAGAGGCCGCCATTTTGGGGGATGATGGAACTTGGTTTTCATACAATACAGTGGAAATAACTAATCCGTCTTCAATTCAAAAGCCGTATGCAATCGATGTATTTTTTGAGCAAAGCGGCCATGATTGGGAAGTAGAATGGATTTGTGATGACCAAAATTCCCTAACACTCAATGGTAATGGATGTGGTTCAAACCTTCTTCCAGGACGAACGGCCAAATTTTGGATTAACTACTCTTGGTCTTCAACAGAACAACCTTTGGTTTCTAATCTTACATATGTTATAGAAATGAATGATGAATATTACCTTGAAACTCAAACCCTTAAACCAGGGCTTGAAATTGCTGCTTCAGATCATTGGTATGATATCTTTGCTGGAGGTCATGTAAAGCGATGCGTTGATCTTCACGGGCAACTTTTGGAATCACCAAAATTGAATGTTTCAGTAGGTGAATCTCAAATCGCAGGAATGCAAACAACATTGGTGCAAATTGACGGGCAATCGGGGATGGAAGCAAATCATGAAACCACTCCATCATCAGTTTGTCTTCGAGGGCTTGATCCTTTGGTTTTCCAACCTCCAATGTCTGAAATAACATTGAATAATGATACATTCAAACCACTTATGCCGGAGAATTATCGCCCATTGGAAGGAATGTTTCCAGAAGAAGGTTGGACTATCGGAACAAATGATGAGGAGATTCCAGGATGGGGCTCACTGCTCATTGAAGGGGGAGTGCTCCAAGTTGGAAACGATTTCTGCCCAATAAATCCGAAGATAAGCACTCCATCTCGACCGTTTGAAGGGCCGTGGATTTGGGATACTTCGGTTTTCAAAGTAGGTGCTCTTCCCGTGGTTGAAAGTGGTCAGAATCTAACTTTGGTTATGGCCGAAGGAACGAACGCTTCTTTGTGTAGCAATAGTGAACGGTTTGACCCCTACCCACGTCTCAAATTTGATGTTCATGAAGGCCCAGAGATGTTGGTTGAATGGATGAATACAACTACGAGATTTTGGACCACACCGATTGCAAGAGCATTCAACGGTACAATGATGAATCAAAATATGGGAGAACTTTCATTCATCAATCCAGGCAATGAATCAATTCCGTTCAGAATTGCTCGGGAAGGCGGTGTTGGAGATGATTGGCTCCATGACTGGGATGGTCAGTATCTTGCACCAGGAGTTACAAATTTGTCATTATTACCGCCATCAGAACCCTATTCTACGATGTGGATTACACATGAAGCAGGTACGGTTGTTCTACACTTGGCTAGTTATCAATGAGGGAGTAACATGCGTATTTCCATTTTGGGTGTCGGTTCAATCGGGACCTTGATTGCAGCCTTTTTCGCAAAAACTTCACATGAAATTCATTTGCATGTTCGCGGTGAACGTGGGGCTATGGTCATGCTTCAAGGGTTGGAAGTTAGAGGCCTTATGGAGGCCAATATTCCAGCCGAACGCTTTCTTCTAAGCACAGAGGAATTAGAAATGCCCGTATCATTTGAGAATTCCTCGGATGTGGTCATTCTTACATGCAAAGCCCACGAAGTGGCGCATCTTGCGAGTATGGCTTCAAGCATTGTGAAGGATGATGGTTTGGTTCTCGCATTGTCCAACGGCTTAGGGCATGTTGAGACATTGAGTAGAATTGTCGGTATAGGGAGAACGGTTGCAGCAACGACAACTCATGGAGCATACCGAAACGCAGATGGAGAAATCACTTGGGCGGGAGAAGGAGCAGTTAATCTTGCAAGCATGCCTTTAGGTCCTGGCCCCGATGCTATTGAGGGACTGTTTCGCTTATTCAATGCTGCAGGATTAAATCCCGTTATTTGCTCGGATGCAATGCAGATGATTTGGGAGAAGGTCCTTCTGAATATAACCATCAATCCCCTTGCAGCTCTTGCGGGATTGAAAAATGGAGAATTATTAGAATCCAATGTAATAAACGGATGCATGATGGTTTACAGAGAAGCAAAACAAGTAGCAGATCTGGAGCGAGTTCAGTTGTTAGATGAAATTGAATTTGAGCATCTTCTGCGTACGGTGCTTGAAGCAACAGCAGATAATTCCTGTAGCATGTTGGAGGATATCAAAGCTGGCAGGCGTACTGAAATATCATCGCTGAACCGAGAAATTGCCAATAGAGCAGAACAACATGGACTGAGTGTCCCTTTGAATCAGGTCCTTGCTTCACTTATTGAGGCCTGCCATCCTCTATGAGGTCCAAATTGAAGTGCAAACCAGTATTCGATGTTTGTAGCAATGCATCATCAACTACCAGTGTGCCGATAAGTGATAGGTTGCGCAACTCAATCAGTTCTCTTGAGGGAAGAGATTGCCTCCAGAGACGGTCGATTTCATCATGCAATAAATTGAGTCTGCGCGAGGCACGTTTCAATCGTTGGTTTGTGCGTACGATTCCTACTTCCTGTTCCATTGTAGTTAGCAGACTGCTTCTGTCATGAATTACTGGCGCATGCTCAACGAGGCTTGCCAAGCCCTCAGCACGCCATTTGGGTTGGCTCCCCTCGTAGGATTTCGGGGGATTTGAAATCAAATGCTCCGCCGCCCTGTGAGCATATACCACGGCTTCTAGAAGACTGTTAGAAGCCAAGCGGTTTGCTCCATGCATTCCAGTACAAGCGACCTCACCAATAGCGTACAAATGAGGCATGATTTTCTTACTACCGCGAACAAATGCGCGTCCGATGTGGTCAACTTTAATTCCGCCAACCATGTAATGTGCTGCAGGTACAACTGGAATTGGGTCTTTACCGAGTTCTATTCCTTCCCTTGTCAACCGATTTTGAATATTTGGAAAATGTTCCCGAAGTGCATCCGATTCAAGATGCGATGTGACAAGATAAACATGAGTTCGCCCAGTTTTCTTGAGTCTCTGATCGATGGCTCTTGCAACGATATCTCGTGTTGCCATCGAACCTGCGGGAGAATGTTCTAGAGTGAACGAATATGTTTCGGGTTTTGGAATTTCAGTTCCAGAATTAATTGCATTTTCACAAGATTTATTCCATTGTGTAAGGCCTTCATGATCTAGTAGTATCGCTCCTGCTCCGCGTAATGCTTCGGACATCAAAAAGGGGCGTTGAGATTTTGCATATAGGGCGGTTGGATGAAATTGTATGAATGCTAGGTCTTGGACGCAAGCACCTGTTCTATAGGCCATTGCAAGACCATCTCCAGTCGCAACACTTGGGTTTGTTGTTGCTTCCCAAAGCCGACCAACTCCTCCTGTGGCGAGCATTATAGCATCAGCCTCTACAGTGAGAACTTTGTTTGAGAGTTGGTCAAGACACCATACGCCAGCAATTCCGAGTTCTGGCGTACCGTGCTGGCGTTGAATCAGGTCAATGGCGAGAGTATTGGGCAAAAGAGTGATGAACTCATGATTTTCGGCGTATTGAGTCAATGCTCGTTCAATTTCTTTTCCCGTCGCATCCTTTGCATGGAGAATTCTGCTTTCAGAGTGCCCACCTTCTTTGGCTAGTGAAAAAGTGCCATCATTTTTTTGTTCAAAGTTTACTCCAATATTGATGAGGTCATTGATTCTCTCTCCCGCTTCCTGTATGATTGAGCGAACAACTGTTTCATCACACATTCCATCACCAGAGCGTAGCGTGTCTTGGACATGTGCTTCCATTCCTTCGAGGTTTGTTTTGTCAAGTATTGCTGCGATTCCACCCTGGGCCCAATTCGTAGAGGAGTCCTTAGTGCGTTGCTTGGTAATGACAGTCACCTGATTCTTGGCATCAGCAATTTTAGCAGCAGCAAAAAGACCAGCGATTCCGCTTCCAACAATGACGATATGAGCCATGATTCGTCCTCGAGTGATTGCCGCTATGCCTTCTCCTTCTTGACGCTGATGGACGAAACATTGATTCTGATATCACGATATCACTATGAGGTGAGCACTCCTCCTTGGTAAGGGGGAGACCGATGCGACGCATGCTAGGTACTATAGTTGGTGGAGCAATTATAGCGTTTGTAATTGCAAATGTACAGTTTGGCGCGGTTGCACCAATGGCCATCGACGGAGCCGATGATACAAAGTTAGATGTCCTCATGCTTTCAGATCCAACCTGTAGTTTTGAGGCCATTGAAGCAGAAATTGTATCCATGGGAGAATCTTACTGTCTTGGAGAGAAGGGGCAATGGTCTGGCGCTGACATCTTGATGCTCGGAGAAGGCCTCGTTATCATACTGGCGGGTAGATTAGAATTGCCTCAAAATAAGGCATGGGCCCAAAGGGTTAGAAAAATCGGCTTTATTATTGGATGTACTTTCTTCAGTTTTGCAATTCTAGACCGTCTTGGATGGCTTCCGAGTGCAGCAAATTCAGAGGGTTTGGCCGATTTATTCCCACTTGATGTATCTCCATGGTTGGTGCAAATAGGGTTCGCAGTAGTTGGTGCAATGCTGATGCGAGGGCCCAAGTATTGGGAAGCAGAAGCAGTTTCTCAAACGCGTGAAAAACTTGAGAAACGTCGTGAAAAAGCAGGCAAATTCCGCGGTTCTTTCTTAAACAAAGATAAGCATGACAAAAAGACACTGGAGCGCCATGAACGTAGCCGTTTGCTGAGTAATGACAGCAGTCTTTCCATGAAGCGTAGAAGGAGTAATCTTCTAGTTATGGCCACTTGCCCTTACTGCCAAGGTGCTGGATGCAAAAAGTGCAAAGAATTGGGCGTATTTTAAACACCCTTCGGCGTTTGTTTTGTACCTTTGAAAACCGCTATACTGTGCCTTGTTGGTTCGTATTCTTTAAATCCTGTAAGCAACGGGTGCAGGAAATAAGGTAAGAATTAAATTTCTTGCCTAGAGGGATAGGGATGTATCTAAAGTCACTTGAAGTGTATAATTTCAAATCGTTCAAGGGTGAGGCAACTATACCTCTTGACCGTGGTTTTACCGCCATCACTGGCCCAAATGGTTCGGGTAAATCCAATTGTGGAGATGCTATTCAATTTGTTCTTGGTCCAAAATCGAATCGCGTCATCCGTGCTCAGAATTCAACCGACTTGATTTTCAATGGTGGTAAAAATTCTAAACCTGCAAGGGAATGTTCGGCAACTCTTGTTTTTGCCAATCCGGTAATGAATAATGGTCGTCGTCGCCTACCACTCGACAAAGAAGAAATTCGCATGTCTCGAAAGGTCCGCCTTACAGCCTCCAATAATGTTTCAACATCTTACATGCTCAACGGCGAAGAGAGTACCCAAAAGGCATTTCATAGATTGCTCGGAGCCGCTAACGCGCGTCCAGACGGCTACAACATCGTTCTTCAAGGAGACGTCACAAGTCTTGCAAAAATGACTGCAAATGAGCGCCGGAAAGTGCTTGACAACGTTGCAGGCGTAACTTCCTATGATGACGAAATCCGTAAAGCTACCAAGCAACAAGAAAAAGTTGAAGGATACATAGAGCGTATTGGCCTTCTTGAAAAAGAACAACTTGACCGCCTTGCAACCTTGGAAAAGGAGAAGGCACTTGCAGAGAAGGCGAGGGAAGTCACGGAAGAGATTCAACGTTCAAATGAATTATTACTACAATCTCGTTATGCGAGTATGAAAAATGAACTTGAGTTCCATATTGGGCAACGTGAACAATCCCTCTCTGCTAGTCAAACGCTCATGGATGAGCATAAAGAGCAAGAAAAGAAACTTCTTCAACTCGATGACCGAATCTCCGAATTGCAAAAGGAAATCAATGCACTCACAGGAGGAGAAACTTCTGAACTTGGACGCGCAATTAGGGAACTCCAAGTTCGTATTGAATTGAATAACGATCGTATTGCCGAGTCGGAGCGTGAGAACGGCGAAGAGCAAACCGAGTTAGAAAGCATGAGTGAGCAATGGAATGATGCAAAGAGTGAACTTGCCGCATTCCAAGATGAACTTAAGACTGCTAACGATGATTTAGCATCCGCTTTAGAAGATCTCGCTGAAGCCGAAAAGGAGGAAGGAGATATCAAAATCGCCTTGGAATCTGCTGGTGAGAAAAATCAAGACCTTTCGCGTGCACTTTCAAAGGCTAATGAGAAGGTTGAGAAAAAGAAAACTGCTCTTGATAGCGCTCAATCGGATGTAGACCGTCTTGCACTTGAGGCTGAACTTGTTGGTGAACAACTCGCTATAGCACAAGATGAAGCCGAAGAAATGCGTTTATCTCTTGGAGAATGTGATTTGAGGAAGCAGGAACTTGACGACCAAGCCCCTGAGTACGACCGAGAGGCTCTTGCTGGTGCTTTGATTCAATCACAACGCACAGAACAACAATTATCTGAAGATACAGGACGCATTGAAAATAAATTCAGAGATGCTGAACGAAGACTTTCCCGGGCCAAGGCTGAGATGGAAGAAAAAACAGGGGCCAAAGGCCTTGCTGGTGGTGCAAGCGCAGTTATTGCAGCGCGGGACCGAGGCGAACTTACAGGCATTATCGGAACTATTGCTGAGTTGTGTGCTCCAAAGGATGATGCACATGAAACGGCTCTTGCAACTGCTATTGGGGCTGGCATGGCATCGGTTGTCGTCGATACTGATGAAGATGCTGCGCGCGCCATACGCTGGCTCGCTGAAACGCGTTCAGGCCGAGCCACATTCCTTCCACTCAACAAACTCGCAAATTCAAGACC
>Ga0066849_10000610_pt1 | contig 14403 bp, 18 predicted proteins | sample ETNtaG_9_FD_65492 | JGI IMG/M metagenome (GOLD analysis project Ga0066849, IMG submission 65492) | Marine microbial and viral communities from oxygen minimum zone, Eastern Pacific Ocean - ETNP201406SV69 | ecosystem: Environmental > Aquatic > Marine > Oceanic | place: Pacific Ocean: Eastern... | reverse complement strand
GCTGAGAGTGTAGAGTCAGACCTATCAAAGATTGGCGAAGAGCTAAACAAAGATCCCGAAGACAGCGAAGACGAAACCGGCGAAAACAAAAACGACTGATCAGCTATGTTTGATATTGGTTTTTGGGAAATGTTGGTCCTCTGCGTTCTTGGATTGCTTGTCCTAGGACCAAGTAAACTTCCAGAGGTCGCAATAAAAATTGGAAACTATATCGGCAGAGCTAGATCAGTGGTCAATAGCTTCTCAAGGCAAATGCGACAAGAAATTGAGCTCGCTCCATTAAGGCCTGATGCCCCTGAAAAACCCGATGCCCCCAAAGAGCCTGATGGCACTAAAGAAAAAGAATGAGTCAACAGCCAGAAGACCTAAAAGAAGAAAGTCTTGTATCCCACTTAATTGAACTAAGGTCAAGATTAATCAAAGCCGGCAGTGTGGTATTGTTGTTGTTTATCTGTCTTGCGCCGTTTGCAGATTTTATCTTTTCTCAGGTTGCAATGCCTCTAATGAAACAGTTACCAGAGGGTTCAACAATGATTGCGACCCAGGTTGCGTCCCCATTCTTAACGCCATTTAAGACCACAATTTTTGCTGCCCTTTTTCTGGCCATGCCTGTGGTGCTCTTTCAAATGTGGTCATTCACAGCTCCGGGGCTTTATGAAAATGAAAAAAGGTTTGCGATACCATTGATGGTCTCGAGTGTTTTGTTGTTTTACTCTGGTGCTCTCTTTGCTTACTGGGTGGTGTTTCCTCTAATGTTTGGATTCTTCACGTCGGCGGCACCCGAGGGTGTCTCTGTGATGACCGACATATCAAGTTATTTGGATTTTGTTTTGGTTCTGTTTTTTGCCTTTGGCATGGCTTTTGAGGTCCCAATTGCAACCGTCATGCTTGTTTGGTCTGGTTTGGCCTCTGTTGAAAGGCTCGCTGCCAGTAGGGCGTATGTTCTCCTTGGGGCGTTTATCATTGGAATGCTGATTACTCCGCCGGATGTCATCTCGCAGACATTGTTGGCGGTTCCTGTTTACTTGCTCTATGAGTGTGGCATTCTATTGTCAAGAATTCTGATCAAAAAAAACAAAGAGGAGAAAGACGCTGATGAACCAAGCATCAACCCCTAGCGATACCTTCTTTGGTCATCCTGTTGGCCTTCGAACGCTGTTTTTAACCGAAATGTGGGAACGCATGTCCTACTATGGAATGAGGGCACTCTTGGTTCTTTATATGACGGGCGCTGTAACCGGATTTAATCCAGGTCTTGGTTGGACAAGCATAGAGGCACAGGCAATTTATGGAATCTATGTTGGTATGGTTTACTTTGTTGTCATTCCTGGCGGCTGGCTCGCTGACAATATTCTTGGGCATCAAAAAGCGGTTTTGATTGGTGCAATCATTATCATGTTGGGGCACTTCACTTTGGCCATACCAGTGGATCAAACCTTCTTTCTTGGATTGATTTTTGTGGTTATAGGAACAGGGCTGCTCAAAGGAAACATATCGACCATTGTTGGCAAGCTGTACTCAGATGACGATGACCGAAGAGAAAATGGCTACTATGTCTTTTACATGGCGATCAATATTGGGTCAACACTCGGTTTCTTGATCTGCTCGTATTTGGGTGAACGCATAGGTTGGCACTGGGGTTTTGGCGCCGCAGGTATTGGCATGACTTTTGGGGTTATTCAGTTCATTAAAACGAGACATTTATTGGGTATCGCAGGTGCAGAGCCCAACCCAATGGATGACACAAGGCGCTCACAGCTAATATTATGGTCAACAATAAGCCTTGTGCTAACAAGTGTTGTAATCATTACTGGGCTTATGGGCCTCTATACAATCAATGCAAGGGCTTTTGCTGAAGACTTCTACTACTTCCTCTCATTTGTTGCGGGCACTTATTTTCTATATTTATATTTCCTTGCAGGGCTCAATGCAGAAGAGAAAAAAAGCGTAATCCTTCTAGGGCTTCTCTTTATTGGTGCTGCTGCTTTCTGGTCAGGGTTTGATCAGTCAGCAAGCTCGCTGAGTATATTTGCAAGGGACTACACTGATCTCTCGGTCTCTGGTTATATTATTCCCATCGGTTGGTTGCAATTTGCAAATCCAATATTTGTGGTTATTTTTGCACCTGTTTTTGCCGGTATCTGGACCCAACTGGCTCGTAAAAACCTAAACCCCTCCTTGCCAATCAAGTTTGCGTTTGGCTTGTTATTGATGGCGCTGAGCTTCATTGTCATGCTCTATGCTGTTGAGCTGGCATTGGTTTCGTCTCCGGTAAATATGAGGTGGCTAATTCTGACCTATCTCATTCAAACTTGGGGCGAGTTGGCGCTGTCTCCTGTTGGCCTTGCAGCTTTCTCAAGACACTCTCCAAAAAAATATGTCGGACAAATGTTTGGTCTTTGGTTCACCGCATCTGCGATTGGAGGGGTGTTGGCCGGACTGCTTGGCGGAGATGCTTTGGTTGAAGGTCTTGCTAGTATTTCGCCGGTGTTTGGTTTTATGGTTCGGTATTATGTGATCATTGCAATTGCTTTGATTGTCGTGTCGTTCCTGATAGGCAAAACAAGAGGTGGAAATATGGTTAAGTGGATTGGTTTTGGGGCCATAATAGGAACAGCAGTATTTCAACTCGCTGTAAAAAACAACGAAACCGTTTTGTTTTCGTGGATAATAAGTGTGGTTTTTGCAGTTGCTTTACCCCTTGTTTTGTTTGTCGTGTCGTTCCTGATAGGCAAAACAAGAGGTGGAAAAGAAGGCTCGGGATTAATGAAAAAATTTTTAAAGTTAATATTTTGGTTTACAGCGATTCCCTGGATTTTACATATTTTTAAGGCGGGTTTTAGCGACATCCCTAGAGCAACTAACCAAAAAGTGGGAGATTTTCTATATGTTGCGGCTTGGGTTTTTACTTTCCCATTAATGATGGGATTTTGTGCTATATATGCCTTCTTCTCATCCATAAGGTGGATTTTTATCCATCCTTATTTTATCGCTCCACCGGAAACTATAGATAAATGGATAGATGAGACAATAGAAGATAAAAAATGTCAATTTTGTGCAGAATGGATTAAAGGTGATGCATTAATATGTAGATACTGTGGCTCAGAGTGTTAAAAGACTCTTACAACCAAATCTAATCGATATTTCACTAATTTTCTCTTTTCATTGACATAATTAGTTTTTTTTAAGTTTTTTAAACTCCAACTCCTTATTCTCAATGCCTCTTTGAGAAAGCCATTTTTTTACTGCTTGACCTGTTCCGCTTGGCCATGGTCTGAGCTCCTTCGATGGAACCACTATAAACCCGGCCAATTCCTCTTCTTCAATTATTATTTTCCCATCGGCCAATAGAACATCATAAGCAATGATGATTTGATTCATTTGGATGAATTCATAAACACCAAGAAGCTTGCCCACCTCACAATCGAGTCCTATTTCTTCTTTTATTTCTCTTGCAATGCCCTCCTCAGGGCTTTCTCCTGCCTCCATGAATCCTGTCACAAGGCTGAACCAATGAGTGGGCCAACCTATTGATTGAACCAAAACGACTTCGTCATTTCTGTGGGCAACCGCTGCAAGAACGGGTGTTGGGTTATTCCATAATACAAAATCGCACTCAAGGTCCAAACACCTCTTTCTTTTAAGCCCGCCTTCTTCTCCAGTGATCAATTTGTTTTTACAAATTGGGCAGTATTTGTAGTCGTATTGCATAGAGCGTACTCTAAACATAAAGGCTCTTGATTTATAGTGCTTATTTCTAAAGGCATGCGGCCATTGGTTTGTTATATTTAATAAAAAAGGAGAATTTATGTCTGTTTACTTGGTGTCGATATGTGAGATAACGAGCTTCAGTGAAGCGTTGAGCGAATATGCCGATGTTTCTGCAAAACTGATTGAAGAGAATGGAGGGCACTATGTTGTGAGAGGTCCTGTAAACAAAGTGGTGGAAGGCACTTTGTTGGATGGAAAAACAGCAATCATCGCAAAATTCCCAAACAAAGAATGTATCGATAATTTTTGGGCATCAGAAGAATATCAATCAATAAAACATAAAAGAGAAGGTACTGGAATTTATGATATTGGAATATTTGAAGGCGTAGATTAGCAGGATGGCTTATGACAGCGAAAACATATTTGCGAAAATCTTGAGGGGCGAAATGCCTTGCCACAAGGTTTATGAAAACGAATCAACAATTGTTTTTATGGATATTATGCCAATGTCAGATGGCCATGTTTTGGTTGTGCCAAAGTATCCCGCTGAGAATATTTTTGACCTCAGTGAAGAGTACCTGAAAGAGGTTGTTGCAACAACAAAGCTTTTATCGCACGCCATGAAAAAAGCTCTTGTCCCTTCTGGTTTAATTGTGAAGCAGTTTAATGGCTCTGATGCTGGACAAACTGTATTTCATTACCATATGCACATCATTCCGGTTTATAATGGCGCGCCTAATAAAAACCATGGCTATGAAATGGAAAAAGCAGAAAAGCTTGAATCTATTGCACAGAAAATAGCCGCGGAACTTTAAAAAATGGACTTTATAAACGAAAACTTAATTCTTGTAAGCTTAACAATATTTGTTTTTCTGTTAGCAGTGTTCAATGAACTAAAAATAAAGGAGGGCAACATTTGTGGGCTCTCCCCTATGCAGGCTGTAAAAATTATTAATCAGAATGCTGTGGTATTGGATCTTCGAAACAAAAATGATTTTGAAAAAAAGCACTTACTGGACTCTCAAAACATAGCAGCCGAAGATGTTTCGGAAAAAGCTGGCTTGATAAAAAGGCCGCTGCTTTTAGTGTGTGAAACAGGTGGGGCGAGCAAAAAAAGCAGCCTTGCTCTTCGGCAAAAGAGTTTTGATCAAGTTTTTTATGTAAAGGGCGGAATAATTGAGTGGGAAAAAGCCTCTCTACCAACAACATCGGAGTAATCATGACAGATTCAAACCAAATAGAAAAAACTGTAGCAATTCAAACCATATACACCAAAGATGTTTCCTTTGAGGCTCCAAACAGTCCTGGGATCTTTATGGAAGAAAGCATAAAGCCTGAAACAAAGATAAATCTGGCAAATACTCACAATAAAATTGGAGATAACTCGTACGATGTTTCATTAACGATTAAAGCCGAAGCAACATATGGTGAGAAAACCATGTTCATTGCAGAAGTTGAGCAGTCAGGTGTTTTTGTGCTGAATGGCTATGACGACGAGGAAACCAAAGGCCTTATTGCTGTTTATTGCCCTTCCACACTGTTTCCCTATGTGCGTGAGACGCTCTCTTCGTTGGTTGCAAAAGGAGGATTTCCTGCTCTTAATCTTCAACCTATCAGTTTTGAAGCGCTCTATGCTCAAGCTAAAGACGAGCAACAAACCAAAAATTAGATGGGCGACACATCTTTTTTAGTCTTTGGTGCGGGCGCATGGGGAACCGCGCTTTCATTGCAGCTAAATAAATCTGGTAACAAAGTCTATTTGAGCTCTTTTGACAGTGCCAACCTATCCAGCATTGCCTCCACAAGAATAAACCAGAAGTACCTCCCTGGGGTTTCTTTGCCTGAGGAAGTAGAAGTGGCGGGGCTCAACCAAGAGCTGCTTAAAAAAACTGATTGTGTGGTCATTTGTGTGAAAAGTCCTTATTTTGCGAAAGCATTATCTGTCCTGAATAATCGCTCAGCATCATTCAAAGTGCTTTGGGCAACCAAAGGGTTTGACCTGGAAAGCGGTGCCCTCCTATCAGAAATAGTTTCTAAACATTATGGCAATGGCATTGAGCACGGTGTTTTATCGGGACCCACTTTTGCCGAAGAGCTTTCGCTAGGCAAGCCTGCTGCAATTACGCTTGCCACAAACACAATCAAAGATCCGAGCGAACTGGCATCCTCGATGTCCAACGAAAGCTTAAGAGTGTACATCTCAGCGGACCCCATAGGCGTTCAGTTGGGCGGCAGTCTAAAAAATATTGTTGCAATTGCATCAGGCATCTCTGATGCAATGAATATGGGAGCCAACGCAAGGGCAGCGCTGATTACCCGTGGCGCAGAGGAAATGAGGGCGCTGGGGAGAATTTTGGGGGCAAATGAGGCAACTTTTTCTGGTTTGTCAGGAATTGGTGACCTGGTTTTAACTTCAACAGATGATCAGTCAAGAAATAGGCAACTGGGAATGCATATAGGTAGCGGGGGCAGCTTAGCTGGTTTTAAAGAAGCAAACAATGGAATACCAGAAGGGGTCAATGCTGTCAGAGCGCTAGTAGGTGCCGGAATGGTTAATGATGATCAATTCCCAATTACCACAAGGGTTTATAAAATTCTTTTTGAAGGGCTTTCTGCCAAAGAGGCTGCCATAGAATTGATGGCTAGGCCATTGCGATTTGAAAACTAAGACAACCCAGTAAAATCATTTTGTCCCAATGCGTGGTACAAAAGAATTGCAACGGAGTTTGAGAGATTGAGGCTTCTTGAACCATCCGCCATTGGTATTCGTATTCTTCCTTTGCAGCAATCATGTGTGAGGCATTTTTGAGGCAGGCCTTTTGTTTCACTCCCGAACATAAGGTAATCTCCAGGCTTGATAATGCTTTTATTCATCAATAATTCGCCTTTAGTGGACACTGAATAATATCTTTTTGTTTGTGTTTCACTTAAAAACGTTTCGAAGTTCTTGTGGTGAATAACTTCAACGGACTCTCCATAATCCAATGCCGCTCTTTCGAGGTTTTTCTTAGACATCACAAATCCCAAGGGGTGAATCAAATGCAATCTAGCGCCTGTGTTCGCGCACAAACGAATAATATTTCCTGTGTTTGGTGGAATTTCGGGTTGATGTAGTACAATATTGAACACACAACAAGTATGGCCAACAAAAACACAATAACAACCGAATTCTTAGGGTTAAATCTTGCCTCCCCAATTGTATTGCTATCCGGCTGTGTTGGCTTTGGCGATGAATACACAAGGCTTGAAGGTTTTTCGAATAATGATATCGGTGGAGCAGTCTTAAAGGGCACCACGCTTGAGCCCCGCTTGGGCAATGTGTCCCATCGTGTTTATGAAACACCCTCCGGAATGCTCAACTCAATAGGCCTACAAAATCCTGGCGCCCATGAAGTTGTAGAAAGCATCCTGCCATCGCTTGAGCCTTTTGAAACTCACTACATTGCCAATGTCTCAGGCTCAACCATTGATGAATACGTTGAAGTCTGTAGGCTTTTCGATCAATCAAACATCCATGCAATTGAATTAAACATCTCCTGTCCAAACGTGAAGAAAGGGGGGATGGAGTTTGGCAACGACCCAGAGATGTCGGCACAAGTAGTGCAGGCCTGCAAAACAGCAACATCTAAACCAATCATTACTAAGTTGTCTCCCAATCAAGCGGATATAAAAGAAAGTGCTCGAAGGTGTATCGAAGCGGGGAGTGATGCGTTATCAGTAATTAATACCATTACCGGAATGGCAATTGACATTAAAAGCAGACGCCCGGTTCTTGGCAACACATCTGGGGGTCTCTCTGGGCCAGCAATCAAACCGATAGCACTTAAAAAGGTTTTTGATGTGTATGGTGTTTCAAAAAAACATGGTATTCCAATTTTGGGCCAAGGGGGCATATCGTCTGCAGAAGATGCCATTGAGTTTATGCTTGCTGGAGCGTCCTTGGTTGGGGTTGGGACAGCGCTTTTTTTTGACCCTTTGGTTTGCAGTAAAATCAACAAGGGTATTGAGGGGTATTTGGAACAAAACAATCTTGGTTCAATTGGTCAGTTGGTGGGCAGCCTGGTTAAATAAAAAACCAAAAAAATCAATCGCCCCCATACTCCCTTCATATTTTATTTGTATGCTGTTTTTGTGAAGCAGTTATTATTAATTTTTATTCTTTCTTTCTCTGCTAATTCCTTTAGCCAAAATACAGCGCTAGAAAAAGGCAATCTTTTGGTAAAGTCAGGCTATACCTTTTTAATTCCTCAATTTGATAACAATAGCCTGGTTGGAATGGATCGCTACGGCATGCCTACTGTCTCGGTTGGCTATCTTTTAACAGATAGTCTTGGTATTGAGATCTTTGCGGGCATACCTTCGACCATCAGTATTTATAATAGTGGTTTGGGCGGATCCGCCAAAATTGCTTCTTTTGTTGCTTTGTCGCCCAATGCGACTTTGCAGTATTATTTTAAGCCTAATAATTCGAAATTTAAGCCCTATGTCGGCGTTGGAATAATTTATTCTTCCTTTCATCATGAGAAGGCCTTAGGGGTTTTGTCTGGGGCCAGCTTTGGTCTTGAGAAGTCTCTAGATCCCCTATTTCAGATTGGGTTGGACTACTCCTTAAACGACAACATTAGTTTAAACCTTGATGTCAGAAAACTAAAAACCTCTTCCAGTGCTTTTGCTACAGATTTGGATAAAACCATTATGGGAAAGTACGCGCCAGAAAGAGTAAATTACAGCATGGGCATGCAGCCCCTGGCAATAAGCCTTAATGTCTCTTGGTTGTTTGATGTCCCCAACAAAGAAAAGAAAAGAAAAGAAAATCGAGTAAGGCCGCGTCAAAAAAGGTTCTTGCGGGTATTGAGCCGCCTTTAAAGCTGGCTAAACTTATTTTTTTATATCTATTCTTCAGCTGCAAGCAGAGGTTTGGCAATAGAAATGGAGCCCCTTGGAAACTCGTTGTGGTCTCTTTTATTGGGTTGGGCCATCTCTTCGTCTAAGGTCATTAATAAATAATACGGGGGCCAATAGTGCCCATTGTGCTCTTGTTCTGGGTTATTTAGGTTGCGCCTTACATCATCCAAAGCCTCCCCAACACCCAACCAAACATCGTCTTCCGAGGTTCTTGGGTCCTTTCTAAACGCAAATCCTCTTGGTCTTTGAAGCCCGGTTACGTCTAAATTCCACGCGTTACTAAAAAACTTGTTGGTGGTTGGCGCTGGATCGTCTGTATTGACTATATTTACAGCAAAGTCGGCACACTTTCCGTGGTTTCTCGCGCCATAGTTTGTGTCAGCAAAACCTCTTAGGCCAAATGCGTCTAAATAAGTAACGTCTATATAGGCCAATCCGCCCAGATCTCTGTAAGTTCTGCATAATTTATCCGGTATAAACCCGCTGGCGCTGTGGGCAATTATTGTCAGGTTTTTAAGAGATGTGCTTAAACCAAGCTCTAATCCTAGAACTTCTCCGTACTTAATTGCGTTAGATCCTGCTCGAAGTCGGTTATTCGCGCCGGAAGACCAGTCATAGTTAATAACCATGTTGTTTGGGTCGTTGACCAAAAATTGATTAAACTTTTCTGCTATTGCAGCCATCTCAGGGTTGTTCTCATCTTTTGCGCCATGAAACAAAAGGACAAGATATTCTGTGTTTGGCGGTATGTTTAGTTTCGACACAACCAGTTTATCGGCTGTTCGCGTATAAGCCTCCATCAGTAGAACGGTCAGCACCAAAATCGCTGCCAAATTAAAAATGACTTTCTTTGTTTTTTTCATTTTTGATCGCTGTACGTCGGTCTGAAAAGATAAAAAAGGGCCCCGAAGAGCCCTTTTTTTACTATGTTAGTGTCCCAACAATGTGCGCGATTATTTTATATGGGTCAGCGTTTGATGCTGGCCTTCTGTCTTCTAGGTAACCATTCCAATCATTCTCAGCGGTGTAAATAGGGATTCTTATGCTTGCCCCTCTGTCGCTTACCCCATAGGAAAAAGTGTCAATGCTTTGCGTCTCATGATCGCCGGTTAACCTTTTGTCGTTATCAGAACCGTATGAGGCAATCCCCTCATTGTGAACAGCGCCTAATTTTTCACAAAGTGAGTTCATAAGCTCTTCTGAGCCTGCGTTCCGCATTTGATCGTTTGAAAAGTTCGTGTGCATGCCCGACCCATTCCAATCGCCTTCTTGGGGTTTTGGGTGTGTGTTAACGGCGACACCAAACTCTTCGGCTATAAGGTGGAGAAGGTATCTGCTCACCCAAAGATCGTCGCCTGCTTTTAAACCTTTACCAAAGCACTGGTATTCCCATTGCCCAAGGGCAACCTCTGCATTGGTTCCGGTAATTTTTATCCCGGCCTCTATACAGGCATCCATGTGGGCTGCAGAAATTTCTCTGCCAACAACGTCTCCAGCACCAACCCCACAGTAATAATCTCCCTGGGGTCTTGGTGTTCCATCCTCCCAGCCTAAAATTGTTCCGTCTTCTGGGTTAGTGAAAAAATATTCTTGCTCAAAACCAAACCACCACTCCTCTGCAACCTCTCCACATAAACCTCTTGTGTTGCTCGGGTGCGGAGATCTGTCTGGTGAGAGCACCTCACACATGACTAGGCTGTCGGAATTTGCCGGTCCCGTATAGGTTGTAACTGGCTTTAATATGCAGTCAGAGCTTCCGCCTTCTGCTTGCTGTGTTGAAGAGCCGTCGAAAGACCAATCGGGCAAATCAGAGCCTTGGTTTCCGGGAATCTCTCCATCTATTACTTTAACCTTGCTTCTAAGCATGGGCTCAGGCTGATAGCCATCAAGCCAAATATATTCTAGTTTTTTCATTATCGCTCCTTTTAATAGCTTTTTAAATTGAGCTGGCAATAGAAGAACTTATTATGAGATAAACGACTCCGTTTCTTCAGCTTCCGCTTACTTGCGTCTCACAATGGTTTAACCAAATATAAATGCTAGATAGAGAAAATCTTGAAGATAGTTATGAGATAAACGACCCCGTTTCTTCAGCTTTCGCTTACTTGCGTCTCACAGTGGTTTTGAACCAAATGTATGTTTTGCGCGTGTAGGAATTAACCAACAATCACATCATACAAGGGAATAAAAGGCCGTTCAATCAATGATTCTTTTTTTCGTTTTATTTTACTGGAATAGTATCTTGTAATGCTGAATGCTGAATAATAGACTGGGTTTTTAGATGAGCACACATGACCCAGACCCTTGAAAGGCTTTTTAAGCTAAAATCACACGGAACAAACCCTAAAAAAGAGCTGATAGCTGGCCTTACAACCTTTGTCACAATGGCCTACATCATTCTTGTAAATCCTCAAATCATGTCCGCTGCCGGCATGGATCCTGGGGCAAGTTTTGTTGGAACCTGTATCGCGGCAGCGTTCGCTTGTTTTGCCATGGGTTTATATGCCAACTGGCCTGTTGGTTTGGCTCCCGGAATGGGGCTCAATGCTTTTTTTACCTTTACCGTTGTGATCGAAATGGGTTATTCCTGGGAAGTTGCCCTGGGTGCGGTTTTCTTGGCCGGTATTTTATTTGTGATCATGAGTGTAACGCCGCTGAGAAGATGGATGCTAGACAGCATCCCCATGAACCTTAGGGTTGCCATGGGCTCTGGGGTCGGTTTATTTGTGGGCTTTATAGGCCTAAAAAGCGGCGGCCTGATCATTGCCAATGATTCTAATTTTTTAAGTTTGGGTGATTTTTCTAAAACCGAAACAGTCTTGGCTGGACTTGGTTTTTTGCTGATCTCCGTTCTTTCCATCAGAAAGGTTCCGGGCGCTATCATTGTTGGTGTTATGGTTGTTACCATTGCTGCAATGCTTTTTGGGCTCGTCCAGTTTCAAGGGCTTGTTTCAATGCCGCCAGACTTAGCGCCGACTTTCATGAAGCTCGATATTATGGGGGCGCTGGACCTAACAATGGTGAGCATTGTTATCTCTTTTCTTTTTGTTAATCTTTTTGATACCGCTGGGACACTTTTGGGTGTGGCAAATCGTGCAAACCTCATTGATGAGAATGGCGATGTTAAAAATTTGGATCGTGCGCTAAAAGCCGACAGCACATCGAGTGTTGTTGGTGCATTTTTTGGCTGTGCTCCTGTTACAAGCTATGTGGAGAGCTCAGCAGGAGTTGAAGCGGGCGGTCGAACCGGCTTAACGGCTGTTGTTGTTGGCCTACTCTTTCTGTTGGCAATTTTTTTCTCGCCCTTGGCAGCTATTGTGCCGGCATATGCAACATCAGGAGCTTTGATTTATGTTGCCATACTAATGCTGGGAGGCATGGAAAAACTGGACTGGTCCGATACCACGGAGTTGGTGCCCTCTTTAATCATGGTTGTGATGATTCCTTTAACGTTCTCTATTGCCAATGGCATTGCACTGGGTTTTATTTCTTATGTGGTGATTAAGGCCTTCGTTGGTGAAATCAAAAGCGTCTCCTCTGGTGCTTGGTTCTTGTTCGCTGTTTTTGTGGCTAAGTTCATTTTTCTATAGCCCTCGCTTTTCTTCTATTGATTGCAAAATAATAAAAAGGCATAAGAAGAATCGAATACCCGATTACTATCGGGCCCATTAGTTCAAAAAGTGAAAACGTTAGAATGGCTGCGAAAAAGATCAAAAGAAGCTCTGTGGTATTTGTAAGATAACCCTCTAGAAAGGCAGCCCTAAAAATCAAACAGTTAACAGGCAGGTACAGCAAGGTTGCGGTGATGGCTCCTGGGCTAAAGTCTAAGAAATAGAAGCTAAAAAAAATGTGAAAGAATGCGTTCACAACTTGGGTGGTCATTAAAAAGAACATCACGACATGGGCGCTTCCTCTGTTCTTCTTAATAATATGAACAATAACTATGATCAGCAGAAGCGATATAAGCCTAATCAAAACCTCCTCTGTGCTTAGCGTGTTGTTGTCTAAAAAATATTTTAGTCTCCACTCTCTGAAATTGAAGACGATGTGTTCTTCAAAGTGATGAAGCGCAAAGATCAGTGGGGCCAAAATGATTAAATTTCTAAATTCTTTCATTGTTCAAAGCTATTTATCTTTTGGGGGATATTTTAGGCTTGAGTTTAGGTGAGTTTATTTTTTCCGTCAAAATAAACCGTGTTTTTTATTTTGGGCGGGGCCTCTACACATTTTAGGTTGATGCTGTATGAATCAGGGTGTGAACGAGGTTGATAAAAGCTTTTTACTCCGCAGTTTGTGCAAAAAAGGTGTTTTGCCTTTTGTGTTCCAAAAGAATATTCGGAAAGTTGTTCATTGCCTTTAATTATTTTAAAGTCATCGTGCTCAACAAAAAAGTGCTGATAATCAAGAAGCGTGCAAATAGAGCAGTTACATTTCCAAATCTCAACGGATTCCTCTGAGCAAAACTTGAATGTTACTTCTCCGCAGTGGCATCCTCCGAAATACTCTTTCATTAAGCATTAATCCTCTTTGTAATTTTTTCTAAGTGTATATGATTTAACCTATGCAGTCTTATCAACTTTTTATAGCTTTGTCTCAAGCAACAGAAATCCAAATCGGAAGACTGGGCTTGTTTAAATTCCCGAAAGGCACATATGTATACACCGGTTCTGCAAAAAGAAGTATTGATGAAAGAATAGCGAGACACTTATCAAAGGACAAAAATCTTCATTGGCACATAGATTACTTATTGGCAAATGATCAAGCCAAAATAATTAAAGTTATACAATCAGAGTTTGAAGAATGTGTTTTAAACGCTGGGACAAAAGGGGGAATAATTGTTAAGGGGTTTGGAAGCTCTGACTGTAAAGAAGGCTGTAAAAGTCACCTGATATTTTTGGAAGGAACATTAGAGGAGGCAGCTGATATAATTGGTTGTTAGTTATAAGTAAGGTTTTTTTGGGCAAATGAGTTATGGCAAAACGAACATCAAGAAGAAGAAATAAGCAGGCTGCTGAAAACTTGCCCACGCAAAAAGCAGTTGAGAAAGGCTTGCTGGGTGGGAAATACAAGCCTTTATCTGAACACGAGATTGAACAAATCCATCAGACGGCTCTTGATGTTTTAGAGAATATTGGAATGGGCAGCCCAATACCGCAATTACAAGATGTGGCATTGGAAAACGGTTGCAAAATGACAGACAGTGGTCGGCTGCTATTTCCAAGATCCCTGGTTGAAGACGTCATTGCTAGGGCAGGAAGAGATGTAATTAAATATGGGAGAGACCCGAAGCACGACATTGAGCTTTCAGACAAAAAAGTTCATTTGTATGGTGGGGGTGAAGCGGTCACCATGCTTGATCTTGGTGCAAAAAAGTATCGCTCTTCTACAATTAATGATGTGTATGACTTGGCACGCCTGGTTGATCATTTGGAGCATATTCATGGTTTCTCCAGGTTGGTTGTTGCTACAGAAATTTCTAGTTGGTTTAAAGCAGACCTTAATACTGCTTATGCAAGCATTATGGGCACAACCAAAAATATAGCATTAACCTTTGGGAGCGCTGATCACATAAAGCCCACCATTGAAATGCTTGATATCATAGCCGGCGGCGAAGGAAAATTTATAAAAAGACCTTTTTGTCATGGGGGTGGCTGTACGGTGGTTTCGCCACTACGATATGGTGCTGACAATTGTGAGGTTGCCGTGGCGTCCATAGAAATGAATGCGCCTGTTTGGGTGGTCATTGCTCCCCAGTCTGGCGCCACTGCGCCTGCCGCGCTTGCTGGA
>Ga0066849_10000591_pt1 | contig 14711 bp, 12 predicted proteins | sample ETNtaG_9_FD_65492 | JGI IMG/M metagenome (GOLD analysis project Ga0066849, IMG submission 65492) | Marine microbial and viral communities from oxygen minimum zone, Eastern Pacific Ocean - ETNP201406SV69 | ecosystem: Environmental > Aquatic > Marine > Oceanic | place: Pacific Ocean: Eastern... | reverse complement strand
CTTCTCGGTGCAGCCCATGTGCCTCGTGGAATTCCGATGATGACGACATCAGCAGGGACAATTCGTCCAGCCAAGGTCGTCATTATGGGCAGCGGAGTCGCCGGCTTGCAAGCCATTGCAACAGCCAAGCGTCTCGGTGCTATCGTGTACGCTTCGGATGTTCGCAAATCCGCTGCAGAACAAATTGAGTCTGTTGGTGGACGTTTCATTGAAGTTGATGGAATGGACGACTTTGAAGACGAATCTGGATATGCGAAACCATTGACACCAGAATTCATTCAGAAAGTAAACGATACCGTTTGCGGCGTTGCTGCAGATGCAGACATCATTGTCACGACTGCACGTATCTTCGGCCGCCCTGCACCCATTACCGTTCCATCAAGCGCTGTCTCAACGTTCAAATCTGGAGCAGTTGTTGTTGACATGAACGCTGATGTTGGAGGAAACTGTGAAAGCACTGTTCAAGGCGAAATTACGACAACTGATAACGGTGTGATTATCGTCGGAACTTCCAATCTTCCTGGTACACTTGCAAACACCGCAAGCATGCTCTATTCAAACAATTTAACGACCTTCTTCACCTCCTTGGTCAAAGAAGACAAAGTCGAAATTTCAGAGGACGATGATATTCTCGTTGGAGCCCCAGAAGGCTCAGATTTCTATGTCGGCGGAATGGGTGGAGTACTCATTTGTAAGGATGGAGTGATTCATCCCAAGCAAACACGCTTGGCGGGGGTGGTTGAATGATTACAGAAGCAACACTTATTGCAGACCTAACGCTCTTTTTGCTAGCAATTTTCCTCGGATTTGAATTGATTACAAAAGTTCCTGCTACGCTCCACACTCCGTTGATGAGCGGTGCTAACGCAATTTCAGGGATCAGTGTTGTCGGGGCTTTGTTGGCTGCAAATGTTGCCTACAAAGGAGGGGATACTCTCGTTTCAGGTATTCTTGCATTCGTGGCCATTGTACTCGCTATGATCAATGTCGTGGGTGGATTTGCAGTCACGAATCGGATGCTCAATATGATTGCTGGAAAGAAAAGGAGGGCTTGAAATGGAAGAATGGATTCCTATTGGCTATCTTCTCTCTGCTGCTCTCTTTATCTTCGGATTGAAGAAACTCGGCCATCCAAGGACGGCCCCTCGTGGTAACCAATACGGTGCAATGGGTATGTTGGTTGCAGTACTAACCACTGTCATTGACATGCAGATGACAACCGTTGGAGGGGCAAATTGGACTCTCATTATTGCTGGGCTTGTCATCGGTACAGTGATTGGAACCATCATGGCCATCCGTGTTGAAATGACAGGAATGCCAGAACTCGTTGCGTTGTTCAACGGATTTGGTGGAGCTGCATCTGCTCTGGTTGCGTTATCAGAATCATGGAAGTACATTGAAAACAATAGCCTACCCCTTCCTACTGGTCTTGATATTCAAGTGATTATGATTGCTGCAGGCCTATCTGCCCTCGTTGGGTGGATGACTCTAACAGGTTCAATTCTAGCCATGTTCAAACTAAAGGGTGGAATTTCTGTATTCGGAAAATGGTTCAAGACTCCAACTTGGGGACCAACCTGGCTCAATCCGGTCAAAGTTTTGCTGATGCTAACAGTTCTTGCTCTTATTTACATGAGCATTGATGACCCTCGAAACACAAACTACCTTTGGGCAATCATTGGAATTTCAAGTCTGCTTGGGATCATTCTTGTGCTACCAATTGGCGGAGCAGATATGCCAGTTGTTGTTTCTCTGCTCAATTCGCTTTCAGGAATCGCTGCAGCATTCACTGGATTTATCATCGGAAACTCGGTTCTCATCGTTGCCGGTTCGCTCGTAGGTGCATCTGGACTTATTTTGACCTTCATTATGTGCAAGGCCATGAATCGAACTCTTCCAGATGTACTGTTCAAGTCATTTGGAGGAAGTGGTGAAAAGGCGCAATTGACCCGTACAAAGGTGGGTTCTGATGCAGATGAAGTCGCTATGATGATCGATGGCGCCCAAAAGGTCATCATTGTACCTGGATATGGAATGGCTGTCTCACAATGCCAACATCAAGTCAAGGAATTTGCTGACCTCATATCTGAGAAATTTGACACTGAAGTCAAATATGCAATTCATCCTGTTGCAGGTCGTATGCCAGGACACATGAATGTCCTTCTCGCCGAAGCGAATGTCCCATACGAACAACTCATTGAAATGGATGAAATAAATCCCGAATTCCCAGATTGTGATGTTGCAGTTATCATCGGAGCAAATGATACCACCAATCCTGCTGCCCGAAGCGGTGAAGGCCCTCTCGCAGGAATGCCAATAATTGATGCAGATACTGCACGTACTGTGGTCATAATCAAGCGCTCTTTGTCAGTTGGATATGCGGGTGTTGATAACGACCTCTTCTATATGGACAAAACCATGATGTTGTTCGGTGATGGAAAGGCAATGATGACTGGTTTGAACAATGCAATAAAGGAAATTTGAACCCACCTTTGACTTACTTTAAGGAAGCAACATTCAAAGAGCGGGGCCAAGTGGAAATTACAGGTGAGTCTATGCAAAGACCGGTGCGCAACTTCTCCATCATGATAATTTTGGCACTCATGCTTGCGACTCCAGCCCTTGGAAGTCCAGATGGGCCACCTTGGGAAAACGGTGGAGGTATTATCGTTGAAACAGGGTGCACATGCCACGGAGGCGGTGCTCCATCTACCGAAGTTGTTGTCTCTATTTCTGGAGTGCCACGTGCATACAATGTTAGTCAAACATATGAATTCAACATCAACCTCCAACATGCATCAAATGAGGTTGGCGGTTTCGTTCTTTACGACTACAACTCTGGGACACTCACTCCTGGAGAAGGGAGTCAGCAAGATGTCAATGAACCAGGAGCGCTCTCGCAAACAGAACCAGGGAACGACTGGGTCGTTTCGTGGACTGCTCCTGAATCAGATATCGGCTCTGTGAATTTCCAACTTGTTGGAAACGCAGTCAACGGTAATGGAGAATTTGATGAAGGTGATAAATGGAACATCCTATCATTTGTCGTCAGTGATCCAGGTACAGCAGAAGTTGTCACTGATGAAAATGTATCGTTGAGAACTATCAGTGTAGGTGATTACGATTCACTCTTTGTTGCCGAAGAAGACCCTGACGCAGTTGAAGCAGAGCGCCAAGAAGGAATCGCACATGATTTCTTCACCAACGGCAATCTATACTACTGGACCACACTTTCACTTATCATCGTAGCAGCAGTTGTTCAGGGCGAGTTCTATGAGCGCAAATTTGGAGGTGGACCACCTCATCTTGACCGTAGCCTAGCAGTACCACAAGGTGTTCGTCGTGGAGCAATTGCCGCTGGTCTTGGACTTCTATTCGCTTATTTGGTAGACAACAATGAACCTTGGGGATATGCACTTGTTGTTGGAATGTTAACTCTATGGGCAATATTTGGAGTCTACCGAACTATTGTTCAAGCACGTGCACCAAAGCAGTACACTGACCTAGTTTGAGATGGGCTCAATGTCCATACTCCTTGAGTCGGACAGTAATAAGCCAGTACAATCACATTTTGATGAGTTGACATTTAGGACAACAATAATTTTCCTCAGTGTAACTTTGCTCTCAATTGCATGGCTCATGATAATTGATGATGTGCTATTGTCACTCCTTGAACATTTGCAGCCCTGCACGAATGACTGCCTCAATGTATATGACCCAGCACAGTGGAGTGTTATTCGTTGGCTATCGGCAATACTTCTAGGCATATTGAGTGCGCTACCTTTGATAGTTCATCACATACTTCAATTTTCCAAACCAGGCCTACTACCTCAAGAATACAAGGCCCTAAAACGGTGGACTCTAAGTGGGGCGGTTGGTATTCTTTTTCTTTCGTCCAACCTGATATGGTGGATTTTTCCAAATTTGTATGAATTTGGCCATGAACATCATACCTCGATTAATCTTGTTGCACAATACGATGCGGTCGATGTTATCCTTTATGCTGTTTTGAGTGTCTGGATTTCAATGATTTTTGCCTTAACTTGGATGTGCATGGCCTTTCTCGGGAAAGGTGGATTGCTAAATAAACAAACAGCAGAATACTGGAGATGGAGAATTTATGGATTTGGAACACTGTTACTTTTGTTGTCAATGCCAGAACAAAGTTCTGGCTTCGGGCTGATATTACTTATTTTCTACTGGATTAGCTCTGAATTCTTAGGTTCTCCTTGGCTGAAAAAAATTCCACGGAATTTCGGCAATGTGAAAACACGATTAGACCATGAGGGACGTAAGCGACGAATGATGATAGCTGATTGCTCATGCCTCGGAGCAAACACTCATTTTGGTTTGAAAGAAATTGATGGATATAGCATGATGCAACTTTCAGGTATTTGTGCCAGCAAGCATGACCGTAATCAATTGATGGAGCATGTCCTCAGTAACAGAATATCCGATGTAGTCATCACGGGCTGTGATAGCCGCCCTTGCCCCGATAGACTTAGGAGGAATTTTTCTCGCTTAGGAACTTCACTACGAGGTTTGGACCTCATGAATTTGCAGAATCTAAGACCAGGGCTTCCTCAAAGGCCCGAAATTGATTTGGAATGCGCCCTAGTGACACTTAATGACCCATTTTCGGAGCATGGAATGCCTGAGAGATTGCGCGATTTTATTTCAAGAAATTCTATCTTACCGAAAGATATTTTGCTGCGAAATGCAAATCAAAAGAGTTGGTCTAATTACGCCACGAATGAATCCTTCATCATTCAGGTTGAGTCACAATCTGAAATCTGGAATCCAATGATGGCTATTCTTTCTAAGGAAGTTGTATATCCTACAACACACTCACAGACGAAGAACTTTGAAACATAAGTTCTCCATCCGTTTACCATGCAGCGCATGCTAACTCTCATCGCTGCCCTCGCCTTTCTCTCAATCGGAGGGTGGAGTATTCTCAATCAAGATGTTGTAGACACATGGATTGTTGAACGCAGTTTGATTGATGAACAACATGATGAAACATTGGTAGGGTTACAAGCCAATGAAACATGGCTTGTTTTGGTGGTAGATTTTGAATCCAACCCTTCCAATGGGATTTGGGGTCCTGAACAGGCACGAAATTTACTCAATCAAAGTTCATTTGACTATTTCCACCAAATTTCTGGAAACACTACACAGGTCGAACTCATCGTTCATCCAGAGGTCATACGTGCAAACCATGAAATGGCTTATTATGGGGAAGACTCATCAAATCGTGATGTTGATGGCCAAGGAAATTTCATGCCTTCAAAACTCGCATTAGAAGCGGTTGAGGCTGTATCTCAAACGATCGATTGGAGTCCCTTTGATTTGGACAATGATGGTTCTGTTGATCGCCTTCTCATCCTCCATACTACAAAGGGGCAAGAAGAAAATCCAGGCGCTAAATCTAGAATTTGGAGCCATTTCACGCACTTTGAATCCCCTGTAGAGGTAGTGGATGAGAAAACAGTTGCCCATTACACAATGGCCAGTTTGCAAACAGGTACGAGTGGAATTGGCACCATAATGCACGAAATGTTACATCAAATGGGGGCTGTTGACCTCTATCCAGTTCACGATGATGTACCATCCCAGACATGGAAAGGTTTGGGTGAATGGGACGTTATGGCCAGTGGCAACTGGAACGGAGGAGGGCAGTGGCCAGCATTACCATCTGGTGGAAGCATGGAATTGATTGGTGCTGGTCGTTCAGTAGAATTGGACTTGACTTGGCCTGAACAAAGCGCTTCGCCCTGTATTGGTCCAAGTGTTAACCTTCTAGGAACGAGTGAGTCAGGCGAGGTTTTGAAGATTCCAATTGGTACTGAAGAGTTTGTACTTATCGAGAGGAGAACAGACTCTGGCTACGATAGTCGTCTCCCAGGCCATGGTATCTTGGTGACTTATCTTGACATGTCTGCAGGAGAAATGGACCAAAATGAGGTAAATACTAATCCTCAATTTCCCTTCCTCATGGTTATTGAGGCAGATGGAGAACAAAATCTTGTCAGTGGTAGCAATGAGGGCGAGCCAAGTGATGTTTTCACAAATGGCACCATGTTTGGAGCACAAGGCATAACCATTCGTAATCATGATGGAGTATTCGTAGACTGGACTGCTACAGTAAGTGGAGATAATCATTCCACTGTTTCATTCACCTCCCAACATTGTTCACCATCGTTTGGAATAAATTTGCCTGACTACAGTGCGACTATTCTCCCTGGGGAAAAGATACCAATTGTTTTGAACAACGAAGGGCCATGCGAAAGTAATCTTGTTGCATCAGATGGCAGAACCGTCAATCTTGTCTCTGATGAGGAAAAAGTATCCTACTCCTTAGAATTCACTCAAGCAGGAATGTCAAATGCATTGACTGTTATAGAAGGAGAAATTTCATGTGGAGATGATGACAAGTACTTCATTCAATATCCAGTACTAACACTAAACCGTATACCGTTAGAATCACAATTCAAATCCTCTATTTCTTCGGTGAGTGATTCTACTGTCCTGATTCCGATTGATTCCTACGGGAATAATTCTCAACGCATTTCTGTCAAGATCGATGGCCCCCTATCGCGAATTGCCCAAGGAGATGATTTTGTGATGCTGGAAGGTGATGCCTACTACACTTTACAGATTTCGCCAAATGACCTTCTGAGCAATAACATGCTTGTACGAGGTGAACTTATTCTGTACACAGAAGAAGGTGGTGAATGGATTGTGACGATTGAGCTAAATGCAGGTGAGGATGAAGAAATATTCCTTGAAGAGTGGCGTGCACCAGGTAGAGTCATTGGCTTGACTGGAATCATTATTGGCATCTATCTCCTGTTCGGCCTTCTCATGGCAAATAAAATAGTTGAGAAAAATCCTGAAACGATAAAAGAGGTGCAATCAATTCAAGTTGAGCCTCAAACAATTATTGATGCAGATCCATGGGGCAGGCCAATAGATTCAGTGACAGAACACGATTCACTGGGACCTTTGGATGTTGAGAAATTTCCATGAGTCTTCATTATCTTCAATAGCACACAGCCATCGCTTGTTAACACCCTCTGCTAACCTCACTGAAAGACAAACACCTTCCCAAGTATCAGCAGCCATGGAAACAGGTTGAACCAACCATGGTGCATGTTCAGTATTGATTTCTGTTTCATAGACTCTCCACTTACAGCCATATTTGAAACCTGGACGCAATAACAATCGCTGTGAGGCAAGGTGCTCATAAAGGGTATCAGCATCCTCTTTGCGAGCCAATAATGAATACTCCTCTTCTCTCAAAAATCTACCCGATAAGTGGGGGACGCCAAAAGCAGGAAGAGCCCAATTGGAACCATCACCAACAAAATATCCTCCCTTCATAGAAACTGCCTGAGATAATTGATTCTGAAGCTCATTCTGAGCGGAATCATCCAAATCAACAACACTTATTTGATCACCACTTGGCCATTCATGAGATAACATGTAAACTGTAACATCCAATTCATCGTCCATAACACACAACTCAGGTCTATGGCCGTGCTCTATGACTGTATTGACCCATTCTTGTAATTCATTCCAATCGATGGTGTCATGGGTTCTTTGGACACGAATTTGACTGAATCCTTTGTGCTTCTTCCATGATTCATGACGCTCCCAACGAACCGCCCATGTAGCATCGGGCAGAGAAAGAAATCTATCTCCTAAATGGCAAACAGGAACGATGAGTTCCCCACCGTTACGCATTACATCCATGACAATAACACGGGATAATGCAGAAACTTCTGACTCAAGTTGATTATCTAGCCAACCATTTTCTGGTAAAGGCACATGACGATACCAATGACAAAACATCACCTCTTCAACTGTCAGTAAAATTCCTCCATCGCTTGTTAGTTGGCCGAGGGCACTTTTTTGATGAAGTCGCTGTGCTAATGGGCTAGGGAGATACCACAAACCATCCATTGCAACGGGACATGGGTGTGGTTTTGATGGCGGAGCATTTGCAGACAGTGATGAACCGAGTGGACGGGTTGTGCGTACCCTTGGCGTGTATGTCCTTTCTCCACGCGCCATGATTATCCCATCCACTGCCTCCATTTGATTTCGTCGCCTTGAACCGATTGTCCTATGTGCTACAACGGTTTGAGCAAAAATGAGCGGGGTGACATTATGGTAGACGGTTACTTAGGAACACTGACTACTGAACAACGCTCGCTACTTCATTTACTCAATCAACGTCTGCCAAGTGGCGGCTGGGAGGCGCCTGCAGTACTCACGCAAGCAGGTATTTCTGCTGCGGTACATGTTCAGAGAAAACATATTCCTAGGACCCTAAAAAGAATGGAAAAACAGGGTCTTATTCATGTTGAACAACGTCATATTCCAGGTGGAAAGCAGCGTAAACGAGTATACACTTTAACCGAGAGAGGAACGCAACAAGGCGAAGAACTACGCGAGCAATACTTGGAAAAAATGGTCACCTACAATGGTGACCAAGTTACTCTTAGATCTTTATGGACCACTTCAATCCCAATACTTGAACTATTATCTCACCTTGATGAGGGGCTCAACTACTTTGACAAAGCTCTTGTTTCTCCCGTATCAAATCCCGAAGGAATGGCATCTATTGATGCGCAATACGGCGAGGAATTGGTGCGCAGAATGTTTGCCCGAGCATGGGAAGATGGCAAAATTACCCGCGATGAACAATCCTTGCTCAACGAGGCAGTCGAATTCTTAGGAATGCACCCTGAGCGTGCCCGTAGGCTGTCAAATGAAGCAAGAAAGGAACTTAAAATCCCACCTCCTGAAGAGGTCTACTTTGATATGATCTTACAGGCACTTGACGATGGCGAAATTATGCAAGAGGAGGTTGCTTTACTAGACACTTTTAGAATCGCTTTTGGGATTGACTCAGTTACACACAATTCATTGTTAGAAAGGGCGCGAAACATGCCCGTTGTTTCCGAACATTATCACATATATGCTGCTGCTGTAAAAACAGCATATAAGGACAAAATAATTACTATGGATGAGCATGCAATTCTTCAGACTTTACGAGTTCAGTTGAACATTTCAGAAACCGAACACGAACAAATAATGAAGGATTTGTCTGAAGAATAACAATAGGAGAGAATACAATGGGAATGACTGATGAAGAAGCAATGCTCCATGATGTGTTATCTGATTTGAAAAGTCACCTGCGGTCAGATGATGATGCTAAAATTGTGCTCATAGGAGATGTAATGATGGATTGTTACATTCATGGCTACGCTAATAATCTCAACTCCAGAGCACCTGTACCTGTCCTTAGAGAGACATCTAGGGAAGAAGATGTTGGGGCTGCTGCACACGTGGCCCGTGGCTTAGAATCTATGGGTATGACTAGCCACCTATTTGGCGTAGTAGGGGATGATTCTGCGGGACTGAGTATCATTGAATCCCTCGAAAATGAAGGTGTTTCTACCGATGGTATCGCCATTGTAGAAGACCGAATAACTACAGTGAAAACACGAATGCTGGCCTCTAGAGAAAGTCTTATTCAAGAAGAACAACTCCTTCTTCGTTGGGATATTGAAGAAGATAATCCCGTGCCCTTAGAAGCATCTGAATCGCTATATGAACAGGCTGTAAATGACCTAGAAGATGCAGCGGCACTGATTGTTTCTGATTATGGACAAGGTGTTGTCACAGATCAGGGTTCTGAACTTCTATTCAAGCGAGCTAAAGAATTGGAATTACCTGTTATCGCAGACCCCAAACTAACGGGCCTTCATCGTACTGATGGTGTTGACTGGATTTTGTTTCAGCATCAAGGACTTGAACTCATGCGAAGAAGAGTTGGTGCGACAACGGGCGCCCAAGCCGCTGAGAAATTGATTCAGCAGTATAATTGGAGCCATGTTGTTGTTCTTTCAGGAGAAGCAGGTGTGACCATATACTCGGCTGAACATGAAACTGTACATGCTCCCTGTAGCCTTGTAGATTTGAGGCAAATGATCGGGCTGATTGATGCTGCTGCTGTAGCCATCGCATTTTCACTGTCAAGGAATCTTGATGTCAAATCAACTGCACTTCTCGCCAATGCAGCGTGTGAGTGTATTCTCGCTGCAGAACGCACCGACTCCTTTGTCCTAAGTAGAGAGGATTTGATACACCGAATTGGAGAACAAGTATGGAACCTCCAAGTGTCAAAGCGGTGAGGTGATTTCTTGAGTGCGTGGCCTTGGCCAACAACCGCTGATGTTGCACTTCGCGTTTATGCATCCTCTTATTCGAATTTGCTGATTGAAGCCGCTCTTGGTGTTCAATCACTTCTTGCCTCACCCCGTGGTCAGCAAGATGCTCCTCAGTGCTTACGTCACTACGGTGAGTGGAACTTTAATTGCAAACATTCGCCAAAAGATAGGAGCATGCTTCTAGTCACCTGGCTTGAAGAAATCCTCTACCGACAAGAGGTTCATAATCAGTGGTTTTTGGATGGAGCAATCAAGATTGAAGAGCATGATGCTGAACTAACTGCAGTTGCCCAAGTCACATGGGTTGATGCTGATGAGGTCGAGCGAGAATTAGAAATCAAAGCTGTAACAACACATCGATTGGCTGTTGAAGAGGTACAAGAGGGAGTGACAATCCCACCACCTGATTCAGATGTACCCGAATTTCAAGGGCCTGGCTGGTACTGTGATGTCATTTTCGACATATGAGTGGGAGGGCCAAGGGTGGACGCTCGTTCAACGAGGCCAAATCCGCAAGCATCCTCCATCCCGACACCCCACAGCACCCATGGCTCCAGGTAGGGCTGCTCCGTTCCCGGCCTGACCTAATCCCCCGGTTATTCATTTCCCGTTTCCTTCCGGAGACGGTTCATGACACCCGAGTCATGTGGGGGCGAGACATCAACGTCCGCCTACGGGAACCTCGAAGCCGCTCTCGCCGCCCCTAGGCGTTCAGTCCACCATAACGACGCTTTGTGGTACAGGGTACGCCGAGCTCCCCACCTATCCCATCGGGCCCTACTGCCCAGCCTATATGAAATCAGCGTCAAGGTAAATTATTCAGAATCTGCCTCTTCTTCATATTTTGAAGGACATGAAGTCTTGATGGTGCTCGCATCCAAAACATATGTATCTCCTTCCAGCAAAAGAATACCTTCTGCATAAACAGTTCTGTTATCACCCAAACCGTTTGAAACTGCGGCATCGGTATATCTTATCTCCAAAGTAGAGGACTCGCCTTCTAGGATAAATGTCATCGTACCATTGTCGATGCTTCCATCCAAGACCTCACCCCTTACCGCGATTTCTTCCCCAACATGGACATCTGGGTCCTCCATTATCTCATCAACGGTGCGTGTGGGAACTGGTGCCTGGACGAGAACCGTCGCAAGTAGGCCAAGTGTGATAACTGCCCCGACAACCATAATTCTGGTTCTCCTTGACCACATACTATGTTTCACCTCTTGCTCCTTTAGAAACCCTATCAACTTGAATTCTTATCCTTCCCTATGGCGTCATCAAGTGAAGCATAGCCGTTAATACTTAGACGACGATGAATGCCGTTGACGACAGATTTAGTTAGGGATGGACCCTCAAAAACGAAACCACTGTATGCTTGAACCAAAGTAGCCCCTGCGGTAATTTTCTCCCATGCATCATCGGCAGACATGATGCCACCAACCCCAACGATGGGCCATTCACCGTTGGTTAATGTTCTTACAATTCGAATCATCTCAGTTGAACGTTCCAAAAGAGGTCGGCCGCTTAGACCACCTGTTTGCTCGAACACCCTTGCTTCTCGTTGGGTTTTTCCACTTGGACGGGACAAGGTTGTATTGGAGAGAACAATCCCTGATGCCCCATTAGAACGAGCCGTATTGACGAAGTGTTTGAGTTGCTGATCGGTGAGATCTGGTGCCACCTTGACAAGAATTGGTTTTTCAATACCTCCGGAAGACATCTTGCGGTTAACATCGTGACATGCATCAAGAATTTTTATGAGTCCTTCGTCATTTTGCAGTTCACGAAGATTTGGAGTATTTGGTGAAGAAACATTGACAACGAAAACATCGGTAAATGGCCAAAGTGCCTCCATAGTGGCAGCATAATCGTTGTGAGCCTCATCAAGAGGTGTGATCTTTGATTTTCCTAAATTAACCCAAAGAGGGACTCCTAATGCTCCATATTTCGCGAAATGGAAGGATAAATTTTCTGAAATCTGCTGCGAACCTTCGTTGTTAAAACCCATACGATTCACAAGAGCTTGAGTTTTATCGGCTCGAAACATTCTTGGCTTTGGATTTCCATCTTGTTTATGCTGAGTCACGCCACCAATTTCTATGAAACCTAGACCTGTAGCTTCCCAACCGCGAAGAGCAATGGCATTCTTATCCATACCCGCAGCAAGGCCAAACGGGTGCTTATATCGTTGCCCAAAGACTTCCACTGAGACATCCCTTCGAGGATTATATGCCACCTTTAGCACTGACCGAGTGAGAGGATTGTTTGACAAAATTCGCAATAATCTTAGGCTTCTAAGGTGCGCTCGCTCTGAGTCTTGAAACCTCAAGAATGGGCGGCCAAACCAACGATAGAACACGCCCATGACAAGGACTCATGGATGCCATCTTTGAAGACTTGCCTCGCTTTGGACCAAATCATGCGAATCACTGACCCTGCGTGGCCTGCTGTACAAGAAGCAGCACGTATGATGTTACGTGAAGATGGCAGAACAATTGAAGCACCTGCAAGTTTACATCTTTCAATTCAAGAACTGATATTGAAAATGGGGAATAATATGCCTGCACGGCAAACCTTTCCAAAGGTTATCCTTTGCGAACAAGATTCAATTGTTTTTATGACTCAAACAGAAATTCATCCCAGTTTTTTTTGTGGTTTGAAATCCCCTCCAATCCATACACTTTGGATTCCTTTTGAGGCATCTAATATCTGGAGCGACCTTGAAAGGGCAATGCACGACCTACTAGATGCTGGTTATCCGGGATGCCTCGGTTGTGGAGGGCATGATGCTGAAGAAGAATGGGATGAAGACGCCAGTAGGACACGCATGCAGTTAGATTTTGGCTCCTAATATTGCTATGAAATGTAACATTTCATACGTGCGAAAGCATCATCAAAATGGTAAAGGAGGGTTCAAGTATAGTCGTCGGCGGCCCCTATTCATATGTCTATTGTAATCATTGCCGAGAAGCCAAGTGTTGCACAAGACCTCGCCAATGTTCTTGGAGTAGGGAAAAAAACAGACACACACTGGGAAAGTGAAGACATTGTCATCACATGGGCAATAGGTCATCTCCTTCAACTCAAATACATGGATGATTATGATGTTGCATTCAAAGATTGGCGCAAGACCATTGATAGACTTCCATATGTCCCTGAATCATTTGAGTACAAACCAATTGGCGGACGGAGCAAATCACAACTTTCTGCGATTATGAAGCTTATCAAGAACAAATCTGTCACAGAAATTGTCAATGCCTGTGATGCTGCTCGTGAAGGTGAATTGATTTTTAGAACCATTGTCCAACACTCAAAGGTCAAAACACCTGTTACCCGAATGTGGATGCAGTCGATGACCTACGAGGCTATGCATTCCGCCTTTGAAAACAGAAAACCTGGTGAAGATTATCAAGACCTCAGTGATGCTGCCTACTCACGTAGTTATGCTGATTGGATTATTGGTATGAACGGTTCTCGGGTTGCAAACACATATCTGCCACGAAAGAAAAGTGAAAAGGCTCCTAATTCCTTAGGACGTGTTCAAACCGCAACATTAGCCCTCATTGTGGACCATGAAATCAAGGTTCTTTCACACATCCCCATGCCGTTTTGGCAACTTAATGCAACCTTTAGTGCAGGTGATGCTAAATGGACTGGGCGGTGGGAACGAAGCGGACACAAAGATGACCCTGAGCAACCTGAAAAGAAGGCTCACCGGATTGTTGAAGCTTCTGAAAAGGCTGAAATTGAGAAAGCTCTTTCCTCCAAAGCAGCAATCAGTGCGTCGGAAAAAGACCGAATCAAGAAAGAACAGCCACCACTGAATTTTGACCTAACCAACCTCCAAAAGAGAGCGAACAGCCTGTGGTCTTGGTCAGCAAAAAGGACACTGGGCATTGCTCAAGACCTGTATGATAAATTCAAGTTGACCACCTATCCACGAACTGATTCGAGGTACTTACCCGAAGATATGCATGAAACAGTAGCGAAAACTTTGGACAAACTTTCAGTACAAACCGCTTATGCACCACATACCAAACGTCTTGCTAAGGATGGACTGAAAAATGCAGGGCGCAACTTCAACAACAAAAAAGTCAGTGACCACTATGCAATTATTCCAACTGGACAGGAACCATCAAATTCCTTATCAGGGGACCACGTGAAACTTTATGATCTGATCACACGTAATTTCTTGGCTTCATGGCATCCAGCGTCGGAGTGGCAAGTGACAAAGCGTACCGCCGAACTTTCAGGACATCTATTCCACAAGGAAGTTGAGGCTCTGCAAGTTCCAGGTTGGAGAGAAGTCATATCAAAGAAAAACAATGTCCCCGAAGGTTGGGGCCAGTTACCAAGTAATCCATGCAATGCAAATCTTGAATCACATGAATTTGCTGAGGAAAAATCCAAGCCAAAGAACAGACTAAAGGAAGCCAGCCTTCTCCAACTTATGGAGCATGCAGGCAA
>Ga0066849_10000589_pt1 | contig 14735 bp, 8 predicted proteins | sample ETNtaG_9_FD_65492 | JGI IMG/M metagenome (GOLD analysis project Ga0066849, IMG submission 65492) | Marine microbial and viral communities from oxygen minimum zone, Eastern Pacific Ocean - ETNP201406SV69 | ecosystem: Environmental > Aquatic > Marine > Oceanic | place: Pacific Ocean: Eastern... | reverse complement strand
GGCGTTGATTGGGTCATTCATATGGGGCATCAAGAAGAGGGAAAATCTGGTCCTCTTCAAGCCTTCAATGTAAGTCTACCAATTTGGTTTGACGGTTTGAGCAAGCACGAATTCATGAATAGCCTACGCAAATTATGGCTCGCGAAACTCGCCCTTATTCACGAAATCAAGTATTCTTACGGACCTGGCGTCGGAAAACCCGGCCCAGTAGATGATTGGAAGAAAGCAAAAGACGGAAAACAACAAACCGCAATGGACGTGAGTGATACAAATACTCCCAAAATTGAGTATGATGAAAAGATGTCATTTGGTTCTGGTTTTGACCCTTCAGAATGGGCATAATCACTTGAACTCCAACCCACTTGATTCTTCGTGCAAAACGGGACACTGGGCTTTGATGAAGGAGACCCAAAGGGGGCGCGGTTAAGTAGGAAGACACTCACCGTTTGCTTGTTCTTTCGTTAGAGGTGGCCCTATGAATCAAAAAACAAAATCACTCAGTCTTGCAGCAATCATGTTCTTGTCCGTCATGTCAAGTATGCTTATGGCAAGCGTTAGCGTTGCAGCAAGCACAGTTGTTATCACAGAAGCAGTACAAATTGTAGATGGTGGAACAGCATCAGATTCACAAGCCGCAGTTGGCTCAGACAGTTCAGGCAATGTTCACATCGTTTGGACACGTAACACCCAACATCTCTACTACTCAATGCTTTCACCTCGTGGAGAAACGTTGATCGATGCAACTCAAATCACAAACCCCGGCCTCCACAAGATTTGGCACCCAGATATGGAAGTAGATGAATTGGACAAAGTCCACGTTGTTTGGGCCGACAAATCTGGCCAACATGCCATCATGTACTCTGTTCTTGATCCATGGAGAGCTCCAATGGACGGGATGGCTTCCGATGATGGAACCATCACTGCTATTGATGACACAATCGTCTCACGACGCTCTCAAAACCGTGATTGGCCAGCCCTTGACATCGATAGTCAAAACAATGTTCACATTGTATGGGAAGATAATTACGACCAACTTGGAAAATTCTACAACCAACCCCAAATTTACTACTCCATGATTCAGCCCGATATTTCTTCAGGAGCCACAATCACTCTCTTTGACGACACACTTCTCACTCCAATTATTGGACACAAAGGACACCCAGATGTGGTTGTTGATGCAAACGATTACGTTCAAATTGCTTGGGACGATACCCGCGGCGGTAAAGTTGAACTTTCCTTTATTGTTGATACATCTGGTTCAATGTACTCTGAATGGGCAGATATCTGCACCGTTGTTTACGGTGGAAACTTCGCTTCTGGCCCATATTTCCAAGGAATCAAACCAATGCTTGAAGTTGCTAACATGACGGTGTACGAAACCATTTACGGTTTGGGTAATTCCCTCCCAGGTGCTGCTAGTTCTGGAAACTGCCAAACTCATAATCAGAATTCTGGCCCACGAACTACACCACTTGGACAAATCCCTGGTGATGATTCTGGCGGTATTCGTAAACTCCCAGGTACTGTCTATAACGGCAATACCTACTCTGGATATTCTGGTGAAGATTGGGGCCCAGGTTCTAACTGGGCTTGCCTTTCATGGAAGGATGCACAAGGAAATGTTCCAGGAAACCCCCCAACCGCTTCAGACCACCGATGGAATCCTAACGCAACAAAGATTGTAATTCCTGTTTCTGATGAAGGGCCAAAAGACGGCGACCCATCACAGCAAGCCGACGATAAATCTGCGATTATAGAAGCCCACGACAACTGTCTTCTTGCTGGAGTAATTCCAGTCGGTCTTTACGGCCAAGGATACGGCGGCGCAGGTAACATCCAATCCCACTTCATGGATTTGGCTCAATGCCCTAACGGCATTGTCTCCACCCAAACCCGAAACTGTCCCGGCAATACATTGGCAAATACCGATGCAGGTGGACAGGCTTACGAATTCCCTTCAGGAAGTGGCACCAATCAAATGGCCCTCCTTGTTGAGGCAATGGTTTACATCTCCACCAATAACTCTCGTGAAATCTACATGACGGTTCTTGACCCATATGCAAAGATGAACAACGACCCTGGATTCACACCAGGGGCGCCAGGCCACACCGTTAACGGACAAACCTACGTTGAAGACACAGGAGCAGGCGCAGATGGACACTTGGTCGTTGTTAACGATACACGTGTTACAATTGATGACGCATATTCATTCCACCCTTCCATTGGAGTTGACATGCAAGGAAACACGCATATTGCTTGGATGGATGGACGAGACTACGGTTTCGAGAAAGATACCAATTACGAAGTGTATTACACCAAACTCCGACTTCAAGGAGCAGGAGCTTGGGACGGCGCCGAAGAGGGATTGTCAACCTATGCGATCAAGAAAATTAACGACATCGCAATTTCCAATGTAGAAGGAAAGAATGGCCTTCCGCCAGCCTCTCCATATGCGGGTAACTCAGTCTTCCCATCATTGCTAACCGACGACCAGAACAATATCCATATCGCTTGGGTTGATTCTGGAAACATTTCAGCCAACGAAGAAATCATGTATGTGCGTTTGAATCAAACCGATTTGACAGGGGACGGACTTACGGCACTTGACCCATGGGAGGCAATACCAGTCACTTCTTGGAATTCCAATAAACTGGGGCCAAATAGCGGGCGGCAGCCGAGCATCGGTATGCCACCAGCCTTCTCCAATGATTTGGGAAGCGGCGCCCACCTTGCGTGGTCGGATACTAACAAGTGTGGCGATGATGGAAACAATAACCGATTCACCATCTGTTATTCTCACGTGCTCACAGGGCAGGTCGACCTTGAATATGATGAAGGCGAGACATTTTACCATGTGATTGAACCAGGACAGCAAACCATCTACAACATGACCATGAACAACTCTACGCCAGGGCCTAAAGACCTAGTTTCAGACACTTACGGCTTGAACATCTCTGGTGTTCCATTGAACTGGACCGCCAACCTCTACTTCGCATCTAACCATTCCAGTATCTTCCCCGACACACCGATCTTCCTTGAAGGCGGCGAAGACATTCGTTTCTACATGCGTGTCCAAGCACCTTCAATCTACCAAGCGAATGGAGACGAACTTGCAGAGATTGAAGTCACGGCTCAATCCTACAAGGACCCAGCAATTCAAAATGACATCACCACACTCACACTGATGGACGTCGTTCACGGAATTAATCTAGATACATCTCACAGTATGGCAGATATTGAACAAGGACAGACAGCGATATTCTCAATCACTATTACCAATACAGGAAACGTCAATGACGCCTTCCTCTTCTGGGACTCAAATAGCCTTGAAGGACAACAAGAGTGGCTTCTGCCGTTCGGGTGGCAAATCAATTTCCCAACCCGCGTAGAACTTGACCCAGGACAGTCCGTAACGAAGAATTTGATGGTAACAGTTCCGACTTCTGAAGACCCAGGGACTTTCGTGATTTACGTCAAAGGATGGTCTGAGGGCGAACCGATTAAGTCAGTTGAAAAAGGAACCTACGACATCCTTGAACTGAGTGTTTTCGTCTCCATACGTTCAACAGGAAACATTGAATTTGCTGAAGGGGACCGAAATGAAATGATTCTCCCTGGAGACTGTGCAACATATGAGATTGAAGTTACCAAGAACTACGATTCTGGCGATTTGGTCTTTGTAACCCCCGGTGCTCCAGAGGCCAAACCCGACGGAATTACCATGGATGCTTGGAGAATTGAAAACTGGGTTGTCAATGTTGACTTTACCGACGCATCAAATAACCCCGATGCGGCACTTGGAGTGCCACTGCCTTGGACTTTATCCGGTTCAGATGAATTTGTTACCAAGACGGTTTGGGTTGAAGTATGCGCTCCAACAAATGCAACTGCGGGACTTGGTCCTGCTGTAACGCTCAAGGCGTACCTTGATGGATATCCTCGTATTTCGGATTCTGCAATCCTTTCAACAAATGTCATTCACGAATACATTCTGGATGCTGGAGTTGACCCCGATGTCGGCACAACAATTGAAGTCAATCCTGGAGACCAAATTACACTACCAATAACCGTCTCTAACGATGGAAATGGGCCCGACCGATTTGATTTCCGCCTCGCCCGCGTTACCGATGCATTTGGCGTTGACGTCATTTGGGATATTGACATCCCTCGAGACAGCTTGATGGAACTTTCACCAAATACTTACCAAGCCTTTGATGTTCTTATGAATGTGCCAGCCAAGGTTGATGCAGGTGAATACACCGTTGTCCTCCAAGCATATTCTGAAGAAGCATACCCCGACGCAACAGGAAGAGAAACAAGATTGCGTGACATGATTGAATTGAAGGTCATCGTAAAAGAATTCCATGACATGCAGATTACCATGGATCCAAATGTTGACAATGCAGTCAAAACTTCGGCACCTGGAAAGGTCGTTCGGTTTACTTTCAATGTTACCAATAACGGAAACGTTCCAGATGTTCCAACACTGAACAACCACACCGCTCAAGCAGATGGTAACGAGTTGCTTTGGGCCGTTCTTCCTGGAATGAATAGCCTGAGTGAATGGAGCGTGGAGTGGCTTATGCTCAAGCAGATTAGTGCCGACGTTGTAATCGAAGAGCCTTGTATTGAGGAAGTTTCAACCGCGTCCTCATATCCAGAAGAGCAGTGTGTTTACCTTACCGATATTGGCGAATACCGACTTCCTGAGATGGCGCCATACGAAACATTGTCTGTTGTCGCTGCGGTTTCAATTGGGACCAACGCAAAACTCGACACCCGAAACCTTGGTTTGAAGGTTGTCTCAATGTATGGGAACATGGAAAATAATGGCGACCACGATGATTCACCAGAATGGGGCGGAGAAGACTTTGATACCAACGAATTCATCATCACTCTAAGACTGCGTGCTCCGAATTTGGTGATTAAAGAAATCATCACACCACCATCATATAGCAGTGAAGTTGATTCGACTATCCCAATCGGAATAATTCTCCAAAACACTGGAAACGTTCATGCCACCGATATTGAAATTGTTCTGTGTGAATACGATGAAGTCAACGACCAGGACCTCATCAAGGAACTTCGCAAGAACGGCTGCGATGAAGAGAACGTTGTCATGCGCCAAGTTGTTGGAGCGCTCCTCGCCCCAGATGACACAGAAGACGCTAAGGAGATTGAACTCTACCTTCTGTATCCCGTTAGTGCAGGTAGCAAAGGAGTCTATGTCGTTGTTGACCCGATGAATGAAATCGTTGAATCAGATGAGCGTGATAACGTTAAGGCCATTGGAGAAGCCCTCGAATCGGACAGCCCATTCTTGGATGTAGCCAGTGAAGTAGTTGGAAAGACCGCCTTGCCATTTGCCGTAATCGTGCTCACGATTGCTCTACTTGGTGTCGTTTATCTTGTGGGTAAGGGACGCCGTGAAGATGTTAACAAGCGTCTTGCTGAACAATCCTCGCTCGTTTCGGTACTTGCCGAAGAAGATTTCTGAGGGCATCAAAGCCTTCGGGCTTAATTTGTGCCAGGGCCTAGGTACCAGCGCAGCTCGGTGTTGAGAGGCGCAGCGATGATATGTCCAGAACGCCGCGCAATCTGGCGCTCAAGTTGAGAACGAATGGTTTCAATCATTTCACCAACATTTGCTTCGCCGAGCAGTTCTTTTTGAATTAATGAAGCGATGTCAAGCCTTCCCCCGCTCGCTTCAACCATGGATTGAACGATACTTCGCTCCTCATACTGTTCAAAGTCGGCCTCAACACCCGCAGAGACGCGTTGTCGGATGTGTTGGTGAAGAGAAACAATAGCGTCACGTTGAGCATCCAAATCATCCATGACTTGTGCGAGTGTGCGTAGGTGGGCTAAACCTTCTGCTACTGCGATTTTCTTTCTTCCACTCAGGGATTCAGCAATTGACTGTGATTCTGGAGGTAATTTGGCTGAAAGGCGCATTGGACCACCTTTTGGCAACCTTCGTGTTTCGCAGCGAAAAAGATCGGGGCCGAGGTCAATATGAAGGGAGAAGGCACGCTCAACGCTGTAAATAGTCCGGGGAGGTCCTCCTTTTTTGGATGGAACTTTTTCTTTTGATACCAATCCACCGTTCTCGAGTTCATTGAGATGTTTGACCACGGCAGGTTGGCTTACTCCGATGAGTTCGGCCAGTTGCATAGCGTAGTGAGGCTCTCTAACCAATCGTTCTACAATATGGCGCCGTGTCTTATTTTGCAGGAGATAGAGGGCCGTGTCCAGTTCTGTCATCTTCTCAACCTATGGTTGGGTAGTGCTCGCCCCTCTTTGAACTCACCGATTCGATTATTGTTCATCCCAGTCTTTCCAACCGTTGTCATTTACTGCAGACGAAGACTCTTCTTTCCTCAAGCGAAGTGCTGGAACTTCCTTGGCCTTAGGCAGTATAGCCTCACTCGGTTGAACTCCTTCATCCCACGATAGGATTGCAGCGGCATTTGCCGCCTCCGCCTCAGCTTTTTCAGGTTGCTCGCCCTGATAACGGTCAGTTTTTGCATGGTCTTGGGCCGCTTCCACGTCTCCTTTCATGAGAGCAAAAACCTGTTCTGTCGTCAGTAGATTTCCCGATGTAACATCGGATTTTCCATCAACAAAATCTTCGCTTTGAGGGCTTTTAGCGGTGGTATCAGCAAAGGGAGGGGCGACGTTTTCATTGAGTGGAGGGGCCCCCTGACTATCTTGTGAAAAATTGATTGTTTGGTCATGTGTAAAATTCGTCACTGGAGTTAATGTTCCATCGGCATTAATCATCATCATTCGAGGCCCATTTTTCGGTTTTGAAGCAAGGTAAACTACTAGCGCTATTGGCGCGATGAGAATACCAAAACAGCACATAGCACCACCTGCGATGAGCCACGAGGAAGAAAACAATTCGTTTTGAAACGAATCTATTGAGACAAACCATCCAGCGGTTTCACTGCAATCATCCTCACATTGAATTTGAATCGCGTATTCTTCTGTTGCATTTAGTTTCCATGATGCTCTCTCGACAAAGTCTGTATTGTCTGCAGACATTGCCTGGTAATCGAGATTACAACTGGATTCTTTCAGTGCTTCGCCAACTGCTGCCGAACCGACAACTCGGCGTAGTTCCACATTCATTTCCGGCTCTCCTTCGATTTGGTAAAATCGGTAACAGGTATCATTGACAACTCCAGTTACATCCGTACCTTCCCCAATAAATTCAGAGTGGTGATTTTCTCGCGGGTCAAGCGCAGTTGAAATATTGCTGGACTGACTCATGATCATAACCATTCCAACAAGGATGAGTGCGCCACCAAATCCTATGAGGCGCATGGGCCAAGGCGAACGCTTGTCCTCGGGAGGGGCTTGCATGTTGGTTTCCACACCCTCTTCCCCCATAAGGCTCGCTCATGGGCCTCAGGCTAGACCAAGGTCTGCTAATTTCTCTGGTAGGTAGGTATCTGTAACGAAATCAAGACCGTACTTCGCCAAAGATTGTTGCTCAGCCTTCTTCCCAAGTTCCAACATCATGTTGATTTGTTCTTGCCACCAAGGGTCAGCAAATCGTGGGTCAGATAATTCAGCCTTAAGTGCTTCAACGTCTCGCGAAGAAAGGTCATCATTGGGGAGATCATAAGCCATGATATCATCAGCAGTGATTCCCAGATAGGTTGCGCTTGGAGTGGCTAAATATTCAGAAATGTGTGCTGTTTTGATGGCGCCGTATGCGATTGAAGCAAAGATACGGAATGACCACGGGTCGCCGTCAAGGAAGACCACTACGGGCAAGTCCCATTCTTCACTCATACGCTTGAGGATACGACGGGTTGAACGAGCAGGCTGACCTTTGAGATGAAGCAAACCACATTTGTAATCCTCATCAAACCCATTCTCAATCAATCGGTCAAACATACCACCGGTCTCAATGGCCATAATGAAATTAATATCGTGTTCAAGCAACTCAATTTTTTCCTCTTCCACATTGTAAGGAACGCCGTATCCAGAATCACCAACATCGTCCCTTGCATTGATTCGCATCCATTCTCCACGACGGTTTCTTTCCCGCAAGGTGAGATTACCGATCATACGAGCGCCGTCTTCCTCAGGCCGTAGTTTGAAATCTTCACGAAGGCATTTTGTGACAACTTCAAGGTCTTCGGCAAGATTGTTTGACTCATTTTGAGACCCAAACTTACCGAGCCCCCATCCTTCAGAAATGTAATACATCTCTCTCAGAGTTGAAGATTTTCCAGCATCTATCATCTCTTCAATAAATTCCACAACGTGGAGGGCACGAAGCAGTTGTTTTGCAGAACCAAGGCTGGTAGCATCCCTAACCGAGCGCTTCTTTCCATATTTGTAAACCCCCAACTTTTCATCAAAGCCAATGTTGTTTTTGGTTCTCACGGGAAGTGTCATGGTAGGGGCTTCGCCCCTGACAATTTTGTCATACATCTCAGCAACAACCTCATGCAGTGCTATTTTTGTCTCGTCGTTACTGTGTGTTCTTGACATTATTCACCACCTCCAAATAAGGTCTGTTGCCCGTTGGGCGGTGGAACTTCGGGTTTGGCTATCGGCTCATTGACTTCGCCTGCCTCATCCACATCTGCTTCTAATCCATCCTCCAGTTCCGCTGCTTCTTGACGACGTATTTCTTCGAGCAATTTTTCGTCCATCTTGGTAGCCCCGATAACATCTTGGCTACCTCTGAAGAACACATCCGTTTCTGTCCAGTCGCCCTTTTCCAATCCTGATAATGAATATTTGATAACATAGGTTTGACCTGGATCTAGCGTCTCAAGTTTCCAAGCCCACACTCCTGTGGCTTCTTTTCGCCCACCAGTATTGTTATTCTCCATTTTTGCCCCTTCGCGCTCTGGCCAAGAGGCTAGGAGTGTGTAAGAACGAGCACGTGAAGTGTAGTTGAACAACGTGATAGATACATCAGTTTGTTTGGTTTCCTTATTCCAAACTGATTGCTCCTCTGCAATAACCGCACTCATAATCTTAGTGATTGACCCCGAGAGTTCAGGCACAGGGCGCCCAAGTATTTCTGCAGATTTTTGGGCAATCGCAGGAATAATGTCGTTCACCAGTTCAAATTTCTCTTGAGTTTTCGCCATTTTCTTCTTCTTTTCAAGATGCTTTCGCAGACCCCGCCCCATCTCTAACAAGGCTTTTCGTGTCTCATCCATGACTTCGCTATTATCAGCAAGGGCTTCTTTTGCTTCAGAAGTGAACTGAACATTGGTACTTGCTAGGTGGACAAGAATTGCCGCAGGACCTTTCGGCACGCCACGGCCGCCAGCTTGATCCAATCCATATTGTCGCCAATCCACAGATTCAATGGCCTTGGTCAACAAACAGCCACCTTGCTGATACATGAGTGGAACACGGTTTGCAAATCGCAATACTTCTACCGGTTTGTCTGCAAGCATTCCTTCTCCAAAAATCAAGCCAACCTCAACTTGGTAGGGATTGCCTTGTGTAACGGTTGGAGTGCGAGTCATCGTGGCGACGAAGCGCGAATCAATGGTCTTTGAAAGTCCCTTTTTGATAAGAAGTTCCTCAATGGGTGAAAGACAATTTGTCGGAGGGTTGAGTAGTTTCACAGGTTTGTTATTCAACATCCGCTCGCCCTGGAAGGCTTCAAGCAAGGCTCTGTATTGCTCTGGCTTGAGTGATTTTGGTTTTGCCTTTTCACTTATTTCCGCTACCTGGAGCAATTCTTTCGCCGCACGAGTTGACATTCCTGAGAAATTATTTCTCAAAAACACAGTCATTCGTGAGTCGGTGGATTCACTGCACATGCGTTGTAGCGTACCGAGGTGAATGCCGTGAGGGTGGGGTTTGATGCTCTCTACCTTGGTTGGCAAACGTTCGGTTACACGAGCCCAATGGTGAACTTGGCCTTCAGGGTCGGTGAAAATAATATCGGCATGGGGGTTGACGATACTTGTCATACGAAGGTACTGGTAAACGCTTTGACGACCCTTCTGATATTTTGCTTTCAAACGGGTTGTAATCTCAAGCCCGTGCTCCTTAAATGAACCATCATCCAATTCCCAAATCTCACGGTTTTCATTGGATTTTGTAGCTTTATTTTTTCTCGTATCAAGACCGATATCAACGATAGCGGCAGATGCCTCCGTCGCAATTTTTGAGCGAACATGGGTCTTCTGTCCAGTCGTCAATTGACTGTACATAACGACGCCCGTAATCCCGATTCCTTGCTGCCCTCTTGATTGACGGATAGCGTGAAATCTTGAACCAAAGAGCAATTGCCCGAAAACCTTCTCGATACTTCGTTGAGGGATGCCAGGGCCATTGTCTTCGGATTTGAGTTCTATGATGTTCTTTTTCTCATCAATTTTTGTGATTTGAATACGGATTTCTGGAAGAATACGCGCTTCTTCGCATGCATCCAATGAGTTGTCTACGGATTCTTTGACGGCTGTAATTAATGACCGAGTAAGGGAATCAAATCCGAGAAAGTGTTTGTTCTTTTCAAAAAATTCTGAAATTGCTACTTGTTTCTGGTTTTTCGCCATTCGTTCTGCAGTTCCCGCCATACGCATCACCCCATCGGTCCTCCTTCGTCTTGATGACGTCGGGCCGACAGATGACTTACCCGCTTCTTTGAGGGTACATATACAAAGCAGTAAGATTGCGATGAAGTGATGCGTTTTTTGAGTTAAAAGCCCGCGCGGAAATCAAAGAAAAAGATTTGGATGCCAAGACGAAATAATTCCAGTGAATGCAGATGCTGCTACTGTGAGAGGACTTGCAAGATACAATCTTCCTGGCCCTGAGCGCCCCTGAAAATTACGGTTAATGGCAGAAACCGTGACCTGTTCGGGCGTGAAGGAAACACCAGGCCCCGCTCCTATACAGGCCCCGCAACCCGGGTCGATTAGATTGACGCCAACTTCGAGAAAGAGGTCGTGCCACCCATTGTCTTCTGCACGTTTCTTTACTTGCCCAGAGCCATATTGGATGAAAAACTCAACACCCTCTTTGACTTGAAGACCTGCAGCCTTCGCCGCCGCGCATACTTCGGCGTAGTAGGCGATATCATCTTCTTTTCCAGCAGTGCACGAGCCGCCGTAAGCGATATTGATGTCAACTGTCCCGATGTCAACGATGTTGGCGCCATTCGTGGGGTCGCTCGGAACCCCCTCGTCAGGATTACCTGGGTGGGCCACCATGGGAACGATGCTCGAGAGATCAATGATGTGGACGCCACCATCGTAATGTGCGCCTGAATCTGGGTGAACTGCTCGGGACATTTGACCGTCCACAGTAAGGTGGGGTTGCGTGGAAACCATCCAGTCATAGAGGGCATCGTCGGCTTCACAAATCCCAGTTCTTCCTGAGCACTCAGTAGCCATATTACACAAGGTGGCTCGCTCATCAATGGAGAGTGAAGCAAGGCCACTTCCACCAAATTCCATGCTGCGATTCAATGTTAATTCTTTACGAGCATGGTCAGCGAGAATGGCAAGGATAACATCCTTTGCAGTACACCCTTCATGAAGTTGCCCTACCAATTCAAACCGGATGGACTCGGGAACCTTAACGAATGTGAATCCTGCACTGACCAAGTTCGAATATTCTGTTGCCCCAACGCCCCATGTGAGGGCGTTTGATGCACCACCCATGCAGGTGTGAGAATCCGTTGCTTGAATGAAATCTCCAACTTCAATAAATTCCTCACGCGCTACTTGATGGCAAATGCCCGGTGAAACCCCATTCTTTGCAGAGTAATCTCGGACACCCGTATGTTTTTGGAAGGCAACTTGGAGGTCACGCAAAGTTTGCACTTTGTGCATGAATGGGACGAATTTGGGGTTGTGATGCGCATAGAGCAAGTGGTCTTCAAACACAGCAAATTTACTTGGGTTTGGGAGTGTATAATCAGACCCGTATTCTTCTTGAAGGAATGTATGAACTTGAGCCGTAGTAAATTCGTGAGAATACCCGCCTTGAACCTGAGCGATAACTGGGTCTCCAGGTTTGACGCATTGACCTTCTGGCTGACCGACCAAATTCCGACTGATGATGCGTTCTGCCATGGTCATCGGCTTAGGTGGTGTATTCAATGGAGGAAGTTTCAATTCGCTAGATTTGAGGGCTTTTGCAAACGGAAACAAACCACCTCTTTCCAAAATTAACTGAGTAACTGGGTCGTAAGCCCCAGTAAATACCTCAAGGGGTATCTCTTCTCCATTCTGCAATCGTTTCAAAATGTCGTGTCCCGCCATGAGTTGACCAAGATTGATGTTATTACGCTCGTGAATTGGAGCAAAGGATGCTGCAATGACGATGTTAATGCCCGCCCAACGTTCACATTGAGCTGCAGTTTCACGGCTTGAACCCGTGCCTTTGCGTTGGCCAGAGACGATGATCTCAAACCCACCGTCCTTCAACGCGTTTTCTCGAAATACACGAAGGCCATTGTGCATTAGGCCAGCGTAGGCATTTTTAGCAATCTCAACAGGCTCGTGGTCAAAGCAAACCCAAGCAGGAGTCATGACGTCAGTATTGATGTCGTCGAGTAAATCCTCAACCCTTAAGTCCTCCATTCTGAGGTCTAACCCCTCGTAGAGTTGTTGCTTAATGAGGTCCAAATCCTTGGTGAGGAATAAGACTCGCTTTCCTGGTGTTAAAGCGACTTTTGTAGGTGGCCAATTATTACGCATCGTCCCCCCCTCAAATTGATTCAAGGGCTAAGTGTTCATAATCGGTTCGGGGCATAAATTTTGTTGAATTGTTCTAAGTCAATGTATTTGGTAGCGCCCCATTATTTTCTTGAATAGTGGGGGAACCAAGGCTATGAGGAACATGACATAGTATCCGTGGGGAAGTTGCGGAGCCTCATCGTATGTCTCCAATTGATAGTACGGCGTGCTTGATTTCAGATGATGAGCAGGGTGAAGGGGCAATTCAAGGAGAGTCCAACGAGAAAGCCGATGGCGGCTTTCCCACGCATGCTGAGCGCCAGCACGTTCCTCATCACCACGTCGCAAACCATGATGTTGAAGATAGTTGACAAATTCAAGCAGGAATACAGCAATGAATGCCTGAATTACAAAAGCAACCAACCATTCGGCACTCGTCGCCCCTAGGACGATGAGAAAAGCGGCTTCTAGCAATAATGACCGACGCGTGTCAATGGGGCGAGCACGATAGGCTCCCTGGACTTGACGGGGAACAGTGATGAGAAAATGATAGTATAGGCTTCTGCCCCATGGTGAAGAAGTTGGGTCGACATCTCTTGCCCAATGTTTGTGATGTGTATGATTGTGTTCTGTTGTAAAATGGAGGTAAAGAACTGAAAACAGACTAAGACGAGCAAGCCACCAACTTGGTGAGCGGGGCTTTCGATGTCCAAGTTCATGAGCGGAAACAATTCCAGAAGCACCGCTACTGAGCCCCACCGAAAGGATTGCAAGAGCAGAAAAAGAAGTAAGGCCGTCTAAAGAGATACGCCACATCAAGGCAGCAACCGTGATAGGAACTAATGCTCCATGAAGGTGAAGTATGATGTTGTATGCTCTGCCAGATTGAAGCGGAACGGTCAGGTCACTTTTGCCTAAGATGGTTTCAAGCAGAGGGTAAATCACCAGTAGTAAAAGAGGGGTGAGGCCCATTAACCACCCGCCGTACCAAAGCCCAACAAGTGACGCAAGAGGCGTCAGTAGCCCTAAGAGATGTGGGATCCAAGGCAGGCGCATCAGAAATGGCTTTCCTTGCCTCTTCTAAAGGCATTGCTTACCTTTTGCTAAAGATACTACGAAGCCAAGCCATTGGCGAAGCACGAAATATTCCATTACGAAGAATTTGATCATCCATCACTTTATCAACATAGCTTTCGAGATAATCGTCCATTCAGTAAGCCCCCTTTCGTGCGTGGAAAGCCCCACGACTATCGACACCACTTCGGTAAAATGCAATGGCTATAGCAAAGCGGGCGAAGAAGGAACCAAAAATTCCATTTCTATACTTTTGACTGTTCATTGTTGTTTCAACGTAGGTTTCTAATTCCTTATCCATGCGGCTCATCCTCTGAGGTTTTCCTCATAGAATACTTGGGCTCCGCCCTATTTGAAGAGGAGGTAAATTAGCCAACACATAGATGTTAAAATTAAAGCAGGTTGTTTTTACAACACCGTTCTGTGAACCCGCATTAATTCGCTTGAAATCTTCATATTTAGGAGAATTTCTCCAAAGTCGCGGGAATATGCGCATAACCTTCGAACAGATTCGGATAAACTTAGATTTTGAGCCACCCATTGACTGGTCCCTTTCTTGTTCAACATATTGTGCTCATATGCCAATAGAGATTCTTGTAAAACCTTCAATTGATGGCGCGCTTCCTCAATTCTTGCAGAATCTCTTGTACGTATATTGATCATCAATTCTTTCAATGCACTTTGCCATTCAGAGACATGTTGAATTGGATTTGTGTCGGTTGGATTTTCTATGAGTTGTGGGTACTCTGTGATGAATTGCGCCATAGTAAATGCGTGGTCCATCATCCGTTCAAGGCAACGGGCTAAGTTGGCATATTCTAGAGCTTGAGCCCGCGAGAGATTTAATTTCGTTGCAACCAAATGTGAATCCAACAGGATACGCACTTGACGTTCAATCAAATACAACAATGCATCCACTTCACTTTCACGGTCTTCAGCATCACTGATGAAGTCTTTTTCAGCCCCATCAACCACGCTAAC
>Ga0066849_10000586_pt1 | contig 14794 bp, 12 predicted proteins | sample ETNtaG_9_FD_65492 | JGI IMG/M metagenome (GOLD analysis project Ga0066849, IMG submission 65492) | Marine microbial and viral communities from oxygen minimum zone, Eastern Pacific Ocean - ETNP201406SV69 | ecosystem: Environmental > Aquatic > Marine > Oceanic | place: Pacific Ocean: Eastern... | reverse complement strand
TCAGAAGGCATTATTCCAGGTGCCGTAGCCAATGATGATGTGGGACTGTTGTCAGAACAGATTGAATTTTTAATTGGATATGAAAAGGGATTCGTGATCTATTGTAGTGATGATGATTGCGGTTCAAGTGAAGAATTGGCCTATGAATTACAAGATTTTGGATTTATGAACATATTTGTTTTCAAGGGCGGATGGAAATCCTGGACGGATGCAGGCTTGGAGATTGAAATACATGAATAAACTCCATCCTTGGCTAATCGTTTTAATAAGAATCCTACTCGGGGTTATCTTTATTTATGCAAGTTATGATAAGATTCTTGATCCTGGAAAATTTGCACGCGATATAGCCAATTATCATTTAATACCCATGGGGTTTGAAAATTTAATAGCCCTAATAATTCCATGGTTAGAATTATTTATAGGCATTGGATTGGTTGCAGGTTTGATGGTAGATGGTGCATCAATGATCAGTGGTGGGTTGATGGCACTCTTCATTTTATTTATTTTTCAAGCCACGCTTCGAGGATTTAACATCGAATGTGGTTGTGGATTAAAAGAAGGAGAGATGGTTGGATGGAATAAAATCTTAGAAAACATAGTTTTTCTTGGTGCATCTTATCTGGTTTGGCAGCGGAAGCAAAAACTTTTCGAATTATTCCCAAAAACTCCGTTGTCAGAGTAATATCCAAAAAGTAATTTTTCGGGCTCTATTTTAGGATTAATTATTATTTACAATGCGAGAGTAGCTCAGCTGGTAGAGCATCACGTTGCCAACGTGGGGGTCGCGAGTTCGAATCTCGTCTCTCGCTCAAAAAAAGCCCCGAGAAATCGGGGCTTTTTAATTTCAATTAATTCCTATAATCTCTATCATGACCCGTAAAATATTTTTATTTGTTTTCTTATTATTGGTTGGCTGTGATATTGATGAAGATGCTCCAGATTACCCAACTGGACTTCAAGGCTTTTTTACGCTTAAAAATGGTAATCCTAGAATCCAGATCAACTGGTATGAATCCGCATCTGATGATGTGAGCGAATACCATATATTCAGGAGTACTGATTTGGGTGAGTCATTTGATTCGTTATCAAAGGTTGGAGGATCTCTTTTAACTTTTTCAGATACAACAATCAGTTGGCAGGAATCATTTGGGTATAAAATAAGAGCGAAAGATCAATCCACAAATACTGGCGAATTTTCGGACTCTATTTTTATTGAATGTTATAAACCGTCTGGGAATTGGGTGTTTTCAAATTATGATTCGACAACAATTTGTGTCCTACCAGCCAGTTACAGCATACCTTCTACATTCTACCTGGATATGGGTAATGATACATTGTCCTCAATCTATGACACTATTGCCGAAATGACATTATCTTCGGAATCGTATTTGGATTCAATAACCTGGATAGGAAATGGCTGGATGATTTATAATTATACAGTACTGGAATTCAATGAAGATAGTTCAGGGCTTGAGACTGTCAATTATGGTAGATTGCCTGAATATTATTTGATAAATCTTTCTAATCCCGATTCGGGAACAATCTCATTTAGTTCTGGCAATTATGACACAATTCATTTGGTTCATTCTTTAAATGATTGTGGTGGTGATAAGTTTTTTCCCTAAGATCCGGTTCCACATTCTTCATTGGATGGATCACTTTCTGAAACAACATCATTGATGGCTGTTACATAAAAACAAGTCGAGATACCTTCTCCCAGAACGATATCATAACTAGTTGTTGTGATTTCGATAATAAAAACGCTGTCTTGATAAACTCGATAAGCTGTTGCAGATGGTACAGATGTCCAACTCAAAGATCCATCTGTTCCTGAAACATATAATGCAAGTACAGGCGCATTGAGCTCTTCCGGCATAGTTACGCTTATAGGATCTGATTCCATACCATTAGTTCCTTCAAAATCAAAGGCAACCACGTTATAAATATATGTGGTATTATAAGTCAAACTCGAATCTGTCAGGGTCAAGGCTGTGCCATTCCAAATTTCTGTATTATCACGATATATAATATACCCGGATGCATTATCCACTGCAGCCCAAACAAGGGTTACATTTGTATCATTAATGGTAGCACTGAAAGCTTCCGGAGCCGGTAATTGCGGGACACCGCATTCTTCATTGGATAGGTCACTTACTGAACCAACATCATTGATGGCTGTTACATAAAAACAAGTCGAGATACCTTCTTCCAGAACAATATCATAACTAGTTGTTGTGATTTCGTCAATAAAAACGCTGTCTTGATAAACTCGATAAGCTGTTGCAGATGATACAGATGTCCAACTCAAAGATCCATCTGCTCCTGAAACAGATAATGAAAGAACAGGCGCGATGAGTTCTTCCGGCATAGTTACGCTTAAAGGATCTGACTCTGTACCATTAGTTCCTTCAAAATCAAAGGCAACCACGTTATAAATATATGTGGTATTATAAGTCAAACCCAAATCTGTCAGGGTCAAGGCTGTGCCATTCCAAATTTCTGTATTATCACGATATATAATATACCCGGATGCATTATCCACTGCAGCCCAAACAAGGGTTACATTTATATCATTAATGGTAGCACTGAAAGATTCCGGCGCTGGTAATTGTGGAACACCACATTCTTCATCGGATAAAGGCCCTTCGATTCCCACACTATTTACTGCAGAAATTTGATAACAATGTTCAGCCCCGCCTTCAATAGTATCATCATAGCTTTGGTTTGATATTTCAACCAAGAAAACACTATCCCTATACACTTTGAATGTTTCAGCATTGTATGGAGAGTCCCAGCTCAAGGAAATATTTTCCTCTGAAACGGATAATGAAAAGTTTTCTATTGCTCCATAATATTCATTTTGAACGGTTACAAATACCGGTTGAGCAGTTGTTAGGTTAGCTGATAGATCACTTGCAGTCATTTGGATCACATGTTCTGATCCATTAGATAATTCATACGTCACCCAATTATGCGTATAAGGAGAGTCACTTACTGTTGCTACTAATTCATCATCCACATAGAATTTTACATTCGCAATTCCCATGTTGTCTATGGCAAAACCAGAGATTAAAACAGTATCACCAACTGTTTGACTTGAAATTGGTGTAAGTATTGCCAGGACTGGTGGTGTTGTGTCATCTCCTGGTGTAACAATATTATTAACCAAAACAGAAATAGGGGAGACATCTGTTGAGTTTCCACCTAAATCTGTTATCGTAATGGAAATGACGTGTTCATCATCTTCTGTAGCTAATTCTGTATTCCAAGTATTCCAATCGTGGGTGTAAGGGTAATCAGAATTTGTTCCTACCGTATTCCCTTCAATAAAAAACTCTACTTGATCTATTCCTAAATTATCTGATGCTGAAACTTGAATCTGTACAATGCCGTTCACTGTTTGACCGGCGTAGGGATAAAGAATGAAACCGGTGGGCGGAGTATCGTCTTCGTTATCCACAAAAACTGCGATGGGTTGTGTTTGTGTATTATTCTCACTGGTATCAAAAGCTTTAGCATACCAGATATGTTCAGTATCATCTTCAACGTTCGTTGAATTCCATTCATATTGATATGGGTAAGACGTTACTATGAATTCTAATTCATGATTATGGTAAAACTCAACTCGGTTGATGCTTACATTATCCGAGGCGATTGCTGTGATATTCACCATACCGGAAACTGTTTGATTGGCAGCAGGTTCGAAAATAACCACATTTGGTGGTATCAGATCTGGCTCATCAATATTATTAACGTAAACGGTAACAGGGAAAAGAGCGGTAGTATTCCCAACTGCATCAGTAAGATTAACATTAATAATATGTTCTGCGTCTTCAGCTTCTACTGTTGTATTCCATTCATATTCATAAGGTAAGACTGAATCCTGACCTGCGAAGGATCCATCAATGATAAAATCTACATAGCCCATTTCAACGTTATCAAAAGCGGAAACTTGGATAACAATAGTTTCTGAAACAGTTGCTGCTGAAGGCGGGTGAATAATTGTGCCTGTTGGAGGGATATTATCGTCAGCTTCATAATTATCAATTAATACACTGATTGGGCCAAGGGTAATTTGGTTTCCTGTTATATCCTGGATATGAACGTGTATGGTGTAACTAATATCATCAACTTCAACTGAAGTATCCCAATTATGAGTATAGGGAGATTCAGTAAGTGTGGCAACGGTATCACCATCAATATAGACATTCACAAATGCAACTTCTTCATTATCATTTGCTTCTACAATAATAGTGATTTCTCCAGAAATAGTCTGACCGGTATAAGGGAAGATCAATGTGCCGGTTGGATTAATATTGTCTAAATTATCGACTAATACACGGATAGGGTTGGTTTGAGTCAAATTACCTGCAACATCTTCTGCTTTGGCCCAAATAGTATGTTGTTCATCTTCGGCATAATCGGTCGTTATCCATGTGTATTCGTAGGGGGCGTCTTTACTTGCAATGATAGCAGAATCATTCAAATACATAGTCACCATGCCTAATTCAACATTATCAAACGCATATGCCGATACAAGTACTGTATCAGACAAGATTGCTTGATCAGGTGGAAATGTGATGGTTAATGTAGGAGGTATGGAATCGGGTTCCTTTTGGACTTTGAACATGGGACCTTCACAACTGAATATGAGTATGGAAATTAAAATGATATTTAGGTTGAAAGGCTTCATCAATTGGATATTGTTACGAGAATTGGTTGAACAATTGTGGTATGCCCTGCATGATCTGTTACGTAAGCAGATAAAGTATGCTGGCTATCATTTTCTAAAGGTGTTGTGTCCCATTCAATTTCATAGGATTCCGTATCATCAGTACCTATTGATTCTCCATCGATAAAGAATTCAACATTATCCACACCAAAGTCGTCTACTGCCTGTACAGTAAAGGAAACTGTCCCACTCACAGTTTGTCCGGAAAGAGGGTTCGAGATAGATGCAACAGGTGGTGTGATGTCATCAATGATATTATTTACAAAAACACTCACTGGAGGCACATAGGTTATATTATCAGATGAGTCAGAAACAATGATACTAATAACATGATCTTCATCGTCGGTCTCACTTGTGGTATCCCATTCATAAGTATAAGGGAATGTGGTTAAAGTGTCTCTTGGAATTCCGTCAATAGATAAGTTTACATGTTCCACACCAATATTATCTGTGGCTGAAATTTCGATTGTGATTGTTCCTGTGACTGTTTGTCCTGCAACTGGGTTTTGGATTTGACCAGTAGGGGGAATATTATCAAAATTATCAATATAGACTGCGATTGGTGGGGCAAGGGTTGCGTTCCCATCTAAATCAAAGCCAACCACTGCAATAATATGATCCATATCATCGGTAACTGTCTCGGTGTCCCAAATATAATCAAATGGATCAGAAGTATCAGTATGGACAGAGTCACCATTGATAAAAAATTCAACTCGATCCATGCCAAAATCATCTTCAGCTAATACTTCGATTGAAACTGTCCCAGTTAAATCCTGACCCGCCACTGGAGTCGTGATCAATACGATTGGCGGTGTTATATCTCCCGCTGGATCATTATCTACAAAAACAGAAATGGGGTTTAAAGGAGATTCATTGCCAGCCAGATCTATTAAAACAACACTAATGGTATGTTCTGCATCTTCTTCTTCCAATGTGGTATCCCATGAATAATGATATGGTGCTTCATCATCCGATATGATGTAAGTACCATCAATGGAAAAAGCGACTTGATCCATCGCTCTATTATCACTTGCACTGATAATGATATCAACATTTCCGCTTACAGTTAATCCTGCGGGAGGGCTGACAATAGAACCAGTTGGTGGAGTTACATCATTTTGTAGATTATTATCAATAATCACATTGACAGGAGGAACAGTGGTTGAATTGTTGCTCATATCTCGGACGATAACATATATAGAATAATGGTCATCCAAATGCAAAAGAGTATTCCATGGAAAAATGTAGGGTGGCTCCAAAACATATCCCTGAAGGACATTATTGACATAATAACTCACGTATTGTATACTGTCATTGTCGGATGCTTCAACAGTAATATCGACAATTCCTCTAACATATTGTCCGGAGAATGGATTTAATAAAAATGCAGTTGGGGGTTCATTATCATGATTATCTGCTTTAATGCGGATTGGAAAGGATGCATATGCATTTTCTACCAGATCATATGCAATGATAGATAAAAAATGAAACTCATCTTCGGTATAATCTCCAGTTTTCCATTCATATTCAAAAATATCTCCTTCACCTGTATTGTCTGTTCCGACCCATTTTTGGTTGATATAGAACTGTACTGAATCAACTTCTTCATTGTCTGTCGCACGTGCGAGAACAGAAATATCACCTGAAACCGATATGCCATCGACAGGATATATTAAGACGGCTTGCGGCGGGGTTTTATCAGCGATGGGCAAATCGATTGTTTCATCTTCACACGATAAGGTGCAAAGCAAAATAACGATTATCCCAAAATTTGATAAGAATTTATAACTTGGAATCATGATCGAAATTTACAAATTATTTTAGCGAAACCACCTAAAGACATTATTTCCAAATTTGGTTTTTTTAATACGAAATATCATGCGTTGCGCGTAGGTGGAAGCTATGTGTTTCAATGAAAAGACATACATATTTCTTCCAAATATTTCTTCTTCATAAACCGGTGTAAAATAAAATGAATGTTTTTGTTTCCAAAGGTCATAAATCATAGATGTTAGAACAGATATAGGAATGATATATGAAATAGTTTTATAGGTCACACCTGTTTCGTACAGCCCTATAAAACTTGCATTTGGAAGTAGATCATTATATTGATCCCAAACTTGCGGTATCATTCTTCGATCTTTATCCCATTTCAATCTAATATCCAGTGTAGCACCAATCAGAAACGTATAAAAGGAGTAGAAGAATCCTCGTTCGATAGAATATTCAAGGATTGAATAATCTGTATGTATTTTTTCAATATGAAGGAGATTAATAAATTCAGACTGATTGATACCAGTTGTTATAAATAGCTCTGGGTTTATCATATCATTATTGAATTTTATGTCCAAAAAATTTATCGTATCACCACTCAAGGTGTAGATGGTACCGGTTCGATTATTCATTTTTTGAAGATTCTGTTCAAAACTCCAACTCCTGTGAAAAACCCGGTTAAAATCATTGTAGATGTAATAAATATCTCTCAGGTAAAGTGAATCTGAGTCGCCTGTATCTTTAGAGACAAAGTATACAAATTCCATTCCAATGGAGTCAACGGATGCAACGATTGACTTTCCATTGTATTTCACTATTACGTGGTGGACATCAGTATCGTGGGAATTCGCCCACAATACTGAAATAGTAAAAATGAATATGCTCATCATCTGTTTCATGGGGCTTAAATTAAGAACCTTGTATGAAGAGTCAAATCCTACGTTTCTTTCTTTCTCTTTTCCTTTTTTTGGGGTCCTTTTCGCTAGCACAACCTAAAATTAGTGTCGGGCTGGGGCTTGGTTTATATGAACCAACTCTGTCTGGCTTCGATGATAATATAGATGTCCCATTTCCAACGGGGACTATGTTGAATCGAAATTTTCTTTTTAATTGGGCTGTATATTATGAATTTTTTAGTAACGCCCGATTGGGGTATAATTCCTATTCATCTTTTGAAGTGGGGAAATTGGATTTGGTTAATTCTAAAGCTGTATATCGTCGAACGATTATTTATAGGATGTTTCCCTTAGAAACTTATTTTCGTTGGAAGCCAAGAATAGAGCTTAATTTTACCTTAACTCCGATTTGGGGACGCGGCAGAATTTTTGTGGATACAACCCCCGGGGACAAATCTGAAGATTGGAATCAGCTCATAAATAGTTTTGGTGAGTCGAAGCCTGTATCAGATTTGGGTGCAACAGATGCTATGATTAATGATTGGATTGGGTTTTCCGGGATGATTGGTATTCGTTATTATTTATCTACACGAATTGGGTTGGATATGAAAATGGGCTTTATGGACAATTCTTACAAAAATGAAAAATGGCGTCTCCAAAAGAAAGAAGTAACAGGCCCAAAAATGAATATTGACGAAATGCCCATATTCTCTTTTAAAGTATTTTATGGGTTTAAATGAAACAATTCACTGCTGTCATACTATCCATCGTTTTTTTATTTGGGCAAGATTCGATGACCGATAGACCTAATCCTTGTGAAGATCCATTACTCAATCTTGCACAAAACAAAGGGATTAAAGCTATTCCAATAAAAGATATTCCAAGATTTCGGAAATTAATGAAAGCCTGTGAAGATGAGGGAGGTTATAAGTCCATAGAACAAATTGTTTATCGGGATTGGCAACGCGATTACAGTAAAGCCAAGACCATGGCTTCTTTTACATCTACTTTCTCAGTTATCGTTTTTCTGGTCATGATATATTATTTCATTGGATTGGGAATAGCTACGAGTTAAAAAAATAATGACCTTTGTTTAGATATAATTTGAGGGGATAGTCCATTTTAGAATTAAGATATTATTTAAATGACTCACTCACTATATTTTCACCCTTTTTTTTAATATAAAATAAAGAATTATGTTCCTAAGAATAATTTAATGATAATTAAAAACATAATATTTGTTATTATTACTGCCTTGATAATCGGCTGTGGTGGTAATGAAGCAGGTGGATCAAAAAAAAATAGATTTATCGCTATAACTAAAAAAGATACTCTAACATCTCCTGAACAGGGTGGATATGGATTTAAAGAAGTAGCCCAAGATTTAGGGTACCAAACCTATCTCTGGTCTGAAGAAAAAGACAGTACGTTTTTTGGCGATCCGCGGGCAACAAAAGGGGGACAGTTAGACTATATTCATTCTTTGTTCCCTAGAACCATGCGTTACTATGGACAAAACGGAAGCCAGCAACTTAACGCAAGAACAATCCACGAATTGTGCTATGAAGCACTCCTAGAAACACACCCCGTTACATTAGAATTTGTTCCAAGGCTGGCGACTCATTGGTACATAGCTGAAGATAAGAAGACGTTTAGATTCCGAATAAACCCTGACGCAAGATGGTGGGATGGTATGCCGGTAACATCTGATGATGTTATTGCCACATGGGAACTTTTGATGGATGAGACTATTTTGGCGCCTTCATATCAAATAACCTACTCAAAATTTGAGAGGCCCGTTGCAGAATCAAAATACATCGTATCCGTAAAAGCAAATTCAATCAATTGGAGAAATTTTTTCTATTTCGCTACATCTATGAGATTATTACCAAATCATATCCTTAAAGATCTTGATGGTACAGCATTTTTGGAACAATATGCATTTAGCGTGACGCCAGGGACAGGACCCTATATCATTCGTGATAAACATATTCGTAATCAGGAATCATACATCATTGAAAGAAGAGACGATTACTGGGCTAAAAACGATCCATTTGTGAGATATAGATATAATTTTGATAGAATAAAAATTTCAGCAATAAAGGCTAATGATGCGCTACGGTTTGAAAAGTTCAAAAAAGGTGACCAGGATATATTTCAGGTATATGCATCTAGGCGTTGGATTGAAGAGACCGGCTTTAAAGCAACCCAAAAGGGTTGGATTAAAAAACAGAGAGTTTTTTCTGAAAAACCTGCAGGAACGCAGGGGTATTATTTTAATATGAGAGAGTGGCCCTTTAATGATAAAAATATAAGATATGCATTTTGTTATCTCTATGATAGAGAAAAAATGAATAGAGAGATGTACTACAGTGAATATGGAATGATGAATTCTCTATATTCAGGCAGTGTTTATGAAAACCCAGATAACAACCCTTTCAAATATAACCCCGAAAAAGCGATCGAATTATTACGTCAATCTGGATACAAAACTAGAAACTCTGATGGATGGTTAGTAAATGATCAAACGGGGCAAGTTCTATCGTTTGAGATTCCGATTCAAAAAGGCCGTGAGTACATGGTTACGCCGGTACAGCAGATGCTTAAAGAATATGGCATTGATATGCAGATCAAATTCATTGACTACAATACAATGATAAAAAATGTTAATGCCCGAAATTTTAAAATCGCATCTTTAGCGTATTCAGGGTTGGTTTATCCCAACCCTGAAGGCACATTAAGGTCATCTCTCGCAGATCAAACCGATAATAATAATGTCTGGGGATTTAAGAGTGATCGTGTAGATGAGCTTTTAGATGAGTATGACATTTGTTTTGACCAGAAACGTCGTATTGAGATTATTCAGGAGATCGATGGTGTCTTTCATAAAACTCATCCAATAGCCTATGGTATTGCAAGAAATTATGCACGGATTATGTGGTGGGATAAATTCAGTTTCCCTGACTGGATGCTCACAAGATACGGGGGCGAACACTGGGATATTTTTAAGTATTGGTGGTTTGATGAAATAAAAAATAACACCTTAAATGACGCTATTGAACAAAAGAAAAACCTGCCTTTGAAACCAATTGATATGAAATACTGGCCTGACTATTTATCAAAGAATTAATTAGAATTAGATGTTAACCTACTTTATTAGACGCATACTATTGATGATCCCAACATTTTTTGGGTCTACCATACTTGTCTTTACAATTTTGCAGATGGCGCCAGGAGGGCCAATTGAACAAATAATGCTAGAGTTACAGATGGGTGGAGGAATGGATTCTGAAGGTGGCGGCGGTGCATCTACTGATATAGGTGGCTCGGGTTCATTGCCTCCAAAAGCTCTAAAAGAGTTGGAACGATTTTATGGGTTTGATAAGCCTATTTACCAACGGTATCTAAGCTGGCTTGGAGTGTGGCCAAGAGAGATTAGGCATAGAGATTTTAATATTGAGAAAGGTGAAAAAGTTTATGAAAAACGTGTGGGTAAAAGAGACGGAAAATTTTGGAAAGTTGATGTACATGTAAAAGCCTTTGATAAACTTATTGTCTATGAAAAAGACGGAGATTTAAGTGACAAATGGCATGCTAATATAGATCAAATCAATGATGATGGCTCAATTGATGCTGTCATATTTCAAAAAGAATTTTCTGGTATATTGACAGGTAACCTGGGAAAATCCTATACCTTTCTTCAGCCTGTTACCCAGGTCATGAAACCAAGATTTAAAGTATCATTATTTTTTGGTTTGACAGGTATCTTTCTTTCTTATTTGATCTGCATCCCTCTAGGGATAAGAAAAGCCCTAAATCATGGATCCGTATTTGATTTTGGATCCAGCGTTATAATATTTATTGCCTATTCAATACCTGGATGGGCCCTGGGTGGTGTTTTACTGGTCATATTTGGAGGAGGCAGTTTTTTTGATCTTTTCCCACTCGGTGGATTCAGAAGCCCAATAGAAGTCTGGGAAACTCTAACACCCATTCAAAAAATATTTGACCAAGTACATCATATGATTCTTCCTATAATTGCGTGGTCCATAGGAAGTTTTGCGACTATGACTGTTTTAATGAAGAATAGTTTACTTGAAAATTTAAGCCAGGATTATGTTAGAACTGCCTTTGCAAAAGGATTAAAAGAAAAAAGAGTCATATGGCTGCATGCCATGAGAAACAGTCTTATTCCGATTGCTTCCGGCATAGGTCACATCCTAGGTGTAGTTATAGCCGGGTCCTATTTCATTGAGCGCATGTTTAATATTGACGGATTTGGAAGAATGGCCTTTGAAGCAATCCTTGCTAGAGATTATCCTGTCACATTGGGCTTTTTAGTTATCGTAGTATTGATTCGTCTTATCGGAAATATAATATCAGATCTTGCACTAGCTACAGTAGATCCAAGGATTAGGTTCAAGTAATGGTTGAAGTTAAAGAGAGCCAGTTAGTCCACGAAACGGTCCTTAGAAAACGTTGGAAAAAGTTTAAGGGTTTGAAAAGAGGGTATTACTCTCTGGTCATTCTATTGTCCTTATATTTTCTTTCATTTTTTTTGCCATTATTGATCAATAATCGTGCACTTATCGTTAAATACGACAATGAGTATTATTTTCCAATCGTGTCCGGATATATTTCTGGAAAAACTTTTAACCAGGATGTACCAGGAGAAGCAAGGTATAGAAAACTGAAAGTCCAATTTCAAAATGATCAAGAGAGTAACAATTGGGTGGTTCTACCCCTGTATCCATACTCTCCTTTTGAAGATATAACCTACGAAGGTAATAAGATGTTTGAGTCTCCGAACCGCACTCACTGGCTGGGCACAGATAATACGGGAAGAGATGTATTTGCGAGACTGTGTTATGCCTTTAACATATCAATATCGTTTGCGTTGCTGCTGACCATTATTAATTACATTGTTGGAATCTTAATTGGAGGTGCGATGGGCTATTTCGGAGGGAAATTTGATTTATTCTTCCAGCGTTTCATTGAAGTCTGGTCCAGTCTGCCAATGTTGTTTGTGATCATTATTATATCGTCGATTCTAAATCCTTCCTTTTTGCTCCTGATTGGAATTTATACTCTGGTAAACTGGATAAGTATGACCTATTTAATTCGTGCGGAATTTTACCGAGAAAAAGCTAAGCCATATGTAGCAGCTGCCCTAAGTATGGGACAATCAGATTTTAAAATAATGTTCAAGCATATATTGCCTAATTCGTTAGTGCCGGTCATTACCTATTTCCCTTTTTCGGTTGTTGCGGGAATTTCAGCCCTAGTTGGATTAGATTATCTTGGTTTTGGGTTAGCGCCGCCCACACCATCCTGGGGCCAGATGCTTGATATTGGTCTTTCAAATATTACAAAGTGGTGGATGGTTTTTTCCCCAGTAACTGCACAATTTTTTACTTTGTTATCAATTGTATTTATCGGTGAAGGGGTTCGAGAAGCTTTCGACCCCAAAGTATATTCGAGATTGAGATGAGCAATAGCAAATTAATCGAAGTTAAAAATTTAAAAACGTTTTTTCATACAGAAGCGGGGATCGCAAAAGCTGTTAATGACGTGAGCTTTGATATTTATAAGGGAGAAGTCTTAGGTATTGTTGGAGAGTCAGGATCAGGCAAATCTGTGACATCATTATCAATTAATCGGTTGATACCTAATCCGCCCGGTGAAATCGTGGGCGGAGAAGTGATTTATGATGGTGTGAATCTGCTGGATTTAAGCTACGAAGAGATGAGCCATTATCGCGGTAAACATATTTCAATGATCTTTCAAGAGCCTATGACATCCTTGAACCCTGTTCTAAGAATAAAAACTCAGATGAATGAAATTCTTATTCATCATGACAAATTAGATCAAGAAGAAGCAACAAAGAGAAGCATTGAAATACTTCAGTCTGTAGGGATCCCGGATCCAGAAATGAGGATAAATGACTATCCACATCAGTTCTCTGGTGGTATGAGACAGAGAATAATGATCGCAATGGCCTTACAATGTAATCCAGCATTATTAATTGCAGATGAACCAACCACTGCGCTTGATGTGACAATACAGGCACAAATTTTAGATTTGATGATGGAACTTAAAAATAAAAGGGAAGATGCAGCAATATTGCTCATTACACACGATCTGGCAGTGGTAGCTGAGACATGTGATCGAGTGATTGTTATGTACGGCGGTATTATCCAAGAAATTGCAGAAATACGTGAATTATTCCATAATCCGATTCATCCCTATACCAAGGCCCTGATGGAATCAATACCCAAAATGAATGAAAGTATAAAACGGCTTAAAACTCTAAAGGGCATGGTTCCTTCTATTATTGAAATGGGTGATGGCTGTAAACTGTGTTCACGATTTGATGCTGATGAATGTGCCTGTAGCGGCACTGGCATAGAACCAGATTTGATCGAGATAAAGGAAAATCATTTTGCACGTGTTAATCCGGAAAATCTTCAGTCATGAGTGAAAACAGTCCAATACTAAAAGTAAATGACCTTGTAGTTGATTTTCCAGTTTTCGGTGGATTACTGCAGAGGGAAATCGGCGCAGTGCATGCGGTAAAGGGAGTTAGTTTTGAGCTATTAAAGGGTGAAACTCTGGGTATTGTAGGAGAATCCGGATCTGGTAAATCTACACTTGGGAATGCAATCTTAAATGTGCTTCGCCTAACCGCACCGGATGTTAAAATAAATGGTGAAATATCTATATCAATAGATGGCAGTGAGATAGAACTACTTGGACTATCAAGATCCAGAATGAAACCCTATAGAAAACATATCCAAATGATTTTTCAGGACCCCTATTCGTCTCTTAATCCACGGATGCTTGTTAAGGATATCATTCGGGAGCCATTAAACATTAATACAAATCTGTCCGATACAGAAAAGAATGAAAAAGTTGATTGGCTGTTAAATAAAGTTGGTTTATCGATTGAACAGTCAAACAGGTATCCCCATGAATTTTCTGGTGGCCAGCGTCAGAGGATTGGTATTGCAAGATCTTTGGCTACAGATCCGGAAATAATCATAGCTGATGAACCGGTATCTGCGCTGGATGTGTCGATCCAGGCCCAAATTATTAACCTGATGATGGATCTACAGGATGAGCTGAACCTTTCAATCATTTTTATTGCGCACGATTTATCTGTCGTAAATCATATTTCTAACCGTGTAGGTGTGATGTATAACGGAGAGCTGGTTGAAATAAACAATAGAGATGAGATTTTTAACAACCCGCAGCACGATTATACAAAAGAACTGTTAAGGGCGATACCGCAGCCTGATCCGGAAGGCAGAGAAGAAAGAAAGATTTTCCGTTTAAATACAAATTGAAAATGATAAAACAGGTTTACTATGAAATACAATGATTTCCCATATAA
>Ga0066849_10000582_pt1 | contig 14844 bp, 10 predicted proteins | sample ETNtaG_9_FD_65492 | JGI IMG/M metagenome (GOLD analysis project Ga0066849, IMG submission 65492) | Marine microbial and viral communities from oxygen minimum zone, Eastern Pacific Ocean - ETNP201406SV69 | ecosystem: Environmental > Aquatic > Marine > Oceanic | place: Pacific Ocean: Eastern... | reverse complement strand
GAAATTGATTTTAGTAAAAAAACTGGCGGAGAGACAGGGATTCGAACCCTGGAAACCCGCGAAGGTTTGCTGGTTTTCAAGACCAGTGCATTCAACCGCTCTGCCATCTCTCCGTTCCTTAAGGTAAGGCATTTTAAAGACTTTTAGAAATAAGTAAATGTGAGAGGAAGTCCATGACGAAGATTTACACTAATTACTTTTTTTAGAGATCAAATTAGATTAACTGAAGTTTTGTCTTCAACTGAAATTGGCAAACCTTATAGATAAATCTGAAGCCCAGTATCCTTAGGGGGAGAACGCCAGGCCCCATCTAATTAAAATTTAATCAGTTATCGACGATCACGTAATTGGTCAATATTGAAGATAGCATTTGTCATAGAGTCTAGCTTTTCCCATGCAGAATCTACAGTAATAACGGTTGCACGTTCATCTCTAACATTAGCAATTACAGCACTTCTCCACATAAACCTACCGGTTTTTGGCTCCCAGTCACGTGTATCATCCCAGATACGCCATACCTCTCCATTTCTATCAACCATTTCCATGTATTGTGCATAATAAGTCTCTTTATCCACATGAACGCGTTTAACAGAATATTGGTAAGTTTCTGTAAGATCGGTAATTTCATAAAGCCAAGTTGGGCGCAGTTCCATGTCGACAATCCCCGACAAGTTACAGGCATCATCGGCAATTCTGAGCGGATCATAAACATTTCCGACTTCCGGACCGGCAAGAATAATGTCTTCCTTAATTAATGTGTACTTAAACTTACGTCGATCCGTTTTAAACCAATTTGAACGCCATTCGTCCCAAGTGAGTTCAAGTCCTGGGGCGATAGGGTCTTGACCATTTGTTCCCGTGAGCGCCCGTGTGCGGCGAAGCGAAGGAATGTAAAGCTTGAAATCATCATCTAAGTCCGCGTCAGCATACCTGAGTCTTACTCCCGCCAGACCGCGAACATCACGTGGGGATAAGATTAACAAAGCCCCTGCTTCGGTTATACCCTCGAAACCTTCGACATTCCCTAATGGTGGTGCGCTCACACGTCCTGCCATTCGACGCCAAAAAATGTTCGCTTTATATATTCGTTCGAGGCTATTTGCGTTATTGCATGCAGCCATATCTATCGTATCAAAATATAAATCATCAGTACCAACGCCATGGGCATTAAAGAGCCAGTTAAGCTCTTCACCATTTTGAGGGTTGGTAAATGGTAGGCCGGCTTCACTTATAAACCCATGCTCACCATTCTGGTCACGAAGCTCTCCCTTTTCGTTGATTATAAAAGGATCGGGTCCTAGCTTCTTGGTTGCATCCAATCGTCCTTGTTGCATGTAATAATGCGTAGTTGGAACAACTCGGATACCTTTAATCGGCGTCCAATCGGAAGTTAAACGATCTATCCAATACTCTGGCAAGTAGTCCTTTATCCAGGGTAATGAATCAATGTTTTCTTTCGTGATGATAAAACCAGGTTTCAATTCAGCAGGAAGCGTTTCTTTCGCCAGTAAAGACGATGCTGTATACCCACGGAAATCTTCCCAATCTTTAGCAAGTGCTCTTACTTCTGCATTGTCGATTGCAGCAGCCCAGGCAGCATGTTCGGGCAGCCCAGTTTCAGCAGCGAAGGATTTCCAATTATCAATCCATTCATCACCAGCCTTTGCAGTAGAGGGCATCGAGCTCAAAACTACTACAGTTAGACAGGTTAGTAACATTTTTAGTTTATAAATTTTCATCTGTATTCTCCTAAGTTAAAATTGATAAGTTAACGAAAACTCAACATAGTCAGATTGTCTATACAATGCGAGCAGTCCGGCTTCTTCATCGCCGTCAAATATTCCTACTTCAATTCTTGGAATTAATTTGTTACCCATAGCTGAAAAAGTAACTCTTTGACGATAAGCAAAACTATCGTTACTAAGATCCCAAACAGCTAACCCATCAAGGATTACATTGTCATTACGCAACCCAAATGTATAGGTTTGCGTAAAATATTGCTGGTTTTCTTCTACTTCTAGCAATGCATAAGGTGCTTGAAACAATAAATTTTCATGATCTTTCGTATGAATGTTAAAAAATTGTGAGGTTATGAAAATTGAACTACGTTGGCTTTTCCAACTAGGCAACCAAAGATTATAATCAAATCCAATTAAGGTAGAAATTTGATCACGATGGGTGACAGAATCAGCCTTGGTTCCAATTAACGCTGGGGTACCTTTTGCAAATTGTCCTGGAATGAATGGATCATTTATGACCTGACGGTTAAATGCTTTGTCAAATTCATGAGCCACTTCTAATCGAAGCACTGGCGATACACTTTTAGGTCCAAGCTTCAGCTCGCTCATATCCCGAGTAAATGAAAAACCAAATGTTTTTTGGCGTTCAGTGAAATCCATATCAAAATCTGCAGTAACTGAACAAGGAAATCCACCAGCACCAGGGTTAAGAATATCCATACAACCAAACGGAATTAAAGGAAAATCTCCTGGTGCAGCCGTTCCTCCTGCAAGAGACTGTAAGAAATCAACATATTGACCTGGTGCATGAATAGCGCCGATGACCGTTGGAACATCAAGTGGTACGTTTGCAACAGAAGCTGAAGGATCATTGATAAATGACCCAATGTGAAGAGTGGCACCTGTGAGCACAACAACTGGTAAGTCTTGATAACCATGGAAAGCATTCAGTGTAGCCTCACCACCAAAAGCATTAAATTTTAAGCGCAGTGCTACTTCTTCATTATCCCAATCTTTTACCTTTTTTTCGTTAAGGCGAGCACCTAGTAAAGGCATTCCAAACCCGGTTTGACCTTCAATTAAGCGTGGAAACGGGAACCCAAAAGCACCTCCTGAAGTTTGGTCATTTGGAGTCGGATTGTTGATAACAAATTCAGAATGTCGAACTTCTGGTATATAAATAAGCTCCAGCGAAACATTATTTGATATATCAGCGTTAATTGCTACGGTCCAAGCAGGTATTCTAATTTCATCGGTATCCGCCAAAAGAGTTCTTTGGCGCAAATCTTGAGCATTTAAAATATCTAATATCCTAATACCGTCTGCCTGACCCCAACCTCTTTGAAATTTACCTATTTTTACAGAAGCCGTGCCATCATCGTTCGTAAACCTTATTGATAACTCGCGGAGCAATTCATCATCAAAATCATCTAAAAGCTCATTTTCTTTTCCAGAAGCTCCAAAAGGGTCAGGTAGTAAATATGTTCCATTGCTTGAAGTTGACATGTTAAATCTATCAAGAAACGCACTCTGCGGGGAAGTGAAGTTCTGCATGGCTGGCGCCCTAAACTCTCCATCATCTAAATCATAAAATCTGTCACCCCTGAGCCAAACATCACCAATGACGGTAACATTATCATTAGGAGACCACTCAGCCTGTAATTCTAAAATAAACTGCGAAGGTCCTGCCCCGTTAGATGAATCATCAAGTCTATCAAAGTAAGTACCTGTACCTACCTTTAAGCGACCCCCATACCAAAAGTCTTCAGCATAGGTAGGTGCTACAAAAAGCAACGTAACCAAGTAGAAGAATGCTAAGTATGTAGATTTATTAATTCTGCTACTGGTGTTTATAATTAGTTTTGAATTTGTGTAATTCATTTCATTTCCCTCCTTTTGAATATTTTTATATTCATTAATTTTTGATAAATCGTTATTAAATTCTTAATGTTCATTTAGAATGCTCTGGATTAATTTTATTAACATTCATTTCTGTCTTAGCGGGTAATGGATATAAACCTAGAGCAGGAACAACAGCTGGATCATGTGAAAGATGCTCGTCTAATTTAGAGTTCCAAACTTTAACCATGCGATAAAAAGGGATATTCGGGTAAAGATGATGCACAAGGTGATAATTTTGATACATCATCAATGGTGAAAATAACCATTCGCCACCGGAGCGTATGCTAGTAGCTCTGTAAGCATTCTCCTGCTCAGGAACGTCATTTGGTATATGAGGTAGGTAAACAAAAATAAATGAAATAAAGAAAAAAGAAATGCGCTGTGGGATTATCCAAAACATGAGCAATTCTATTAAATAGCCATTGATAATAAGCGCGGGCCAAAGAACTGAGGTTAAAAGGGCCATTATTATAATATTTCGCCTTTCCGATTTTGGACGCTCTTTCCAATATCCTAAATATTTCCATCCGTATATCAAATCTATAAAAGGCCATTTCAAAGGACGCAGCCAAGCTGGCCCACTTTGTACGACATGATCTGCTTCATCACCGGCCCCATTAGCATTGCGATGATGGCGAAAGTGAACATGTCGCATTAATTCAAATGCAACGAGTGAGGAGTAGAAAAAAAATGAAATTCGACCAATCCAAAGATTTAATTGTTTACTATTTCCAATAGCTGAATGTATTGCGTCATGCATGGGTGAAAAAAGGAAATATCCTGCAACTCCATTTATCAGACAGGTTGTTAAATATGATGTATATCCGTAAATTGCTGCCAAAGTTGATCCAACAATAATCCCAGTACATATAATAAACATAATAATTGTTGGCCAAGCAAATCTAGGTTTTTGACTAAGTGATTCGAATAGGCTTATATTGTTAATTAATTCGCCATTACTCATTAACTTCTCCATTTATTAGGTAATTTTCAAATTTAAGACGTAAAGGTTTTTTATCAATCTTACCTGTCGCGGTCAGCGGCATTTCGTCTATGAATACAACATCATCTGGCACTTGCCATTTTGCATGCTCTTGCTCAATGACATCTAGTATGCTTGTTTTGCTTGGATCACATCCCTCTTTTTTGACAACAATTAATAGAGGTCTCTCTTCCCATTTCACATGTTTAACACCAAGACATGCCGCAATTTGCACTTCGGAATGCCGAACTGCACTATTTTCAATATCAACAGAGGAAATCCATTCACCGCCAGATTTAATAATATCTTTAGCTCTATCAGTAATTTGCATAAATCCATGTTTATCAATAGTCGAAACATCGCCAGTGTCGAACCATCCATTACTATCGAGGGCACTATCTTCTGCCTTATAATAACGTTCAATGACCCTAGGGCCACGCGCCATTAATTTACCGAAGGCTACACCATCATGTGGTAGAGAGTTACCATCATCGTCCACGATTTTTATCTCCATTCCAAAAGCTGGACGCCCTTGCTTACTTCGTATTTTCATTCGCTGTTCAAAATTTAATTCATTCATAAAAGGTAAATGACAGTTAAATGTTCCAACTACTAATTCTGTCATTCCCCATCCGTGATTTACAACAACATCATATTTAGTCTCAAACTTCTCAATCATTGACTGAGGAACAGCAGATCCTCCAATATAAATTTCACTCATGCTAGGAATTTGAAGGTTTTCGCTGTCTAAATAATCTATTAAGAAGGTCATTACCGTTGGTACTGCACATGTTTTATTACAGTTCTCAGCATTAATTATCTCAAGCAAACTTTTACCATCCATGAATGGTCCTGGTAGAACTAACTTGCCACCAACCATTGGAACGTTATGGGGTAATCCCCATCCATTGGCATGACACATTGGGACAATTAACAAAAAAGAGTCATTAGCACAGAGACCAAATAGATCTCCGTGAGAAGTTACCATGGCATGATTAAGATTAGATCCATGCGAATAAAGTACGCCCTTAGGGTTACCTGTCGTACCCGATGTGTAGCACAAAGAGGAAGCTGTATCCTCGCTGAACGATGGCCAATCAAAAGACTTACCTTCCGCCTTCAATAATTCCTCATAGCAATAAACTGGTATAGCTAGCTCATGCATATCATCTGTCATATGCTCTTGATCTGTCATTACAATTAAGGCTTCTAGCTTTGGCAACTTATCAAGAACATTTGCGATCACAGGAATAAAAGTGGTATCTAGAAATATGTAGCGATTTTCAGCATGATTAACAATGTATTCAATTTGATCTGGAAAAAGACGTGGGTTCAAAGTGTGACAAATTGCACCAAACCCACTCAAACCATACCAACACTCTAAGTGTCGCCAGGTATTCCATGCCATAGTTCCAATTCGATCTCCTGGATTTATACCTAGAGTATTTAAAGCATTTGAGAGTTGGCAAGTTCGATCATAAAGGTCAGAATAATTAATACGATGAATGCCACCTTCAACAGAATTTGTTACTACCTCCGCATTACCATGCCAAATAGATGCATGTTGCAGAATGTTAATTATATTAAACTGCTTTTTTTGCATTAACCCTGGAATTACTGTGGTCATTCAAGCCCTCCCTACTCAACTAAATATACAGTTTCAATTTATAACTCTATCCTTTATTATATGTTTATGCAATAACTATTATGTATTTACTCAATATTATTATATGATTACATATATTTATAATATGATAATACAATATCAATAAGTAAGCCTGATGAAATCATATTCCTATAAGCTTCTTTTCTTAGTTTTCTTATTAATTATTACTTTTATTCTCCTAATATCTTGGAGAAATTATAATAATCAACTCCAACCAAAACCCTCCCCTAACATATCTCAATCAAACATCAAAGATCATAGCGGTGAGCGAATTCGCTTTGTTCAAGACAACTTATTCACCGTTGATTTTATAGATCGGTTACATGGATGGGCAGCTGGATATTATGGCACTATCTTAAAAACAATCGATGGAGGAAGAAATTGGACCCATATCTCCCTTCCAAATAATGATCTAATTCGCCGTATCCAATTTCTGAACAAAGATTATGGGTGGTTAGTGACACATCGTGGCCGCATTATGAATAGCGAAAATGGTGGGTCTTCCTGGAAGACCGTATTCTTGGAAAATAACAACATAAATTTACGAAATATTAAATTTCTTGATTCCAACATAGGTTGGGCTGTTGGGCACGAAGCAACAATTCTACATACAAATGACGGCGGTCAAACTTGGACTTATCAATTTTTGAGTAATTATACAGGTCGTGACTTGCCTCGATTAAATGGCTTAACTGTTTTGAGTAAAACCCGAGCCATGTTAGCTGGAGAATTTGGTGTAATTGCTGAAACTATTAATGCTGGTAAGACTTGGACTGTTATCTCATCGCCAGACATAAAAGCTACATTCACCGAGATTGAACAGGTTGGTAATTCTATACTTGCTGTGGGGCTTGACGGTATAGTAGCCCAGGTTTATTCCAATAAATTTAATATTCTGACCGCGCATAAAGATGAAGAACAAGCCCAAGTTAAAGTCTTAAATTCAGGTGTAAATAACCATTTATTTGATATTGTGGCTAATAAAAATGGCGAAGGAATTGTGGTTGGTCTTGCAAATATACTTGCTATTAAAAATGATACTAAATTAAAGAAAATTGAAATTGATCTTCCAGATCTAAATTATTTATATTTCATGGGTGCTACGCCTCTTTCAGAATCAAAATATGCATTAGTAGGAGCTCGTGGACTAGCTATCACCCTTGATACATCAACCGCAGAAATTAACGGGTTGGTGAAATGGTAGATCTAACAATTAACAGTTCAAATAGACAACTTTTGATAAATACCTATTAGTATGATTAAAGCAATTGCTAATAAAGTCATTGAGTATCGGTTGATAATACTAGTTATTACTGTTGTTATTTCATCGCTAGCTGCGTACTTTGCTATTACAGGAGTTACTCTTCGCGCATCGTTGAATGAGATGCTGCCTTCTAACCATAAAAATGTACTATTGTACGAAGAATTTAGCGATAAATTTGGTGGTGTAAATACTGTTCTTGTAATGGTAAAAAATATAAACGGCTCAGTATATGAAAAAGAGTTTTTAGAAAAATATAAAAAGATTTCTGATACTTTTTACTTTCATGAAGCAAATCGCAAGCCTTTATTTGAGGCTGTAAATCTAAGGAAAACTCGGGCAGTTTCAGGAGCACAGGGTCAAATTTTTGTTATGCCCCTAATGTGGCCAAAACTTCCTGAAACAGATACTGAGATGGATAGATTCAGATTGCTAATACGCGGGCAATTCAATGGATATTTAATTTCTTTGGATGAAAAGTCCCTGATGATTGCTGCAGAGTTCAAGAACGATGTAGATACAAATGAGTTAATAGATTTTGTCGACAACATACGGTCGGAATATGAAGATGGGACAGTTAAATTATCAATAGTTGGTCGACCTATTTTGCTAGGTGAGGTTAAACAAGAACTACCAAAAATGATCTCTATTTTTGCACTTTCGGTTCTAGTTATTTCATTCTTTTTATATTTATTTTTTCGCACTTGGATAGGAGTAGTTATACCGATGGCAGTTGCTTTTTCGGTAACAGTTCTTGGTTTCGGTGTTATTGGTCTCACTGGTTTCAGCATGGATCCATTGCTGTTGTTATTACCATTTTTTGTATTTGCCACTGTGTTATCACATTCAGTCCAATTCGTCTCTAGAGTTTTCGATGAGTTAACTGAAAGTAAAAATATGAAAGATGCTGTTAGGACGGGTCTGGAACGTTTATTATTTCCAAGTACGGCTGCTGTAATAACCTCTGCAGCAGGCTTTACTGTTTTAGTATTAGTTGCAATTCCATCCATTCAATCATTAGCAGTAATATGTACAATTTGGTTACTTGCTTTAAGTCCAGGAATAATTGCTGCAGCAGCTTTTATGAGTTACTTTAAAGTACCCATAAAATTTAAAACAACTCTACCCTTCCAACCATTCTTAGCTAGATTTTTTGGAGAAAAAATGTCTGCTAAGTTTTTCTTACCCTGTTTTATTCTCCTTTTAATTAGTGGCTTTATTATCTCCCAGAATTTAAAAATTGGTGATGCTGTAGGGAGTCCTATTTTATGGCCTGATTCACGTTATAACAATGATGTTAGTTCTATTAATTCAAGCTATGATCGAATTGGAACAGATGTTTTACAGGCATATTTTGCTGGTGAAGAAGAAATCATGCTTAACCCTGATGTTTATCATCAATCAGAAGCATTTGATCGCTTTATATATGAAAGAGTATTACCCGCAACACCAGCATCTAGTCTAGCGCCCATTATAAAGAATATTAATATGGTCCTATGGGAAGGTGATCCCTCTTATCAATTTATTCCTGATACTTCAGCTGAAGTTGGTTTCAATATTTACATGTTCAGATCTAATGGAGAGCCAGGTGACTTTGCGGCATATACTAATCCAGATTGGAATATCGGAAAATTATCAATATTTACAAGTGAGCATAGCTCAGAAACAGTAGATGAGCTAATAAGGTATGGTGAAAAGTTTGTTGACAGTTATAACTTTAATGAAGGTGAGCCCATCATCCAATTCGCCGGCGGTCAAATTGGACTCATTAAAGCAACCAATGATGAAATCAGGTTAAAGCAAAACTTACTATTAATAGCGATTATTTTAATAATTATATTGAACCTTATATGGGTTTATAGATCTATTAAACTAGGTACGATAATAACTTTTGTTCTAGTCACATCACATTTTATGACTATGAGTGTTATGGCCCTTCTTGATGTTGGAATGAATCTTAATACACTTCCACTTGCCGCCTTGGGGTTAGGTCGCGGTGTTGATTATAGTATTTATATGGCAGATCGTATGCGCGATGAAATGAACCGCGGTCTTGATTATTCTAAAGCAACAAAACGTGCTTTTAATACCTCTGGTATTGCAATTATAGTTACATCATTGACAATGATATTGCCTCTCTTGTCATGGAGTTTCCTATCACCGATACGTTTTCAGGCAGAAATGGGACTACTTTTAGCAATCATATTAGCGTTTAATATGTTGGGTGCGCTTACGGTCGTTCCAGCTTTAATCAAAATTTTAAAACCGAGAGGTTTCAATTTTTCTTAATAAAAATTAACATCCTAGGTAAGTTAAAATTATTAGAATTTTATCTAAGAAAATATCTTTCGATTTATTAACCTAAGAGCTTATAAGCTATTTAACAATTGGTTCTAAATAATATGGTGATACTAACTATAGGTTAATTTTAGTTCTATTGAATTTCTGCGAGCAATTCTCGGGCAATAATTATTCGCTGAATTTCACTAGTTCCTTCATAAATTGAAGTAACCCTTGCATCACGTGAGAAACGTTCTAACGGAACGTCCTTGGTGTAACCAAGGCCACCCATTAACTGTATAGCGGTATAGCAGACTTGATTAGCAGTTTCACTAGCATGCAATTTTGCCATTGAAGCTTGTTTAGAAAAAGCCAGCCCTTGATCTTTGTTTGAGGCTGCAGACATCAATAACAAACGTGAGGCTTCAAGCTGGGTATAAGCATCAGCCATCATCCACTGCGGCCCCTGCATACTAGCAATAGATGAGCCAAACTGTTCTCGTTCAACCGCATATTGACGTGAATAATCCATCGCAGCCAAACCTATACCCAAAGCCAAAGATCCGACCCCAATTCGCCCCCCAGCTAACTCTCCCATGGCAATTCGAAACCCATCATTCAATTTACCCATAAGAGCGGACTCAGGAATACGACAATCCTCGAAAATGACTTGATTTGTAGATGAGGCGTTTTGACCCATCTTATTCTCTGCTTTAGCAATTGTAATTCCTGGAGAATCTGCTTCAACTAAAAAGCATGATATACCCTTGCCTTTAGGGGCCTTTGAATCTGTAACCGCCCAAACAATAAACATACCAGCATACTCTCCGCTACTAACCCACATTTTTGTACCATTAAGTACCCACTGATCACCATCTTTTACTGCTCGAGTTTTCATCCCGGCAGGGTCAGAGCCAGCAGCAACTTCAGAAAGGCAAAAACTGCCTGCAGAATAAACACCAGAACAGAGTTTCGGTAAATATTCATGTTTCTGTTTTTCACTTGCTATAGCTTGAATCACCTCTCCTACCATATTGTTTACCGACATTGTGACAGCGGTTGATGCACAAGCCCTAGCTATTTCAGTAATCACAAGACTAAATGCAACTGTCCCAACCTCAGAACCCCCGTATTGAGTTTTAACATTCATACCCATAAATCCCAATTCAGCCAAGCCCTGCAAGTTATTGAGAAACAATACTCTGTCGTCATCTTTATTCACGTTGATATCCAAACGAGCTGCCACAGGAGCTAGCTCGCTAATGGCATACTTCTTAGCTATTTCTATAATGGCGCTATGTTCTTCACTTAGAGTTAAATTCATGCTTTTGTTAGAGAAATTTTCTTACCAATCTGCGTATCTTTATCCCCTCATAATTTATGCTGAATAACAATAAAGGGGTCTAGCTCATGATATAAGTAGATTTAAGAATTTGATAATCATCTACAGCTTCTGGGCCTATCTCGCGACCTATTCCACTACCTTTAACACCACCAAATGGCGCTCCGATAGAAGGAACATAACCATTAACCCCTACGGTACCAGAATTGACCTGATCAGCTACCTTTAAGGCATGTTCACTATCAGCACTCCAAACAGACCCCCCAAGACCAAACTCAGAATCATTTGCTAAAGAGATTGCCTCATCCTCTCCATCAAATGGGATAATAGAAAGTACTGGACCAAATATTTCCTCTCTTGCAATAACAGCATTATTGGAAACATCTGTAAATACTGTAGGCTCAACAAACCAACCTTGAGGAGTATTATTAGGACGCGAACCGCCAGCTATGAGTTTAGCTTCATTCTTTCCAGTAACAATATAGCTCTCAACACGTTCACGATGAAGCTCTGAGGCCATAGGGCCCATTTGAGTTTCTGGATCCAATGCATCACCAATAACCATTGAAGATACCATTTCAGCGACAGCATCTGAAATTTGTTTATATTTATTTTTTGGAGCTAATATCCTTGTTCCTGCAAAACAAGTTTGCCCATTATTAAGAAGACAGGTCATTGGAACGCCCTCAATGAATGCATCAATATCTGCATCCTCAAGTACAATAGCAGCCGATTTTCCACCTAGTTCTAGAGTAACAGGTCTCAACAAACTACCACAAGTCTCAGCAATTAAACGACCAGCAGCCGATGATCCCGTAAAAGCAACCTTATCAACACCTGGGTGAGAAACAAGATATGCTCCTACTTCACGATCAGCAGCCACCCAATTGATGACGCCCGGTGGAACACCAGCCTCTAGAGCAGCTTCAGCTAGAATATAACTATCTAAAACTGTACCCGGAGAGGGTTTGATAACAAGAGTGCAGCCAGCAGCCATTGCTGGAGCAATTTTACTCATCGCCAGTGTAACGGGATAATTCCAAGGGATTATTGCTGCCACTACACCTAATGGAACTTTTTTTACATGAGTTTCCTTACCCATTTGAGATGGTCGTATATCTAAGGCTGTATCAATATTTTTTGCTTGCTCAGTATAATACTGCAACAAGCCAGCAGAATATTCAGCTTCAAATGCGGTACTTAGTCCAATCGGCATCCCGTTTTGTGTGCTGACCGTCTGAGCTAACTCCTCACCGCGTTTAACAAGAGCAGCAAGAAAACGCTCCATAATTTTAGCACGGTCGCTAGGACTACTATTAGCCCATTCCCCGTACTCAAAAGCAGCGCGCGCAGCCAAAACTGCAGCATCGATATCTGCATTAGATCCTTCGGGTGCCGTTGCAACGATCTCGCCTGTTGATGCATTCACAACTTTAAACGTTTGAGTGGATGATGGGGATACCCATTCATTCCCAATAAAAAACTTATCCCTACTTTGCATTTTTCTCTCCTTTCTACCTGTTATTAAACTAATTAGTTATAAAAATTCACTTAGAAATTATACAAAGTAATTAATTATCCATTTTAACAACAGCTTTGATTGTTTTACCCTTCTCTGAATCCTCAATTGCTTGATTAATATTTTTAAAATCATAAAACTTAATTAAACGGTCAAAAGGAAACTGACCGTCTTTAAAATAGTTAATTAGTTTAGGAATCAGTGTGTCCGGATAAGCAGATCCTTCAACTATTCCAACTAGCTTTCTTCCTCCAGCAAAGAAATGTAATTCATTGAGTTTGATCTCAAAATCAGGTGGGCACGCCCCAAGTATTCCGCATGTTCCGCGGGGAACCAAGCATAAAACAGCATCACGAATTACATCTGGCAATCCCGTCGTATCTAGAGAGGCTGATACTCCATGAGTAGTGAGTTCAATTATTTTTTCTACTAAGTCAGTCGTTTTATTTGGATTGAAAGTATGTGTTGCTCCAAGTTCGCGAGCCATCTTTAAACGATCATCATTTAGATCAATGGCAATAATTGTGGATGCTCCTTCTATTTTGGCAGCCATTACCGACGACAACCCAACGGACCCGGTACCAAAAACTGCGTAGGAGGATCCAGCTTTTACTGGAAGAGCATTCATAACTGCTCCAGCGCCTGTTAGGATGCCGCAACCAAGAGGGCCAAGTAAACTTAAATCAACTTCCTTATTAACCTTGACAGCATTTAATTCACGACATATAGCAAAAGTTGCAAATGATGATTGGCCAAAAAAATTACTATGCACAGGGGTGTTTTTTAATGACAATGCAGTGGTGCCATCTTCTCTTGTTGCACCGAAGTTACGTGGCATAAATTCGTAACAATAAGCAGGTTCTTGCTCATTGCAACTCTCGCAAGAACCACATGAATTGAAAGATAAGACAACATGATCACCTGGTTTTACTTTTGAAACTTTAGAGCCAACTTTGTCCACAACACCTGCCCCTTCATGACCGAGGACAACAGGTATAGGTGCAGGGAGCATACCAGCCTGAACAACTAGATCAGTATGACAAACTCCGGTAGCCACTAGGCGAACTAAAATTTCATCATCTCTAGGATCCTCGATATCTAGTTCTAACAAGGATAATGGCTTCCCAATCTCCGTAACGACTGCCGCAGTTGTTTTCATTTAATAACCTTTTTTAATAAATTAAATATAGCATTAGCTTATTAGCTTATTGTATGTATTGTCAATTACTATTATATCTTTATATTATAGTATTATGTAAATATATAGTAATTAAGGTAATGATTATTATATAATATCGCTTAAGTACTTAACTTTTTAAAAGTACTTTATCAAGTGTTAAAATAAATACTCTACTAAATAGTAAAACTACACATGAAAAAAAAATTAAGACTTCATCCAAGAGATCGTAAAGACCAATTAGATTATTTTATAATTAAGGCTGTTGCTCAACATGGAATTTCAAGGGTAACTCACTCTCATGTTTGTGTATTAGCAGGAGTTTCTGTTTCTACTGTTCATTTTTACTATAAACGACGTAAAGACCTTGTTAACTCAGCAATAAAACAAGTTGAAGACTTTCTAATTGAAATGTTTGCTGCAAACCTAAACCGTACTTCTGAGATTGATGCTTTGACTGATTTAGCAGCAGCATTTGTTAAAGAGGGTTTTGATAACCCTGACTTGATAAAGGTATGGCTAGATTGGAGCGCAGGCATTAACCAAAACGTATGGCGAGACTATCAAAATTTACTTAAAAGATTACATGAAAGTGTGCGTAAGGTACTTACAAGAGCTAAAAGAAGTCAAAGATTACCCAACGATTTTAATACTATGGCCGCAGTCAGACTATATATAGGATCTGGACATACATTACAATTGATGATATTTGATGGGGCAAGCAAGCGAGATTTGGCTATATTTCAAAAAAATATGTTACGTGCTATTTTTCACTCAGCTGATCCTATTTAAAAAAGTCTACTTAAAAACTTTTAGAAATAAGTAAATGTGAGAGGAAGTCCATGACGAAGATTTGCTCAAATTACTAATTATTAAGAATCAAGATAAACTAAATCAAAATGATTATTTGGGAGAAATTATGAATATGCAGCAAAATATTATTAACGGATGTTTAATACTAATTATTACCATGCTT
>Ga0066849_10000581_pt1 | contig 14861 bp, 10 predicted proteins | sample ETNtaG_9_FD_65492 | JGI IMG/M metagenome (GOLD analysis project Ga0066849, IMG submission 65492) | Marine microbial and viral communities from oxygen minimum zone, Eastern Pacific Ocean - ETNP201406SV69 | ecosystem: Environmental > Aquatic > Marine > Oceanic | place: Pacific Ocean: Eastern... | reverse complement strand
CATCGTGGTGCAAATCAACCTGTTGTTGACCTCCGTGATGGAACAGTTGCAATCACGAGCCAAAATCATGGATTTGCAGTATCACATCCTCAAGATGGAATGTTGGCGGCCCACCCTAGCGGGGCTTCCTCGCCAGTATCTGCCAATCAACACGGAGCTGAGGTTGAAGTTCGTTACATCAATGCAAATGATGGTACTGTAGAGGGTTTAGATGTCATTGGAAAGCCCTGCTTTACGGTTCAATTTCACCCAGAGGCATGCCCTGGACCACACGATGCAACACATCTCTTTTTGCGATTTAGAGCAGTGGTTAATGCTCATCTTGGAGGTGAATTGTGATGCCACGGCGAGATGATTTGGAAACCATTCTTGTTTTGGGAAGTGGGCCGATTAAAATTGGTCAAGCAGCCGAGTTTGATTTTTCAGGTTCACAAGCAGTACAAGCGCTTCGCGAAGATGGCTATCGGGTTATTTTGGTGAATTCAAATCCAGCAACAATACAAAACGACCCAGAAATGGCTGATGTTGTTTACATTGAACCCCTTCTTCCAGCGACTATCGCTCGTATCTTGGAAAAGGAAAGACCCTGTGCTTTGTTGGCAGGAATGGGTGGGCAAACGGCCCTAAATATTGCAAGTGAACTGTCTCATGATGGGACTTTGGAGCGATTAAATGTAGAATTAATCGGCTCAGATTTGGACGCCATTGACAAAGCTGAGGACCGAGAATTATTCAATCAGGTGTGCGAATCAATTCAACTCCCAATCAGTCAAGCGGTCGCCTGCAATACTATTGATGAGGTCATCGCAGCAGCAGAATCCATTGGTAGTTGGCCGATTTTAATTCGTCCAGCATTTACTCTAGGAGGTCTTGGGGGAGGCACTGCAAGAGACATGGGGGAATTGGTCGAAATTTCGCGATTAGGATTGAGAAATTCTCGTATTTCTCAAGTCTTGATTGAAGAATCAATTCTAGGATGGCAGGAATTGGAGTACGAAGTCATGCGCGACGAGGCGGATAACGCGACTATTGTCTGCACGATGGAGAACATTGACCCAATGGGTGTTCACACGGGAGAATCAACGGTTGTTGCTCCTTTGCAATCATTCAGCGATGCAGACCATCAACGCCTTCGTAACCAAGCACTTGCCCTCATTCGTGCGTTAAATATTAAGGGAGGATGTAATGTTCAATTTGCCTTTAATCAATTCACTGGAGAAATACGTGTTATTGAGGTCAATCCCCGAGTTTCACGCTCCTCCGCTCTAGCATCAAAAGCCACTGGTTACCCGATTGCTCGTATGGCCGCAAAGATTGCCGTTGGATATACTTTGGATGAATTACCCAACCCTATTACTGGGGAAGGGACAACAGCGGCTTTTGAGCCGACATTGGATTATTGTGTTGTCAAAATTCCACGATGGCCCTTTGACAAATTTAGAACCGCCGATAGAACTCTTGGCACATCAATGAAATCAACTGGTGAAGTCATGGCCATCGGTCGGAATTTCGAAGAAGCCTTCCTCAAGGCTTGGGCCTCACTTGAACAAGGTTGTGCTCACCCTCGTCCGCTCACTCGTGCTGATGAGTCTGAAGGAGAAGGAATGTCGCAACGTGCTCATCAAAGCCTTCCAGACAGCACGCTTGTTGATTGGTGCAGGATTGCTACTGACCGAAGAATGGGAGCGGTCCTTGAAGCATTCCGTAGGGAGTGGGGTGTTGAAAGAGTTCACGAAATCACAAGGATTACGCGCTGGTTCCTGTATGGATTTGAGCGCTTGGCCAAAATGGAAGCAGAAATTACTGCCCGAGGTGTATCGCCCACTGAACTGAACGAGAAGGAACTCCGTCGCTGGAAGAGTCATGGTTTCAGTGACGCACACATAGCAGATGCTCTGGCTGGTTTCCCTGCTGAAGGATTGAAATCACTTGTTTCTGGTCAAGACGAGCGGGCTGTGATGCAGCGAAGGCATGATTTGAACCTTCACCCAATTTACCGAATGGTTGATTCTTGTGCTGCAGAATTTGCTGCAAAGACACCTTATTATTATTCAACCTACGAACCTTTTGGTGTTTCTGGAATTGACCTCTTGCCGAATCTAGAAGAGCGAACTAAAGACCGTTTGGTAACCATTGGAAGTGGCCCAATACGTATCGGGCAAGGCATTGAGTTTGACTATGGTTGCGTTCACGCAGTCAAGGCCATTAGGGAGGCGGGTAAGGACGCGATCATTATCAACAATAATCCTGAAACTGTATCCACAGACTTTGACACTTCAGATCGTCTTTATTTTGACCCGCTTACATTAGAATACGTTAGCGAAATTCTTCTTAGAGAACGTGCTCATGGAATTCTTCTACAGTTTGGAGGTCAGACTGCAATCAATCTCGCTCTGCCCCTAGAGAATCGATTACCCGACCTTCGATTGAAAGGATTGGAACTTGAAATCATGGGTACATCTTGTGACGCCATTGATGAAGCAAGTGACCGAGAGAGGTTCGAAGCATTTGCCCGCAGAAGCGGTCTTAGGATGCCGCGCGGGGCTACTGGGACTACCGCTGATGATTTGAGAGCGGCAGTTGAAGAGATTGGCTTCCCCGTCCTTATCCGTCCGTCCTATGTACTCGGTGGACGAGGGATGGAGATTTTATCCAATCAGCAACAATTAGATGGATACCTAAGTGATGCATATCTTGCACCAGATAAACCCCTACTCGTGGACGAATACCTCGGTCATGCTACAGAATTGGATGTTGATGCTGCTGCAGATGGCGAAGAGGTATTGGTCGGTGCCATTATGGAACATTTGGAAGAAGCCGGCATTCACTCAGGAGATTCCACTTGCTTTATTCCTGCTCAAAACATTTCCGAGGACATGTTGAAACTTGTCGCCGAGCAAACAAAAATCATCGGTCTGGGACTAAATATCAAAGGTTGCTTTAACATTCAATTTGCTATCCAAGGAGACGACCTCTACGTTTTGGAAGTGAATCCTCGCTCATCACGCACCGTTCCGTTTGTGGCCAAATCATCTGGTCTTCCAATGGCAAGAATTGCAGCAAGGGTTACTATTGGTCAATCACTTTCTTCACAAACTATACCACGTAGGACGACGGGACAAGTCTGCGTTAAGGCGCCCGTATTCCCCTTCATTAAACTCCGTGGACTTGACCCCGCCCCTGGCCCTGAGATGAAGTCAACCGGTGAAGTCTACGGTTCTGATGAGAGAGCGGATTTGGCTTACCTCAAGGCAAGACTTGCTACTGAAGTTCCTGTGGCAACCTCGGGTGGTGCCTATCTCACGGTTCGAGACGAAGATAAAGAGAAACTCATTCCCGTTGCTCGTGAACTTGTTGATTTAGGATTCACATTGTATGCTACAGGAGGTACTTCTGATGCGCTTCGCCGTCATGATGTGCCGGTCACTACAGTCTATAGAATAGCAGAAGGAAAACATCCCGACGCACTTGACCTAATGCGCCAGGGTAAGGTTTCGTTCATTGTCAATGTCCCTACCATCTCAGGAGGCGCCGTACGAGACGGAAACATGATGCGTCGTCTGGCGGTTGAACTCAATATTCCCTTTGTGACGACCATGCGAGGAGCAACCATGGAAGCAGCTGCAATGCGTGCTCATATTGAAGAGACGCTCGAGCCCCGGAAACTTACCGTTCACTATTGACTGGTCTAAGTAATTCTATTTACGACACGTATTAAGGAAGAAATATTTCAAAGAAATGTCGGCTGAAACTTTATCCACCAAAAATTTGAGGTTTGGTTATGGTCGGAATTCAATGCCCACATTGCGGTAAGACTGTTGAGTTGGAACATGGAGCCTATGGATTGTTTGAATGCCCGTATTGTGATGGCGAATTTGAGTATGAATCTTCTAATTCACCTGCTGGAGTTCATTTTGTGTCAAAACCTGGGCTTAATATGACCTCCAAAACCGGTCTCGTTCTTCTCGTAGCATCAATATGCTCCCTAATAGGAGGATACGTCCTCTTCAACAATGCTATGAGCGATTTTGATGATACCTCTACAGAGTGCGATGAGGCGTTGTGGATTGACAATTTTGGTGAAGATAGAGGATGTTCAACAGAAGGAGACTATGGATTTGGGGCGTTCTGCTGTGGGGGTTTACTTATTTTGGTTGGTCTTGGAGTTGGGATAAGTGCGATTATTTCCTTGATCACGGGCGCTCTAAGTGGAAACCAGTATGTGGTCTTGAATCAAAAGTAAGTTTGATGATGAAAAACGGCATGAAGTTATTGTTTTGATTACCAGAGAAATGCTGGGCTACCAATACAAGGTATGAAATGGCGCGTGATGGAGGACAGAGTATGACCCGTAAGCAAATTGCGTTTCTCATGTTGAGTATCTTGCTTTTTTCGATTCCGTCGTTTGCGAGTGCTGCCAAAGAGACGGTTATGGTTGACCAGTTCGGAATGGGTTTTGATGAAACGGTCATAGCCGATTCTTCTGATGCACTATCAAATCCGAGGGACCTTGAGTTCCATCCTGGACGACCTAACGAACTGTGGATCGCCAACCAGTATACTGACAGCATTACCATTGTTGAGAACACAGGACTTGCTGGCCAAACATCTCAAAACCGTCTAGATTCTCATCGCAATCACTTCTTGGAAGAAGTGAGTGCCATCGCCTTTGGCGCATATCATCCCGAATTCGATTGGCAGTGGGGCTCGGCCCAAGAAACTGCAAATACCTTCTGCGGCCAAGCAAGTGCTAACAATTTCATGGGTCCGACCTTGTGGCCCTCATCCCTGAGCCATTTTGCTGTAGAAAACCAGAACAATGGTAACGGACTGCTGGGAAGCCACATTGACATGAACCACGAATCTCCCTACGGTGTTGGCATTGCTCACGACTCCGATAATGCATACTGGTACAATGACGGATACTATGAGGAATTGGTTTACTACGACTTTCAAGAAGACCATGATACAGGCCAAGATGACCACTCGGATGCGATTGTACGACGTTATTCTGAAGTCCAACTCACTCACATAATGGGTGTTCCAGGGCACATGACACTTGACAAGGATTCAGGTATCCTCTACATCGCAGACCCTGGAGCAAATAGAGTTCTGTGGGTGAATACGGATGATGCTTCGTTTAATACACAAAATATCATGAATGATCCGTCGCGTTTGGAACCGTTGCAAGAGTATTCTTCAATCACAGGCATTGAATGGGGTGTCCTCGCAGTCGGTCTTAACATGCCTTCAGGAATCGTCCTTGAAGATGACCAACTATTTGTTTCACAGTACGGTAACGGGAAAATCACGGCATATGAGTTGAGTTCTACTGGTAAATCAGCAACGGTGCTTGATTCTATTCAGACCTCAGCATCCAAAATAATGGGCCTTGAAATCGGCCCAAACGGTCATCTCTATTACGTCGATTTCCTTCAAAACGAAGTTGTTCGCATTGACCCGTTCATGGATGAGGATGGAGACGGCGTTGGCGACCAGGTTGACAATTGTCCTTTCATTCCAAATGCGAATCAAGCCAACCACGACGGAGATATGCTCGGTGATGCATGCGATGATGATGATGACGATGATGGAATATTGGACTTGAGTGATTCTTGCGCTCTTGGTAATCTGTCTTGGGTCTCAACATCACTTACCGACCATGATACTGATGGATGTGCTGACTTAACCGAAGATTCAGACGATGATAACGACGGAATATATGATTCTATAGATTTCTGTGCTACGGGTGATCTTGGATGGACGTCAAGCGCAACTACAGATTATGATGAAGACGGATGCAAGGACGCTGCAGAAGACCTCGATGATGATAATGACCGTATTTGCGATGCAGGTGAAACCAGCACTTATTGGGCTTGTTCGCTTTCTTCGGTGGGCGCCGACCTTTGCCCAATGAGTCCTTCAGGCTTTGTATCGTATGTCGGAAACGATGTTGACAGGGACGGTTGCGAAGATTCGGGAGAGGATGTAGATGACGACAACGACGGCTTCTCCGACCAAGATGACGATTGTCCTCTAGATGCTGGAAACAGTTCCCTTGGCACTATTATTGGCTGTTCTGATTACGATGGTGATGGATACAGCGACACGGTAGATGAATTTCCTACCAATGGTAATCAATGGGTTGACAGTGACAATGATGGATATGGTGACAACTCTTCAAGTGTTTTTGGTGACCAATGTCCAGAGCAACCAGGCAGTTCAAATCAAGATAGAAATGGCTGCATTGATGCGGATGGAGATGGTTGGTCAAATCCAGATCAGTCTTGGTCGGTTGATGATGGAGCAGACGCATTCCCTGACCAACAATCTCAACATGCGGACGGAGATGGAGACGGTTACGGAGACCTCATTGATGGATTCCAAGGCGACGCCTGTCCGCTGATATCGGGCAACTCCACGGCGGATCGTATAGGTTGTATGGATGCTGATGGCGATGGTTGGTCGGATCTAAATGATGCCTTTGCTGATGATGCAACTCAGCATTCTGACAAGGATGGAGACGGATATGGCGATGATCTATCAGGGAATTCACCCGATAGTTGTCCTGAAATCTACGGCCTTTCTACGATGGAACTTCTCGGATGTCCTGACCCAGATGGCGATGGATGGGCCGGATATCTTGATGCCTATCCTGAAGATGAAAGATTTTGGTCAGATAGTGACGAAGACGGTTTCCCTGATCAACCAGGAACGAATCAATCCGATGATTGTCCTGAGGTGGCTGGTAGCTCAACTGAAGACCGCATTGGTTGTATCGACACGGATGGTGACGGTTGGTCAGATTCAGGAGATTCCCATCCAAAGGATGCTGCAAAATTCGCTTCAAGCGATGCAGGCGGCACGTCCAATCAAATCTTACTGGTTCTAGCAATTTTGTGTATCGTCGCAGTTTGTGTACTTGGATTTGTAGTTCAACGTCGCAATCGTGAACCGACTTCACTTCCCTTTGAATCAAATGCACAGTTAACTGAGCCAGTGATGCCGATTTCTCCAGTACAAATGCCTTCAGGGCCACCGATTCCTCCAGAGGGTTTACCTCCAGGTTGGACGATGGACCAGTGGACTTGGTACGGTGAGGATTACCTCAAGAACCGTTGAACAGGGAATCTTCCATTGTCACGAGCAAGGCTTGTTTTATTTGTTCACGCCCGACCGTGTATCCCATTGTTGACAGTGAAGTGGTTGTGTCGGTTCCAAGGCCACAACCAGCAACACCCTCTACTCGGCCCAGTGGCGTGTTGATATTGATTGTGAAGCCGTGTCTACTTACCCATCGTGAAAAGGAAAGTCCAATGCTGCAGATTTTGCGACCGTCAACCCATACACCCTGCATTCGTACGTCTCGTTGGCCCATGATGTCGCAAAGGCGAAGAGCATTGATGACCCATTCCTCTAACTTGTTGATGATCTCAGCGACCGATGCCTCATGTTCTCGAAGCCCCCATTTGAAAATGGGATAACATACAATCTGCCCTGGGCCGTGCCAAGTCAACCCCCCACCTCGGTCAACATCTAGGGTTGGATAGTCTGATGGAGGTGAAATACCATCATTTCGGGCACGAGGCCCAATAGTTACGATTTCTTCGTGCTCTAAAATAAGTAAAGTGTCTGTAATTTCATCATTGATTCTTTGGGTTTGCAAGGACCTCATCATTTTCAGGCCTTCCAAATACGGTAATATTCCGATGTCCCGTATGTCAATCACGTCAGTTTCACTCTCCTTATCCGTTCATTATTTTCCCGATGAACCAAATCCACCTTCACCGCGCACGGTTTCAGTTAATTGGTCTAGAGTTGTTTCAATGAGCGTTACTTTTGGGACAGGTGCAAACAACATTTGCGCTACGCGTTCTCCTGCACTTACGAAAAAGGATTCGCCCTCTCCAATCCATGTGGCGAGCACCATCAATTCGCCGCGGTAATCAGCATCTATGGTGCCAATACCATTGGGCATTATCATTCCCTTTTTTCCAAGAGATGAACGACAACGTAACTGCCCTTCCCATCCTTCAGGTATGGCTGAGGCCCACCCAGTACGTATGAGTACAGACGAGCCTTTGGGTACTACAGTATCCTCAAGAGCATACATGTCCCATCCTGCGGCAAGAGCAGAACCTTGAGTCGGAAGGATGGCGCGGTCGTCAAGTCGGGCAAAATGAACGGTCAGAGAAATCTGCTCCATATCCAAGGTGAGAATACATCGCTTTTTGACTGTTGGGATGATGTAAGATTTTACCAACATTGTCTTGCAGTGGAAATAGAGGTGTTTTTCCGATTTTTTAACACTATTTTGATGATTTTATATCATTCCCTACCAAACATGATAAACGATAGACTGCGCAAATGCACGAGATGTTGTCAAAGGGGTGTGAAACGCATGTGTTCTATGCCTTCGCGGGGGGTATCATTATAGGCGTTATAGGAGGGCAAAGAAACTCCAGCGCGACACAAAAAGCCGGGGGGAATATATCATGGTCATAGAACGTAGCAAAGAAGATGGTGTCGAGGTAGATTTTTCCAAGGAACACATTGAGCCTATGCTACAAGAGAATCTTGACCGTTTTGTTCTATTCCCTATTCAACATGATGACATTTGGGAAATGTACAAAATGGAACAAGCATCATTTTGGGTGGCAGAAGAGATCGATTTGGCTGAGGACCTCAAAGATTGGAAGAATCTCAATGAGGGCGAACAACACTTCCTCAAACATATTCTTGCATTCTTCGCTGCCAGTGACGGTATTGTTAACGAAAACCTAGTAATGAATTTCTCCAATGAAGTCTGCTGGCCTGAAGCCAGAGCATTCTATGGGTTCCAAATTATGATGGAAAATGTTCACGCCGAAACCTATTCCCTTCTCATTGACACCTACATCAACGATGATAAAGAAAAGAATCACTTGTTCAAAGCTTTGGAAACAGTACCTTCTGTCCAGAAAAAGGGCGAATGGGCCATGCGTTGGCTTTCTCGTAAGCGTGGTTCCTTTGCTGAGAGGTTGGTTGCCTTTGCTGCTGTTGAGGGTATCTTCTTCTCTGGCTCATTCTGTGCTATTTTCTGGCTTAAGAAGCGCGGCCTCATGCCAGGCCTAACCTATTCCAATGAATTGATATCTCGCGACGAAGGCCTTCACTGTGATTTCGCCTGCTTATTGCATAACAAATTGTTGCGTGGGGCTGGTGAAAATGTCATTCGTCGAATTATTGCTGAAGCAGTTGAAATTGAAATTGAGTTTGTGACCAAGGCCTTGCCAGTGAACCTCATTGGAATGAATGCGGACTTGATGGAGCAATACGTCAAATTCGTGGCAGATCGTCTTTTGGTACAGTTAAACTGCTCTAAGATATACGACGCCACAAACCCATTCCCATGGATGGAAATGATTTCCATGCAAGGAAAAACTAATTTCTTCGAGAAGCGAGTCGCAGAATACCAGAAAGCTGGTGTGATGGACAGCGCATCTCTTGGAAGCGTCCAACAGCGTTTCTCTGTTGACGAAGACTTTTGAACCGTACGCGAACAAAGGAACCTACCACGCACTCACACTCACCGAATCAGGAGGATAAATACATGGCCATGCAAGTAGTAAATCGGAAGGGAGAAAGGGAGGATGTGCGCTTTGATGCCATCCTTGAAAAATTGACCGCGCTCTCTGAAGGTTTAAACTCAAAATGGGTTGATCCAGGACACGTTACAAAGCTCACCATCGAAGGCCTGTACGATGGTGTGACTACTCGTGAACTTGACCAACTCGCTGCAGAAACTGCAGCATCTCTTGCTTCCCATCATCCTGAGTATAGCAGCCTTGCAGCTCGTATTTGTGTTGATGATTTGCACCGTTCTACAAAGGAATCCTTCACAGATGTAATCACCGACCTGCGCGAATATATTGACCCTGAGTCAAATAAGCACGCGCCACTAATTTCAGAAGAAGTATACTCAGTTATTATGGAGAATGCTGAAGTATTGAATAATCACATTGATTATTCACGAGATAATAATTACGATTATTTCGGCTTCAAGACCCTTGAGCGTTCATACCTTCTTCGCTTGGATGGAGAAATAGCAGAGCGACCTCAGCATATGTTGATGCGTGTTTCAGTTGGTATTCACTACAACAACATTCCCCGTGCCCTCGAGACCTACGACCTCATGAGTCAAGGATACTTTACCCACGCAACTCCTACTTTATTCAACTCAGGAACCCCCATGCCACAAATGTCATCATGTTTCTTGTTGACCATGCAAGACGATTCTTTGGATGGAATTTACGATACGCTCAAACAGTGTGCGCTCATTTCCAAGTCTGCAGGTGGAATTGGTTTGTCCATCCACCATGTTCGCTCAAAAGGCTCTTACATCAAGGGAACTAACGGGACTTCCAACGGAATTGTTCCCATGCTACGTGTTTTCAACGATACAGCACGTTATGTTGACCAAGGCGGCGGCAAGCGCAAGGGTTCCATCGCAGTATACCTCGAACCATGGCACCCAGATATTTTGGAATTCTTGGACTTGAAGAAGAATCACGGTAAGGAAGAACTTCGTGCCCGTGACCTGTTCTATGCAATGTGGACGCCAGACTTGTTCATGGAGAGAGTTGAACAAAACGGCGATTGGTCCTTTTTCTGTCCCAACGAATGCCCTGGTTTGCAAGATGTTTATGGTGATGAGTTCAAGGCCATGTTCGAAGATTACGAACGTCGTGGTCTCGCCCGTGAGACTGTTCCTGCAAGAACAGTTTGGGATAAGATTGTGGAATCTCAAATTGAAACAGGAACTCCATACATGCTCTACAAGGATGCAGCAAACAATAAGTCTAACCAAAAGAACTTGGGAACCATCCGCTCTTCCAACCTCTGCACAGAGATAATGGAATACACAGCAAAGGACGAAGTTGCAGTCTGCAACCTAGCATCCATTGCTCTTCCAAAGTTTGTCAACATGAGCAGTGGTGAATTTGACCATCAGAAACTCTACGATGTGACCTACCATGCTACAGGCAACCTCAATCGTGTTATTGATGTCAATTACTATCCTGTTGAAGAGGCAAGAAACTCCAATATGCGCCACCGTCCAATTGGATTGGGTGTGCAGGGGCTTGCTGATACATTTGCTATGCTAGAAATGCCATTTGACAGTGAGCAAGCACGTGCTCTTAACAAGGAGATTTTTGAAACGATTTACTATGCTGCTTGCACAGCATCAAAGGATGCATCAATCGCAGAAGGTCCGTATTCTACCTTCAAGGGTTCACCAGCGAGTGAAGGAATCTTACAGTTTGACCTATGGGGCATGAACGAACACAGCGGACGCTGGGATTGGAGTTCACTCAAGGAAGAAATCGTTGAGCATGGAATGCGTAATTCACTGCTTGTTGCCCCTATGCCAACAGCCTCAACCTCTCAGATCCTTGGGAATAACGAGTGCTTTGAAGCGTTCACCTCAAACCTCTACGTCCGACGTACCCTCTCTGGAGAATTCGTTGTTCTTAACCGCCATTTGGTTCGTGACCTCATCAAAGAGGACTTGTGGAGCCTTGATATGAAAAACGAAATCTTGCGCCACAAGGGCTCCATCCAAGCGATTGAGAACATCCCATTGCATATTCGTGACCTCTACAAAACCACATGGGAAATCCGTCAACGCCATGTTTTAGATATGGCTGCTGACCGAGGCGCATACATTGACCAAAGTCAGTCATTGAACATACACATGGTTGATGCCAATCCTGCAAAGGTGACATCGATGCACTTTTACGGATGGCGCCAAGGTCTCAAGACCGGTATGTACTACCTTAGAACAAAGGCCGCAGCTGATGCCATTCAGTTCACACTTGAATCAAAGACCAAGGATGATCAAACTGTGGGCGGGCTTGCTGAAAGAGCCGAGGATGTTGACAGCTTGGAAGCAATTGCTTGCAGCCTTGACAGCCCTGATGACTGTTTGATGTGCGGTTCTTGATTCAGTCTCAAATCTAAATGCTGCCTCCTCAATTCGGTGCAGGAGATTTCTTTAACAGGGGTACCTCCATAGGTTACTTGAGGCTTGACGATGGATGAAGCGACCCTAGTACTCAATGTGATTTTGTATGTACTGCTTCCACTCTGGGGGATTGCAGGCATGCTTGATTGGTGGTGTCATCGAAAAACTGAAATTGAGAAAACTTCAGGACTCAAGGAGGCATATATTCACTGCCTTATGGGTGTTCAAATTTGCATCCCCCTAGTACTATCATTACTCTTTGAAGTTAACGTACTCATAATGTTGCTCTGCTTTGCAGCCTTGATTGCACACGAAGTTGTGGCTCATTATGATGTCCACTATACAACTGGAAAACGAGAGATATCGATTTGGGAAGTGCATGCACACAACTATCTTGCAACACTTCCATTCTTTCTTCTCCTGCTCATTATCGTACGCAAGTGGGAAGTGTTCCTTGATACAGCTACGCTAAATTGGGGCGGTGGTTTTTCCATTCAGTGGCGTCAAGAGCCTCTGGGTTCATCTGGAAACTATGCGACCTCATACATGGTTCTCATGGGAATCTTTGTTGTCTTTCCTTACATGCAGGAATGGTGGCGTTGTTATTCCTACGAAAAGAAACACGGTAAAAATAAGGTGGATTCATGACCATTTACATCACCAGTACGGGAGCCTTCCTCCCTGGTCCTCCTATCGCAGTAGGGGAGGTTGAGCAGATTCTTGGGGCCGTTCACGGTAAACCATCATCGCTTCGTGTTCAAATTCAAAAAGCGAATAAGATTGAAACCCGACACTATGCCATTGATTTGAACCAAAAGACGACCCACAGCAATACAGAAATGGCTTATAATGCTGCAGAGCAATGCATTGACCGCTCATTTTTGTCACGAGATAAAATTGGGATGTTAGCCGTTGCATCGACCCAAGGAGATTTGCCAGCCCCAGGGATGGCTAGCATGGTTCAAGCAGAATTAGGACTTCCTGAAATTGAGATTCTGACCACTCATGGGATTTGCTCATCGTCCATGATGGCCCTTAAGGCAGCGTGGAACAGTTTGCGATTAGGTGAACATCAGGCAGCAGTTGTCGTTTCAAGTGAACTTTCTAGCCGCTTGCTGAAGAAGCAAAGGTATGAGGCAGCAACAGAATCAACGTTTGCCTCAAAACGAATTGATTTCAATACAGAATTTCTTCGCTGGATGCTATCAGACGGTGCTGGCGCCCTACTTTTACAGGACTGTCCAGCGCCGAAAGGATTCAGTTTTCGCATTGATTGGATACACGGTTTTTCTCATGCCCATGCGCTTCCAACATGCATGAGTGTTGGTTCGGCTGGACATCCAGATGATGACCGCACATGGCAAGATTACGACACCTATGGTGAGGCAGAAAGGGCAGGTGCACTGTTACTTCGCCAGGAGGTTCGATTGCTTGACAACATCGTTCGGATGGGTGTTGATGGATATCTACGCTTGGTCCAAGATGGAATTAGTGTTCCCAGTGAAATAGACCACTTTTTATGCCATTATTCAAGCCATCATTTCCGTGACAAAATATTGGATCTCCTAGATGCAGCGGGGGTTGGAATTCCTGAAGAACGATGGTGGACCAATCTTTACACACGTGGAAATACAGGTGCAGCCTCACTATTTATCATGATTGATGAGTTCTTAAGGACAGATGAAATAACAATTAATGAAAATGACACTATTCTTTGTTTTGTTCCAGAGAGCGGACGTTTCAATACAACATATATGCAACTGACGGCGGTGAAAGGATGAATGATGGAGATATAGCAATCGATAACAAGGTCAACAAAAGAGAGCCCGTTGGTTCATCATCTGAGCGTGAGTTAAATCCACATGCGCAAGACTGTCTTCAACAACTCTTGCGAGTGTGGCTAGGATTTGAACGAGATCTATCAACGGTGCCCCTCCTAAGAAGAATTGACCTAGGTACATACACGGTTGAAGACCATCTCTGCCTTTTGAGAAACCTCCGCCAACAAGTGATTGAGGGTTCACGATGGATAACGCGCACAGCAAGTAGTTTTGACCGTAATCACGCTGAAATTCGTTCAACCATAATCAGTCATGCAGTTGATGAGCACCGAGATTATGAACTCCTAGAGAAAGACTATGTCGCATCAGGGGGGCGTGCTGAAGACATTCTCCGAATGGAGCGGAATATTGGTTCAGAAGCGCTTCACGGTTTTTTGATGTACCGTTCATCTCGCCCCAATCCAATTGACCTGCTCGGTGCAATGTGGATTATTGAAGGACTTGGAGAGAAAATGGCTCGTTCATGGGCTGAAAGAATTCAGGAATTAACAGGACTTGGTGATGATTCAACTCAATTTATGACCTACCATGGACAAAATGATGGAGACCACATGGAACGATTTTACGATATGCTCGATGAAGTTTGTATCGACAAAGGCACAGTGCGCTCAATCGTCAAAACATCAAAGGTTGTCGCACGACTATACAGATTGCAATTGGAGGAAATAGAGCATGAGCTTGAATGAAGTACCTTTGACAAGAAAAGAACGGAAGGCTCAGCGGAAGCGTGCCAAGATGATGGCGCAGAATCATGGAAGGATGCCTGCAACGCTTTCAGATGCTCTTACGGGTGACAAGAGTCTGCCCTTGGATGATGTAGCCAAGGAATATTGGCTCAAAGACCTCAAGAATCCTCTTCGAATTATTATTTTACCAACCCTTCGGATTCTTCTCAGCATCCTCCTCCACATCACCTACTACATCAAACGCCTCATACCGATTCAGTGGAAGGCCCATCGGTTTTTGCAGTGGCAGATTTGTTTTTTCATGAAGTATTTTGTTCGCCCAGAAGC
>Ga0066849_10000577_pt1 | contig 14940 bp, 21 predicted proteins | sample ETNtaG_9_FD_65492 | JGI IMG/M metagenome (GOLD analysis project Ga0066849, IMG submission 65492) | Marine microbial and viral communities from oxygen minimum zone, Eastern Pacific Ocean - ETNP201406SV69 | ecosystem: Environmental > Aquatic > Marine > Oceanic | place: Pacific Ocean: Eastern... | reverse complement strand
CATTTAAAATAGTAAATTAAATTTAATTTTTACAGAAAAATAAATAGTTTAAAAAACACATACATTAAAATTTAATAATGATAAGGCGACTGTTTTTCGAAGAGGCTTACTCTCAAGCACTGAAGTCTGATATGAATTTTAATCATGGAGCAATTTTAATTTATCGTGGAAAGATCATTGGAAGGGGTTATAATACATATAAACATAGTAATCCTAATTGTAAAGATTCTTTGCATGCGGAAATTAGTGCTATAAAAAGCGCTCTTAATAAAATTCACGCTAAAGAACTCAAGAAATGTGAACTTGTTATAATTAGGGTTAATAAAACGGGAGAATGTTTAAATTCTATGCCATGTTCTAATTGTCAGCGCGCTATACGTGATTATAATATTAAGAGAGTTTTTCACTCTTAAAAAATATATTTAAGCTTCCACCCGGATTCGAACCGGGGTTGGGGGATTCAAAGTCCCCAGTGATTACCAACTACACCATGGAAGCTTATATACAATAAAAATTAAAATATAAATATATGAGTAATTTTCTTAAATCTATAGTTGAGACAACACGGGGCATTGGTTATATTGTGATGTCATTACGGGAATATGCTATGGGTTTTGTAGCAATAATTGGTGTTATAAGTTTTATTATTGTCGCCATGCGTTATAATCCGGGACCAAACGAAGATGTTCCAACAAAGGATTTAACATTGAAAGTAATTGCTATAGTAACAGTTATATCTATTTGTGCATTTTTTTATTATAAAACGTTTAGGAGTAACAAGACTATGCAGGGATTAACTGGTGCAAAGTCTATATTTAGTTTTGCTGAAGATCTGTAAATAAAATAAAATGGAACAGTGTTGGATTTGTAAAAAAAAATAACGTTAATTTCCGCCGCCGGGAATTGAACCCGGGTCGACTGGGTGAAAGCCAGTTATCCTGACCTCTAGACTACAGCGGAAATTAAAATTAATAATCTCCTCCAATCGGTTTCGAACCGATGACATTGTGGTTAACAGCCACACGCTCTACCAACTGAGCTATGGAGGAGATTATTAATTAACGTTTTTTTTTGGCGCCACTAGGGCGCCGTTTCATGTGGTTTTTAGGGAGTTTCTTTTATATTTTCTGGGTATGTATTCTACTCAACGTCGTCCTTCTCTTCCTTCTCTTCCTCTTCCTCTTCCTCTTCCTCGGGCTCAGAATCTACAATAGAGTATCCGATTAGCTTATTACTCTTGTAAATCTTTGCCTGTAGTAGCTTATATCCAACTCCATATTGCGTCTTCCCAACAAACCAAACCCCCGTAGACTGAATTAGACAAACTGCTTCGCAACCCTTCGGGATAGAATCCGGATTAATGTTTCCATCTGAATCTAGGATACTAATGGGCTTCTTATCTTCATCATATAGAAAAAACTGTGGCTTATTATGTCGATCAAACGGAAGCTTAATCTTTAGTGTAGATGGCCACTTAGGATCCTTTGGAAACTTTTCCGCAGATTTATAAAATTCCTTTACAAGCTCGGTACTTAGTTTCTTTCCAAACCACTCTTCGTTTTCTTGTGAGTACTCCTTTGCCTTTTCATCAATTGCGCGGATATTAGATGTGAACTCTCGAAGTTGTTGGTTTTGAGTCTCGTCGTTTGCCATAGAGATAGAGATATGATACTTTATTGCACTTCCATTTTCTGGCCGAGACTGGTCAATCCCAAAGGGGATTCTTACACGACATGTTTGAAGAATAAATGCACCTCCGCGCTCGGAAGCCGACGGTGGTGTATAATTAACAAGGACACTCTGTCCGCCACGCTGATTCGGACGGGGAGGCAAAAAGTTAATTCCTTCGTTTTCGAATTCATTCGGTAGCACGATTGTGTGGGCCATTCTATTTACTTTGATAATATCTCATCTATTTTATCTTTAAGTTATTTTTTTTATCGTAATATTTGATAAATAATTATAACTTATAATTACATAATGAAATGTATATAATAACTTTATTTATAATTTTTATAATAATTGTAGAATTATACTATGTAATAAAAAAATCATTTAATACATCGGGTGTTAATAATCTAAGTATTTCTGATTTAAATGTAACTAATTTTAATGAAAACATATACAACAAGGAAACTGAAAAAGAATCAAAATTCAATACATTTTTCATAAAGGGAGATAAAAAAATAGAACACAATTCTGGTAAAATTTTCATAGAAAAAGATTTTAATATTTTTATACATTACAAAAGTAAAACAATATTAATGAAAAAAAATATTATTTATGATATACCGGATAAGTTTATACTAGAGATAATTGATGTAAACGAAAAAAGTATATTTTATTATTATTTTGAATATTAACTTTACTATAAAAATTACGAAAAAATATATATTATAAGAACCTAAAAAATTATATTATCAAATAGGTTAAAATAAAACTCTCGTTTTAATAACGATGATCAACGATTACGAAGAGACGGATGAAGAATATGCTTGTCTCGACGAAGACACTCTTTACGAAATCGAAGAAGACAGAAAATTAAATATAATAGGAAAGTTTAAGGAATACATTCAAAAAGAACCTGAATTTTATGGTATTAATAACATTTGCTCACGTGAGATACTATATTATATTGAAAAATTTGAACAAAATAAAAAAGAAAAAATCGTTATTACAGATTATCAGGTAGAATTATTTGAAGATCTTTATATTGCTCTCTATTCTGAGAGTGGGGATATTTACTTGTACAATAAAATTGCAAATATTATTTTTAACCGGGTTTATGTTTAATTAAAAGTTTTCTCATCATACCGGGGTTTCCGTTATAAAATTTTTCTATTTTAGCTGCTTCGGCAGATATTACGTTAGGGCTAATATTTGTTTTTTCAAATAAATATGTTAATGTATAAGTTTTATCACCTGTTATTTTACCAAGATAATATATTATTCCATATAATTCCTTGTCTTTCAATGGATTACCTAGGTAATCTTTAAGGTCGTTTTTAACTCGTTTTATTTTGATATTTATATCAGGTGTTAATAAAATATCAACAACGCTTCCGATTGGTACAGATATATAAGGTTCAAATGACGTTCCAGAAAAAATATCTCTCATTACAAAATTATATGAATATACCTCTCCTATTTGTACGTAATATATAGATACTAGCTTTTGTATGTTTATTGATAATCTATTATATACCATTGGATAATAAATACTCCACACTTCAAGTGCTTGTTTTTCTTTTCCTCTAATATTCGGTTTTATAGTTATAACATTATACCACATTGATAATATTTGACTTTTCACCTTGTCAAATATAATAGGATTATAATTCGAAGCTAATAAATCTAAGGTTTCGTTTATTCTAATCATGTTAGTTTTTATACGTTGTTCTTCTGGGTCACTAGATAACCATGTGTTAATTTGAGACAAATCTCTACTGACTTGTTTCCCATCTTTAATTACTTTTACAGTCAATGTTCCCGGTTCTATGAATGAACCCTTTGAAAAATTAATATCTTGTTTATAAGTTTTAAAAGGATTTGCTTGAAATGATTGTTCTGATATTCCACATGTTTTGCAAATTTGTTCATGTGAGGTATAAATAAAATCGCTAGAATGACACAATTTACATGTATCATGTGATATTGGTTTCGTTGGAGTTGAAACTTCTGGTTCGATTGTTATAAACCCCTGTTTTTTTAAACATTCTATTAAATATCGTTTACCATCACCTGGATTTTTTATAGAATCTACCTTTTTTTTCAATAACTGAGCTGTTATTTGCTTCGACATGTAATGTAATGTAATGTAATATATAATATATAATATATATTATTTATTTTTTATAAATAAATAAAGATGGAGCCACTATCGATAGTATGCCGTATTCGGGTGTACCCTGTACCGCACAAGACATATATTCTAATGCATCTGCCAAATTGTCAATGTTATGTATTTTATTAATTATTTTGTTTTGAATTTGTATATAAGAATGAATATTTTCCGACGCTATTATTTTTTCATTTAAGTTTAATTTTTTATCACTTAGCAATTTTATGTATTCTTTATCATTTGGCTTAAAGAAAAAATCAGAATTAATTTGTTCTCCCATCTGCATAGAAAAATTTAAATCTGACCAAAATGTTCTAAAATTAATATGCATTGAATTGAATACAAAATTATGATTTTCCAAATATAATACATTAAATGCTAATAAATTTAGAAATATAGAATCGGGGTTTGGAATATTAATAGATTCTATCTTATTTAGTTTTTTATTAGTGATATATATTATAAATTTATTGGATAAGTCTATATCGGTAAAAGGATAATCATCTAATACGATTACGTATTTTTTATTCAGAAAAAATGACATTACATTATTCACTTTATTTAATGTTTCTTTTATATTCTCGTTATATTCATTTATGTAAGTTATTTCATAATCTAAAAATTTTAACGTTGTCATAACACTTTCTGTTTTTCCACACCCATAATCACCGTAAAAACACACCGATTTACATTTTTTTAATATGTCAATTAAATCAACGTGTAATTCTGAAGGAAATAAAGGTGAGTAAATCATTTAATTAATTTAATACACAATTTTTAAATTAATTAAATGTTATAAAAAACATATACTAATTATTAATAATGAAACTTTTAATAGAAGCATTTTTTGTCGGTATATTAACCGTTATAGTAGGAAATATAATGGGGGCTTTTGTGGGAAGTTTAATGAAAGTAGATTTACCTGAAATTTGTAAAGATTGGAATAGATATTATACAATGGAAATTAGTTTATTTTTAACGGGTTTCTTTATTCATATTATATGCGAATTATCTGGTATTAATAAATGGTATTGTAAAAACGGATTGGCGTGTATCTACTAAATATACAATTTATAAACAAAATCGACATAAATAAATAAAAATAATAATATGGGAATCAAAGAAATTAAGTTTAGATTAAATATATTATAATTATAAATAAAAAAGAGCCCATACGGGGGGTCGAACCCCGAACCTTAGGATTAGAAGTCCTACGCGCTGTCCAATTGCGCCATATGGGCTCTTTTTTATTAAATTAAATGATTTCGTTTATCATATTTTTAAAAAACTCGGGAACATGAATATCTCCTATTAGATAATCTGGACACATCTTATTAACATCAGATTGTTGCGAATATATACACCCCAAATGTAGACAATTTAAATACATATTACTGTATACTATGGCCTTATTTTCTCCTATTTTTCTATAATTTTCTGCAAAATACATGGCTAAAATGTAATTATGTTTATGACATCTATATTTTTTACATACTTTTTTAATTACCCCCCTTAAGCAGAAGTCTTTCGTACTACACGCTTCTTTGCGGGGGCCTTTGTTGGTTCCTTTGGGGTATCTTCCACTGTGGCTGAGTCTGCAACCACCTTTGTGTTATCCACAGCCTTCTGCTTCACAACCGGTGGAGGAGTTGGATCAGTCGGGGCGGTAGCCTGGGTAGCCTCCGTAGCAGCAAGAGCCTTCTTGTCTTTCTCAGACATCGGGTAATGTGGCTTTAGATAACGCTGGATGTTAAAAAAGGTAACGGGCTGGTCTGGATTGCGGAGAAGAACCTTTAGATTAGTAGCCTCAACACATCCATCAAGTAGAATAAATCTACGATTCTCTGGATCTTGAAGATTATGAGTCTTGATGTAAGCATTAATAAGTGAAGTAACTTCCTGGCGAGAATGTTCGGTTTCGGGTTCGAATCCTAGAAACTTACAAAGTTCATTAGAAATCGAAACAGGTTTCTGTAGTGCAGAAACGCGCTTAGGTGCGTCTGGATCGACGTCGGCGGGCTTACGTGTACGTTTACCACGCGCAGACTTATTTACTTCCTTCTGAAGTACCTTCATACGAGCACTAAGACTCTTTGTAGTATCCATTAGAGTATTAAAATCCTTAATTAGAAGATCAAACTTTTCGGGGGTTGAGATTGGCTCCTCTACAGTCGTCATTTTTTTATAATATATAATTTATTTTTTCTTTAAGTAGGTTTACGGGTGCGTTCAATTAAATCTATCCAATAATTTAATTTTAATTTATTATAATTGAAATTAGTTGATTTAAAGTTAATTATAGTTTCGTTTAAAAGTTCTTTGGAAATTTCTCCCCAGTCTTTTACTATCAAAACAGGTAAATCTCTATATATTTCATCTATATAAGACCTTTTTACAATAGGTATACAACCAAGACATAACGCTTCCCAATTACGGTGACAATCTAACCCACCCCCATGTGGACATATGCAGAATGAATATTTCATTTGATTATTCCAAGTATTTATTCTTGGAACTATTTTGGGCTCATAATACACCAATTCAGGTTTTATAAGTTTTATTGCGGATAGTCTATCATTTCCGTATTTACGATTAGTCGAAAAATGAAAATTTGCATAACACATTATATTTCTTTCCCAAAAGGGTTTACCTTTTTTAATTAATGAATTTAAGATTTTTTCTTGATTGGAACATGATGTAATTGGTCCCCAAAGTGGAGCAGTTGTTAATGTATGATAATCTAAACCAATTGGAATAATAGTTAATTTAGGGTGTTTAAATACTAAATTTTGACAAAATATATGAATTATTTTATCATTCTCAATAAATTTTAAAAATTCTTCTTGATTTAAGATGTCATTTGGAATAGTTTCGTCGCAGTCTCCGCATACAAGAATGAAATTATAATTTATTTTATCTATATAATTATTAATAAAATCTAGTAAAGCAGAGCCACAAATGTAAATCGTACATCCATTTTTTAAATGTTTAAACTTATAATTTATAAGTTTATTAATACTTGACACTGGGGTTTCTGAAAATATTTCACAAGATTTTAGTATACCTCTGCTACTAATGTACTCGTTATTTTCTTCTGACATGTTATAAATACATTAGTAGAAATTTTAAATTGGTTTAAAACTGTTAAAAGAAATAAACTCATATAATTATAACATGTGGGAATATAACGACTTAAACAATTTTAGAAATTTAACCTCGCGCAATGAGGGTCAAATTAACAATGATAGTTTTTCTGAATGGATACGTAAATTAACTAGTGATAAAAATAATAAAAATATTTTAGAAATCGGAACATGGAATGGGTTGGGATCTACAAAACAGTTTGTAGAAACATTAAGAGAACGAAATGATGATTATTTATTTTATTCATTAGAATGTAATAAAGAAAAATGTGATTTTGCAAAAAAATTATATAAAGATGATAAAAACGTTTTTATATTAAATGAAGTAATTTGGAATAAACATCCTCCAGATTTTCTTAAAATTTTTCCACAAGTTATAAATACTGAAATGTATAAAAAATGGCACAATGTAGATATAATTAATATGAAGAAATGTAAATTATTTTTAGAAAGAGAAAATTTACCAAAAAAATTTGATATTTTACTACTCGATGGAGGAGAATTTACAACTTATTATGAATACAAACTTTTAAAGGATAAATGTAAGTATCTTTTATTAGACGATACAAAGGTTGAAAAATGTAGGTTAATTGTAGAAGATATAAAATCAAATGATGACACTTGGGAGATTATAATAGAAGATTTAACTACAAGAAATGGATTTTTAATATGTAAAAGGAAATGTGCGGGAAAACAAAAAATGAAAATGTAATCAATTGAAAGAAATAAAATAAAATATAATATATTATAATCATGTCAAAATTAGACGAAACAATAAATTTAATTGGAAAATTTATAGAGAAACACAAATGTAATAAAAATATATCAATTAAATTTATACTTGGGAAATATACGGAAGTATTTGGTTTTGAAAAAAATTTATTTCATGAAGAAAATTATAGTAAAATTATGAATCTACTAGAATCATGTAAAAGTTGGGAAGAGGTAGCAGAAGAAATTGATGAACAATTTATAGATGAGCCGGAGAAGATTGTAGATTCTATGATTCTTAGTTATATAGGTTCTCCATATGACTTCGTTATTGTTGCACAAACTACTAAAAATACTAGAGTTTTTAAATCAGAAACTTATGTTGAAAATAGTATACATTATACCAGGAAAAATCACACTTATTCATTATATAACGACAATGAACAAAATTTTAGATTTGAATTAAATTTAATTTTAGATCCAAAAATAAATAATGTTTACTTGGCACATTCAAGTATACTTAAACTGAATGATGTAATAAACTGCTGTGGAAAAATATCGGACAAATATACACTTAAAAAAATATAAAGATAAATTGAATTATGTATACAACCTAAAATGGATTTAGCAATATGTATGATATGTAGGGACGTTGCATTTTTCTTACCTATGGTTTTTAAAAATATAGAAAAACTTTCACATTACAATCTTCACTTAATATTTGTTTATGATAATTGTAGAGACGAAACTGGGAAAGTATTACAGACGTATAAAGAACAATCTAAACACAATGTATATATCAAAGAATTAACTAATAATGATTCTAAGTTAAGAACAGTTAGAATTGCAAATGCTAGAAATGAATGTTTAAAAATTTTATACACAATAGATAATATACAACACCATATAGTTTTAGATCCAGATAATACAAATTCTATATCATGGGAAAATAATCACTTAATAGACCATTACATAAATATAGATAAAACGTGGGACTGTATATCATTCAATAGAGAAAATTATTATGACATTTGGGCACTGCAAATAGATGATTTTAAATGGCATTCTTGGGGATGGGGAGAATTCAGTGAGTATATATGTAAAATAATCAATGAATACATTAAAAATAAACTTAATAATTCTAAAGAAGATATAGAATGTCACTCGGCATTTAATGGTTTGGCCATATATAAAACTCGGAGATTTAAAGGTGTAGAATATAAAGGAGCAATACAAGACATTCCTAAGAATTTTTTTAAAAAAGAAGACCTTAATAAAAGTATCTCATTTATTAATAAGTTAACTAAAAGTAATATATTTATCAATTTTGATATTAAAAAATTAGATTCCCCTAAAAATTATCATTCAAATAAACCAGCTATCAAACCAGGAGAAATATGTGAACATATTTATTACCACATTTCTGCTAAAAGATTAAACAACTGCGTAATTAAAATATCAACTAAAAGTTTACAAGATATTAGTTAACTTAATTCAATTCCAACTGTTCCATATCTAAAACCCCGCCATCTCGTCTAAAATCCTTATATATCATATGAAGATTAGCTTGTTTTTATCCGCGAGGCATAAGTGGGTATACTTCCCAAGATTCTTTTGTTTCTAATTCTGATCTATAATACATACCCAATCTCAGGGAGGAATGTAAATGGATACCGGAATATTAATATTGTGTCCTTTTTTTGAAAAAGAATATGTATCATTTTTACTTAATTTAATTAAACCCAATGGTTTAAATGTGTCGATAAATTAAATAAATAATTGCAAATTTTTAATTAACTTAAAATTAAAATAATAGATAAGTACATAAAGTATGTCTGGATTTACAGATTTTAATGAAAAAAATAAATGTATAACAAGAGAAGACATTAATAAGATTACTGGATTCAATCCTATTAATGTTTTATTTTATCAGAAAGCATTCATACATAAAAGTGTTCTTAGATTTCTAGTAGATCAAAAAGAAGAATCTTTGAAGACTTCATACGAAAGATATGAATTCTTGGGAGACTCTATATTAAATTTGATAGTAGCGAAATATATATTTGATAAATATCGAGATAAAGAAGAAGGTTTCTTGACAAGAATCAGGACAAAATTAGTTAATGGTAAAACATTGGCATTTTTATCTAAACAAATAAATTTAGGAGAATTTTTAATTATAAGCAAAAATGTAGAAAATATAGGTGGAAGATATAATGATAGAATATTAGAAGATATTTTCGAATCTTTTTTATGTTCTATACATAAAGACCTAGGATTTAAATACGCCGAGCAGTTTGTAATAAAACTTATATCTGAACACATCGACACAACAGAGATTGAAGAAGATACAAATTATAAAGACATCTTGTTGCGCCACTGTCAACATCATTTACATGTTAATCCAGAATATAAATTAGTTTCCACAAAAGGCCCCGCACATAATAAAACATTCACATCTATTGTTGTTATAAACGAAGATACATATTCTGAGGGCACTGGTAAAAATAAAAAAATATCTGAACAATTGGCTTCTAAACTTACACTAGAAAAATTTGGATATAATTTTTAATGTGCTCCTGTACTTCCAAACCCGCCAGATCCTCTCGCGGTATCTTCATTTATTTCTGTTATTTGATATGTAGGAAGTTTTCCGTCGAATGCTACAATTTGAAAATAACAACATCCTTCCTGTAAAAGAACATCGCGACTTCCGATATTATCTAAAAAAACCATAACACTTCCTCTATAATTCATATCAATTATCCCTACTGAATTTGCTAGACGTAGAGTTGTTTTAACAATAGAACTTCTAGGTACAAGCATATAACCATGTGTTTGGTCTCCCTTAAACCGAAGATCTACACTGAAAGATGTAACTTTCGCGGGAACAACAATGGACGATTGCATAGGAATGTCTAAACCTACGTCTTTATTTTTCTGAGATTTATTATATGTTGGATGATTAACCCAATAATGATCATCCTGTGGATCAATGTTAATGAAAAGAGGCATATTTTAATTAATAATTTATTGTATTAATTTTTTAAGTGTATTAATTTTTTAAGTGTATTAAATTTTTGTAACATTCATTTAAAGTTTAAAAAAATATTTAAATTAAAATGGCTAATAAAGTAATTAAAACATCATATAAAATTATTGGAGATTCATTAAAATCTCAAATTGCTAAAAACCCAACCCCTTATTATCCCATTATTAAAGCTAATACAAATACTACACAATATAATTATTCTGATGGAGTATTTCCAATAAATCTTGAGAAAAAAAATAAATATATAGGAAACTCCGGGTTCGTAAGATTAGTTGATTGTATGCCAAGACTTATTCCTAGAAATTGTAGACGTCTAATGTGTGATTATGCAATAGTTCAGGCTGCAAGAGTTTCTTTTAATGAAGGAATTAAAACACCGGAAAAAGATATAAAGTTAATAGATTTTTTAGTTAAACATAAACACACTAGCCCATTTGAAATGGTTAAATTTAAATTCCATATTAAATGTCCCCTTTTTGTTCAACGTCAGTGGATAAGGCATAGAACTGCCAACGTAAATGAAATTTCCGGAAGATATTCTGTATTAAATGAAGAATTTTATATACCTAATAAAATATATGAACAAGGTAAAAGTAACAAACAAATGTCCGGAGAAGAAATTATACATCCAGAAATTATTAAGATGTATAATGAATACATCAAAAATTCTTTTAAGCAATATAATACTTATAAAAGATTGATAGACCATGGGGTTTCTAAAGAAATGGCAAGAATAGGGTTACCACTTAATATGTATACTGAATTTTATTGGAGTATAGATTTACATAATTTAATGCATTTTATTAAACTTAGATCTGCTTATAATTCTCAAACCGAAATAAGAGAATATTCAGACTCCATGAAAGATTTAATTCGGAATCTATGTCCGAACACAATCGAAGCATTTGAAAAATACAATAAAATTTAATTATTTTCCAATGCAGATCAACCAACTAAATCTTTTTATAAATGTAATATATATTAGTTTTAGAACGTCTTCGAAAATATTATTTTTTTTTATTGGTTCACACACAGACTGGGGGTTTTGTTTTTTTGTTTCTAGTCTATTTAATATAACAGATTCTATGTCTTTTTCTATTTTAATGATATTATGATCTAGATGCGAAGATAAAGTTGAAGACCCCGTAACAGATTCAAAATGTATATCAGAATCTATTTGATAAAATAATAATTTTAGTTTTAAAATTATTCTTTTAAGGTATTTTTTTTGATGACAGTAATAATTAGATAATAAATTTTCGAACAAGATACATTTATTTTCAAATATTTCGATAAAATGATTTTTTTCAAGAATCAAATGATTTATATTTATCCCATTTTTAATTCTAATAGTATCATCTTCTATCTTATAACGCTCTCTAGTTACATATTGTCTAATACAGTTTATTATGGTAGTTATAACATTATGAATCTTTTGTGTTTCATCGAACGAATAAACTTTAAAATCTATATCGTCATAGGGTGTAAATTCATATGATATTTGAGTATCATTAAATATATCTAATGTATCTATATCTTTCAAATTATCTAACATTTTGTTATAAAATTTATAATATTGACCATACATTTTAGATAAAAAACTACGAAAAAGGTTATTGTAATTTTTTAAGTCTTCCTTTGTTAATTCTAATTGAAAAAATAATACATCCAAAGATGTTAAATAAATTGGTTTTTTAATCGCTTCCTGGATATATTCTTGATATATTTGTTCTAATTTAATACATTTTAAATTTATCTCTTTTATATATCTTAGAATGTCATTTTTAAGATCTTCTATGTATATAAATTCTTCATTATTAATCATTTTATATATTACATAATATATATTATATATTATAGTTTATATTAAAATATATATTTATATAATATAAATGTGTGATACCAAATCTGAAATTACTACAAAAGAATATACTCCGTGGGAATCACACCACGAAACTATATTTACTGATTGGGCAGACAAAGCTTCTTGTTATAAATGGTTGCACAATAAATCATATCTTAAATATTCTAAGAAGCGTAATTGTTATACAATCCCCGTAATTATAATGTCAACTCTTACAGGCACTGCTAATTTTGCATTAGAAAGAGTACCACAAGAGTATCAATCTACGTGTTCAATAATTATCGGAAGCGTAAATATATTAGCCGGGATAATTACTACGGTCTCTCAATTTTTGAAATTAAATGAACTTACAGAAAGTCACAGAACTTCTTATATAGCGTGGGATAAATTTCATAGAAGTATAAGATTAGAATTAATAAAAGCTCCATTAGAAAGAATAGACGTGTCATATTTTATGAAAACTAGTAGAGACGAATTTGATAGATTAATGGAAACGTGTCCACCTGTAGATCGCGATATAGTTTCTCAGTTTAAAAATAAATTAACAACAGGTGTTAATAAAGTTGAAATCCAAAGAAAACTTAAAAACTATTCTAAGTTAATTAAACCAGATCTTTTTGATGAAATACATTCTATAAAAGATGTCATTTATAAAGACAATAATGAACGAGATATAGAGAGAGGAGAAAGAATAAAACTAGAAAAATTAATAATCGACCGCGAATCGTATAGAGACAATGTTTTTAAAGTCAAAACATTTATTGAAAAATTTCAAGATAAATATAGTAGACACCCTTCGCAGGATGAGTTATTTTCTAATATTTCTGGTATTGAATTACCCGAATTAAAGATAATAATGAATGAAATTAAAACAAAATAAGTTTTAAGTAACTTGTGATAGATCCCAAAATTAAAAGACCCTGTGGAGATAAAGGATTTTGAAAAGAATTATTAAAAGTTTCTTTTATATAATAAAATCCCAGCAGCAGCGCGGGCGCGTCGGGGGGCGGCGGCGGGCAGCCGGAGACGTCGCGGCTCCGATCGGCGGAGGCGCAATACTCGGCGACCGTCTGGCAGCGAGAGCAGGCCATGCAACTCGCTGTCATCGCGCGGCAGCACACCTGCTCGCACGGAAGGCGGCGAGGCATCGGCGGCGGCGGATCTTCTTTATATTTTATATTAGTAATTAATTTCAAATCATTTAAAATATTAAACGGTAACATGTGTAAAATATAAATAATAGGGATTACAAAAATCAGATTAAATTTTGCAGTTTTGTCGTTTAGAAATGCAAACACAACAAATAACCATATTAACACATGAATAATTAATAATCCGGTGAACATTTTTAATTATTCATTAATATTTTAATTACAAAAAATTAATAAGTTTAAAAATAAATGTTATTAATAATTAATATGTCAATAGATGACCTAAGAAAAGAAAAATTAATGAATTGTTTAATAAAATTGGCTTTAAAATCCGGGTTCGATTCTTTTGAAAATTTTAGAACATATAAAGAAGCAACAATGTGTTCTCTGGAATATAAAGCTGTTTACCCAGAATTTCAAATAATAACCACATCTGATGATAAAACATATGTTGATAACCTTAAAATTATGACTGCGCAAAATTTATATGACTCTAAAACAAAAGAAATATTAAAGTTAAATGATAAATTATCGACACGATTGAAAATTTTCCAACCCCCTATAAATTGGTGGGCGTCTGAAAAATGGGATGGAATTCGAGCTCTATGGGATGGAGAAAAAATTATATCAAGAGGATCTGGCGTTGGTAAACCAAAGGTTTATACATATGTCCCAGAATGGTTTATATCAACACTTCCACCTGGCATAGCTCTTGACGGAGAAATATGGATAGGAAGAAATTTTTTTCAAAAAACTAGTAGATTATCTACTCTTAAACCAGGGAAAACTTATTCAAAAAAACAAATAGATGACATCTGGTCCGGTAAAATAGATCCACCTGTTATATTTAAAGCGTTTGATATACCAACAGAAGACAATAATATATTATTTGAACAAAGAATGAGAAAGTTACAAACTGTTGTTTCTGATAGAAAGATATGCTGGGACAAATTAGTATATGATAATAAAACAACTTTTCCTATTCAATTTACAGAACAGGTTAAAATTAAATCAATGGAACAATTAATAACTTTATATACTAAATTAACAAGTGCGGGCGCAGAAGGTATTATGTTGAGAGCACCGGGATCTCCGTACGAAACAAGACGGAGTAAATATATGTTAAAATATAAAATTAAAGAAGACGCAGAATGTATAGTGAGAGAATATATATTAGG
>Ga0066849_10000568_pt1 | contig 15033 bp, 19 predicted proteins | sample ETNtaG_9_FD_65492 | JGI IMG/M metagenome (GOLD analysis project Ga0066849, IMG submission 65492) | Marine microbial and viral communities from oxygen minimum zone, Eastern Pacific Ocean - ETNP201406SV69 | ecosystem: Environmental > Aquatic > Marine > Oceanic | place: Pacific Ocean: Eastern... | reverse complement strand
ACAAAGATTAGATTACTGGTGTAAAGCGCTTAGCCTTAATTGCAAAATAAGCCCTCACACTCTTAGACATTCATGTGCTACACATCTATTAGAATCGTCTGGTGATTTAAGAGCTGTTCAAGAATTTTTAGGACATGAAGATATAAGTACTACACAGATATATACACATATGAACTTTGATCATTTGAAATCTATTTATGACAAAGCTCATCCTAGGGCAAAAACTACTGAAAAGTAATAGATTTTTAAAAATAAGTGAAATAATTTTTTTATGAATATATACTTTACCAATGATAAAACCTACTGAGATAAGATATATTAAAAAAAGCAACATCGTTTTCATTAAATTTGAAGACGGAATTAGCGAAAATTTAACTGTTGAGTATTTAAGGTGCTTTTCACCATCTGCGGAAGTAAAAGGTCATGGTCCTGGCCAAGAAGTTTTACAAACAGGGAAAGAAAATATAGGCATTGACAATATTGAACAAGTTGGAAATTATGCGGTTAAAATTATTTTTGGTGATGGGCATAATACAGGATTATATTCGTGGGAATATTTGCATGAATTATGTGTAAATTACAAACAAAATTGGCATGAGTATCTAGATAAACTTTCAAAATCAGGATATGTTAGAAAAAAATATGAGTAAAATTATAGAAATATCAACAGATAAAGCGCCTTCAGCTATCGGAGCTTATTCGCAAGCAATTAAAGTTAATAATATGATTTTTATTTCAGGGCAAATTCCCTTAAACCCAAAAACTATGGAGATAGTTCCTGGAAACTTTGATTGTCAAGTGGACCAAGTTCTAGATAACATAATCTCGATAGCTATGGAAGCTGGGTGCAATGCAAATAATGTTGTCAAAATAACTGTTTTCTTGAAAAACTTAGAGAATTTCCAAGCAGTGAACAAAGCAATGGAGAGAGCTTTTTCACAGCCATATCCAGCTAGAGCCGCTGTTGAGGTTAGCAGGTTGCCCAAGGATGTTGAAGTAGAGATGGATGCTATTTTGATTGGTAATTAATGATAAATGTCTGCAATAAAAAAATTAGAAGATAGAGAATTAGAGAGCATTCCAGGCATAGGTCCTGCCATAAAATCGCAATTAAATAAAATAGGCATATACAGGATTACAGATTTATTATTATTTTTACCATCCTTCTTAATTGATAAAACAAAGACCACAAAAGTTTCTGATGCCGTTAACTCTTCTAAATGCATATTCATAGGAGTTATTGAGAAAGTTTTCATCACGAAAGGGTTTAACCCTAATTTAATTGTGACCACATACATTGAAGAGAAAAAGATTCAGATTAGATTTATCCATAAAATAATAATGTATTCAAAACTCAAAGCTGGTATGAAAATTAGAATTACTGGGACACTGTATATCAAAAATGGATTATATCAATTTATACATCCTGAGATAGAGGTTTTTGATTTAGAAAAATCATTAGAATCAGTTATACCGTATTATAATACTAAAAGGACAATCTCACAAAACAGAATAAGAAAATTTATTAGGTTTGCTTATGAATATATTTTATCAAAAAACTCAGAAGATATTTTTAGTGATGCTTTGCTGAGCGAGTTAAAGTTGCCCGATTATTTAAACGCGCTTAAGTATTGCCATGTTCCTGATTCCAACAATTATGAAGAATCAAATGACTTATTTATTCTTGGTAGAAAAAGATTCATTATAGAAGAAATAATGGCTCATAAGATAACACTTAATAGCGCTAAATTAAAAAATGACAGCGGAAAAGCATATGAATTTAAATTTAATTCTAATTTGGTAGAAGAATTTATAAGAAATTTAGATTTTTCATTGACAGAATCACAATATGACGCGGTTAAAGAAATAAAAAAAAGTTTTAGTTTAAATCACCCTACAAGTAGATTGATTCAAGGAGATGTGGGGTCAGGAAAAACTATTGTAGTACTTATTGCATCTCTTATTGCATGCTTATCTAAGTTACAGGCTGCTATTTTAGTTCCTACTGAAATTTTAGCAGACCAACATATGAAAACATTTAATGAAATACTTAAAGACACAAACTTTAAAATTAAAACCTTAAAAAATAATATGCCTGATTCAGAAAAAAATAATATTGTATCAGAGCTCTCAAAAGGAAAAATAGATATAGTTATTGGCACACACTCGTTGCTTTCTAAGCAAATAGAATTTTATAAATTAGGATTGGTTATTGTTGATGAACAACATAAATTTGGCATAAGACAACGATCAGCATTATCAAAACAAGCAGAATCTCCAAACAAAATGCAACCGCACCAAATATTCATTTCTGCTACACCTATACCTAGATCACTATCCCTGGTCTTATACGAGGGGCTTGATTACACGCTAATTAAAGATTTGCCACAAGGGAGAAAAACTATAATTACTAAACTGATACATAATGACGACAAAAAAACTTTATATACTAGCGTAAGGAATATTTTAAATAAAGGGTCCCAAGTATACTGGGTTTGCCCCTCTATAAATCAAACAGAGTCGTCTGAGCTTGAGTATATTTATGATGTTTACGAAAAATTGCAAATAGAACTGAAAGAATATTCCATAGGCATGCTCCATGGTCAGGCCGATAAGACAGATAACGGAAAAGCAATGAATAATTTCATTATGGGCAAACACCAAATACTAGTTTGCACTACTATGATAGAGGTTGGGGTAGATATAGAAAACGCGACATGCATTGTTGTTGAAGATTCAAACAGGTTTGGTTTATCACAATTACATCAGCTTAGAGGCCGAGTTGGCAGAAGCAACAAACAATCTTTTTGTTATTTAGTTTATAAAGATAATATTTCTGATGATGGCAGAGCTAGATTAGAATCACTAGAAAAAAACTCTGATGGATTTTTAATAGCTGAAGAAGATCTAAAATTAAGGGGGTCGGGTGATTATTTAGGAGTTAGACAGTCTGGCTACAATAATAATTTTAAATTAGCAACAATAGATGATTTAATTACCAACATTGAAATTGTAAAAGGTTTAAAAAATAACATTATAAATCTAAGAGACAACAACAAGGCCAAACTTCTTAGCAGATGGAGTAATGTTGAATCAGAGACACTGCACTTATAATTATGAAATATCAATACCTAAAAAATTGGAAAAAAGAGAGATTGCTCAGAAATTTACACTGCAGCTCTAAAGTAGCAGTAATTGACAATACTTCACTCACCAAAAGATTAGAGTCCATCAAAGATAATAATTTCAAAGTAAAAGTATTATCTCAAAAGGTAATCTATACAAGCAAATTTATTTTTGATAGAAAGTTAAAAAATTTTCAAGGGTATAATGTCGCAAGAACAGTCTCCATTGAATCAAATAATTGCCCAACAATAACCGCAATAACATTATATCCATGCAGATTTCTTAGTGGGCGTGAAAGATTTATAAAGTTGCTAGGTAATAAATCATTGGGCGCATACATTTTAAACCCAAGAAGGTTTAAAAAATATTATGTTAGTTATAAAATCATCCAAAATGAGATTCATCGTATTGTAGTATATATCTTTAAAAATAAAAAAATTTTAGTTGACGAAATATTTCCAATGTTTTTTAGATATAAAGATCTTTCTCTTTTACAAGCTAGAAGAAAGTTCTGAAAAATCCTCTATCTTCGATATTGGTGTAGGTTGGTTGTCATTCATACTGTTAATATATATTGACTTAAGACCCGCATGATATGCAGAATTAATATTATCTATTGTGTCTTCTATAAGAATTGATTTTTTATAATCTAGATTTAAATGACGTCTTAAAATATACCAAAACTGTATATCTTCTTTGACATATCTAAGTTCATGTGAACAAATAATTTTATTAAAGTATTCATTTAATGTAAATTTGCTTAATTTTATATCCAGCGTTTTTTTATGAGCATTTGTAACAAGGTATAGTTTTTTATTTTTATTTTTAAGATCCTCAAGTGTTGCAACAACATTTTTTTTTAATTTAATTTTGTCCATAATTTCTTTTTTCTTCTTTTCTTTTGTAACGTCTATGTCTAGAATATTTGTCCAATAATCTAAATCATACCAATCTTTAGTATTTTTTTTATAGTTAAATAATGAATGAGTTATTTTTATAGCTTGCTCTAGACTTATATTATTTTTTTTTGAATATATATATGGTATGTATTCTTGCCAAAAATAATTATCATATTTTGTGTCTAGTAAAACACCATCCATGTCTATTAGAATATGCTCAATATCTTTTAATTGCATTATATTTACTGTATCATAATTTAGAATAATTAATATACATAGTATATGCCAACAATTAAAAATAAAAAAACTATTGCAACTACAAAGCTATTTAAAATTGAAAAGCTTGATATAAATTTTTCACAAAGCGTAGACAGAGAATATGAAATCATTACTGGCATGGGCCTAGGGGCTGTCATGATATTACCCATACTGGATAACAATTTAATTTTTATCAAAGAATATGCAGCAGCAATAGATGACTATTCTTTAACTTTTCCAAAAGGTAAAATTGATAATCAGGAAAAAATATTAGAAGCTGCTAATCGAGAATTACAAGAAGAAATTGGATTTAAAGCAAATAAAATGATTAATGCTTATACACTTGATTTAGCTCCAGGATATTTAAGCCACCAGACACATATTGTTATTGCATCAGAATTGGAATCTTCTGAACTAGAGGGCGATGAACCTGAAAAATTAGAAATAGTGAAATGTCCCTTAAATTCAATTCCTGCATTTTTATTACAACAAAAAAATATAGATTCAAGAGTTTTTGCTGCAATTTTTATTTATTTAAACTTTTTAAAAGATGAATGAGATATTACATATATACAAAAATATTCCTAAATTAATTAATATTTGCGAGGAAGTTGGAAACTTGCAATTAAAATTCCATAAAACTAAAATAGAATATACTTCTAAAGAAAATAATACGCCTGTAACAGATATTGATATTAAATCTAGCAACATTATAACTAAAAAAATAAAAGATTTTTCAAATGAAATACCTATAATTTCTGAAGAAAATTACCAAGGAATTAACATTGATAGCTGCTTTTGGATAATAGACCCTCTTGACGGCACAAGAAATTATATAAACGAAGGAAATCAATTTTGTATTAACATAGCTTTTGTTAAAAATAATTATCCAATATTTGGCATGATTTATTCACCAATAGAAAAAAAAGTATTTTATGCTATAGAAGGACAAGGATCATTCTTAAAAGAAGAGAACAAAGAACCAGCGCTAATTAATATAAATAAAATGAATTCTAATTTAGTTAATATATATACTAGTTGTTCTATGAATGAAAAAAAACTTAATCTTCTTATAAGCAAGATACCCAATGCAAAAATAAATAAATTTTCTAGCGCTTTGAAGTTTGCTGCTATTGCCTCAGGGGATGGGTGTTTTTATCCTAGATTAGGACCCACTCATGAATGGGATACAGCTGCTGGTCAATGCATTGTGGAAGAAGCTGGCGGAATAGTTGTTGACAAAAATATGTCTAGATTTAGATATAATAAAAATGACACATATTTGAATAAGGAGTTTTTTGTTATTGCTGACCCTAAATTTAATTGGAAAACTATTATTAACCAGCTTTGTGATTAGGTTTAATTGAATCTATAAATGCCTTTTTGTTTAATTCCCTAAGTAATTTATATTTTCCATATTTTCCTTTGTTCCATGTTATTTCAATGGCTTCGTAGCTTTTGATATTTTCTTTATATTGCTTCTCTTTCATTTGTTTTTGTATTTTTATGTTATCATAGTTTACAAATCGAAGACCATGTTTAAAAATTTATTTGAAAATATATCTCCAAGAAAATTTTATAATTTTTCTACAAAATTAATACCTTGGACTTTGTTTATATCATTAGCTTTTATATCTTACGGCATTTATCTTGGCTTATTTGTTGTGCCTGCAGACTACCAACAGGGCGATGCCTTTAGAATTATATATGTTCACGTGCCGAGCGCATGGTTATCCTTATTTGCATATTCAATTTTATTTGGGTGTTCTATTATTTCATTAGTTTGGAGAATTAAAGTATTTGAAATATTGTCTATTGCTTCGGCTAGACATGGCGCTCTTTTTACTTTTTTAGCTTTAGTTACAGGATCTATTTGGGGTAAACCCATGTGGGGCACATGGTGGGTGTGGGATGCAAGACTAACTTCAGAATTAATATTATTTTTTATCTATATAGCTATAATAATTTTATATAATTCATTTGATGATAATAGAAAAGGCGCAAGAGCAGCTAATATACTTGCCATTGTCGGCTTTATTAATATACCCATAATACATTTCTCGGTCGAATGGTGGAATACTTTACACCAGGGGCCAACAGTAATGAAATTTAGCGCTCCTTCAATTTCGAGTGAAATGTTGTTCCCTCTACTTTATACCGCTTTAGGCTTTACATTTTATTTTTTTACAGCTTTATTGTTATCATCCAGAAACATTTTAATTGTAAGAGAGAAAAATAGTCAGTGGATCAAATCAATCTAAGCTTACTTTTAATGCTTTAACGCATGCAGTTGGAGTGATGAGTGAGAATAGCAAAAACAATATCCCCATCAAATATAGCTCAGAATCATAATTGGCTCCTATATGGGCATTATTTACAGCGCTAGTGCCAAATATTAAAATTGGAACATATAATGGCAATACAATAATTGACATTAAAATTTTATTTCTTTTTAAACTAACTGTTAATGCTGCAGCAATAGAGCCTAACAGACTCATGGTCGGTGTACCTATCAGTAGGCTAAAAAATAAAATTAGTGAAGTATGGTAACTAATCCCTAGAAGGATAGCAATTAAAGGCGCAATAACCACAACAGGGAAATTAGATAATAACCAGTGAGACAGTATTTTAGCGGCAACACTTTCTTCTTGGCCTTTATCATCAACTAGAGATTCCTCAAGAGTCCCATCTTCAAAATCTTCTTTAAAAATTGTTTCAAGGTTTAGTATGCAAATTAATAAACAAGAAACCCAAATCATCAAAGGCACTAATTCTAAAATAATATTTTTAGATACATAGCTAATAGAAATATTAAAAAAAATCATGATAATAAACAAATAAATAACAGGCATAAACGATTCATACCCAGACCTGGATGCAATTTTAAATTCTTTATTTATGATACGAATAAAACCCATGCCTAAATTTTATAATTAATTGTATTTGTAAATATATTATTTACTTCTGTGTGATTCGTAATAACAACAGATGACCCAGATGATAATAGTCCATAAGTTGTTTCATTAAAAATTTTAATGCCATCTTCGTCCAATGAGCTATATGGCTCATCAATTAAATACAAGTGAGCATAATTCATCATTATTTTAATTAATGAAACTCTTTTTTGTTGTCCATGTGACAAGTGCTTTATGAGAGAATCTTTATAGTCTATCATTTTGTATGTTTCTAAAGCATCTAATATAGTTTGTTTATCTTTATGATCGTCTAATGAATAATACAAATTTTCATAAGCAGTTAAATTATTTTTTACCCCATATTTATGTCCAACATAAGTTCTTTTGAGAGATTTATCAAAACTATTGTGATATATCATTTCTCCACCAGTGCGTTCAGTAATACCGGCTAAAATTTTTAAAAGAGATGTTTTGCCTGACCCATTCTTGCCATATATGTTAATTAATTGACCTTCTTGAACGTCTAAATTGATATTAGAAAATATACAATAATCATTTCTTGTTAGACTTAAATTTTTTATTTCAAGTAATTTATTCATTATCCTATATGAGTTTTTCTTTAGAAATGATTATTCCATCACTATCTGAATATAGAAAATCACCTTCTTGAAATAAAATACCAGCAAAGCTCAAATCTTTTTTAAACTCCCCGACATTATTCTTGTTACTTTTTTGGGGGATAGTATTTAAAGCTTTAATCCCAATTGGAATAGCGTTTATGATTTCTGAATCACGAATGCACCCATTAATAACAAATCCAGACCATCCATTTTCTGATGCTTTTTTTGCTAGATTATCACCTAATAACGCACATTTAGCTGAACCTTTACCTTCAATAACCATTACATCGCCATCAACTTTTGTATTAACAAGTTCTTTAACATAAGAATTATCTTCGATAGCAATAACAGTTCTTATTTTACCCATAAACTTTTTCTTTCCCCCATAAAGATTAAATATAGGTTCTGCTATTTGAATATTTGTATGTTCATCACATAAATCCGCAGTCGTAAATTTACTCATATTTTTAAATTCCCCCTCAACTTTGATAGTATTATTAAAGCAGGAATTGCTATTAAAGAACAGAAGACAAAATATAATTCCCAGTCAAATAATTCAACAAGAAATCCTGATGAGCCAGAAAATATAGTTCTTGGTAAAGACATAATGGCAGTCATTAGCGCAAATTGGGTTGCCGTAAATTCTTTATTTGTCATATTTGCAATAAACGCAAGATAAGCCGTATAACCCATGCCAGCAGCAAGATTTTCTAACGAAATTACAACCATTAAGGCTAATATGCTATTACCCATTATCGCCAAGACAGCAAACCCTAAAGTTGCAATAGCTTGGAATAAGCCAAACATTATCAGTGATCTAAATAAACCTATTTTTAGTGAAATAACTCCACCTAAAAACGCTCCTATTAGTGTTGCAATTAAACCAAATATTTTTACCACTGTTCCTATTTCTGTTTTTGTAAAACCTATATCTAAATAGAAATTTGTGCTTAGGGAATGCGCCATAGTATCTCCTACTTTGTAAAGAAGAATAAACATTAATATTAGTATAGGGATCATTAGGTTAGTATTATTCTTATCTTTAAATCTCTGGAAGAATTCTATAAATGGGTTTTTGACAGCGTTTATAAAGCTGGATGGTTCTCCAACAGCCTCAGGTTCTTCAGCTAATAATGTTGTAATTACACCAATAATCATTATCACCGCCATAATTGAATAGACATATTGATAGGACATCATATCTGCTAATATTAATCCGCCAGCTCCAGCCGCTAATGCACCAACTCTATAACCCAACACATATGCAGATGCACCCAGAGTTTGCTCATTATCATGTAATGATTCTCTTCTAAAAGCATCAATTACAATATCTTGTGAAGCTGAAAAAAAAGTAACTAGTAAAGCTAAAACTGCTACATTAAAAGGGTTTAAGGCTGGATTTGTTAGACCAAGACCTATTATCGATAATATTAATAATACTTGACTGATAATTAGCCAGCCACGCCTTCTTCCGAGTTTACTTATTACATATCTATCAAAAAATGGAGCCCAAAGAAATTTTAAAGAATAAGGAAGCCCGACTAAAGCAAATAAACCTATGGTAGATTTTGATATTCCTTCATCAGTCAGCCATGCTTGTAACAATGTTATAGTTAAAAGTAATGGGACCCCAGAGACAAATCCCATAATAAGAGATATTAAAATCTTCTTTTCTAAATAGGGATTTATTGAATTTTTTATTTTTATCAATAAGTTATAAATCATAATCTATAATTAAAGGGCTATGGTCAGAAAACCGTTGTTTTTTATATATTCTACTTTTAAGCACTTTTATCTTTTTCTTACTACACAAAACCTGATAATCAATTCTCCATCCTACATTATTATTCCAAGCATTTCCTCTATTAGACCACCAAGTATAATTATCTGGCTCTTTATTTACTTCTCTAAAAGCATCTATAAGCCCATGTTTATAAAATACTTTATCTAGCCATGCTCTTTCTTCAGGCAAAAAACCAGAATTTTTTTGGTTAGACTTCCAGTTTCTGATGTCTATTTCTTTATGTGCAATATTCCAGTCCCCACAAAGTATTGTTAGTTTTTTGCGTTTTAAAATTTTCTTTATATATAACTCAAATTTGTCCATAAATTTATATTTTAATTTTTGTCTTTCCTCACTCGAGGATCCTGATGGGAAATATACAGAAACTATATTTAAATTTTTAAATTCCAATTCAATAAACCTACCTTCCTTTTCAAAAAAATTTGATCCAAATTTATTTGTAATTTTAATTGGCTTGTTTTTGGTAAAGATACAAACACCGCTATATCCTTTTTTAACAGCTGTTTCCATATATCTGCTATAACCTTTTAGTTCGAATTCTGGCCCAGTTATTTGATCCTCCATTGCTCTTGTTTCTTGCAAACATATTAAATCTGTTTTTTGTTTAGCCAGCCATGCAAATAAACCTTTTTTTTGACTAGCTCTAATACCACAAACATTTAGAGTTAAAATTCTCATATTCTTTATACGCACTGTGTTAATATATTGATATTACTAAATTTATATATGAACGACCTTAAAAAAAGATTCATAGAATTCACATTAGACCATGAAATACTAAGATTTGGTAATTTTACTCTTAATTCTGGCAGAGAGAGCCCTTATTTCTTTAATACAGGATTGTGTTGTACTGGCCAATTATTAAATAAACTTTCTAGATTTTATTGCGAATATATCGTGGAAAATAATCTTGAGTTTGATTTTATTTTTGGCCCTGCTTACAAAGGTATCACGCTTTCTTCATCTATTTGTATAAACTTAGAGGCGCAACATAATATTAATAAACCATATACATTCAATAGAAAAGAAATTAAATTACATGGAGAAAAAGGTGTTTTTGTTGGTTATACACCTAAAGGTAGCGCCTTAATTATAGATGACGTCATATCTTCTGGCGCTTCTATACTAAATTCTATCGATCTTATGGATTCTAATCATGCTAAGGTTTCATCAATATTAGTTGCATTTGACAGAATGGAAGCTGGCAAAGAATCTCGGGCTTCTTTAGAGATAGCAGAAAATTATAAATTAGATATGCATTCAATTATAAATTTAGATGACATCTTAAACTATACAAAAGAAAATAATAATTTAAAATCATTTGCAAACTTAATCCAGGACTACATAAATAAATATAAAAGGTAGATTAATTATAAATTAAACTAGCCCCAACTAGAATGGTTATAGTTTGATATATTATTTTTATAGTCTTATTATCTTTTGATAGAGCAAGATGAGCTCCAAAATATCCTCCAATTAATGAACCCAGTAGCAAAGGTGGTAAAATTGACCAATCAATATTTGTTAATAAACCAAGAGTAATTGCGCCTGTTGCATTATAAAAAAATCCTACTATTACTAATGTATATGCGATTGCTCTTTTGTAATCCATGCCATACCAAGAAATCATAATAATTGTAAATATTAATCCTGTGCCTGCAGATAAAGAGCCATTCAATAGCCCGACAAAAAAAATTAAGATTATTCCTAAAAAATTATTTTGTGCAGAGCTCACATATCTTTTTTCATATTCACCATATTTTTTTTCTTTAAATGAGTAAATAGCTAGTGAAATAATTAAAAAACCCAAGAGTAATCTTGATAACTCATCATTTAGATGTGAGATTAATTTAGCACCCATTATTACGCTTGGTAATCCAAATGATAATGATACTAATAAAAGTTTTTTATTAAATTGGACACTTCTAAGAAATCTTAGAGAAGCGCCAATTCCAAGAGCAACTGTTGCTGTTTTATGTACTGCTAATGCATTAATAAACGTAGTATCAAAAATTAATAAAATTGCTGGCAATTGTATTACGCCTGCGCCTCCACCAGAGAAAGCAGAAAATATATTTGAAATTAAAGATACTATAAATAAATAAAAGTATTCGAGCAAATTAATTCCTACGAATCATTGTTCCAATCCCTTCATCAGTGAATAGCTCTAACAATACTGAATGATCAACTGTTCCGTCAATTATTTGTACATGTTCAACACCTGACGCAACAGCCTCAAGGGCAGAATTTACTTTTGGTAACATTCCTTTAGATATAGTTCCTTTTTTTATGAGTTTTTTTACTTCATTTGCGTTGATAGATTGAATTAAATCATTTTTACTATCAAGTATTCCAGTAGTATTTGTTAGAATTAAATATTTACTGGCTTGTAATATGTGAGCTATTTTACCTGCTACTAGATCCGCGTTGATATTGTATGTTTTGCCATCATCCCCTATTCCAATTGGCGCAATCACAGGAATAAACGGAGAGCCATCTAACAAGCTAACAACTTCAGGATCAATACTTTGCACTGTGCCTGTATTTTTAAAATCAACATCTTTGTATTCACCTTCGCCTATAATTTTTTTTGCTCTAATAAGCCCTCCATCCTTGCCTGAGAGACCTACTGCTTTACCGCCTAGCGATGTAATTGTGTTGACTATATCTTTATTTATTAGTCCACCCAGGACCATTTCTATAATATGAATTGAGTTTGGATCTGTAATTCTCATCCCATTTGCAAATTCTGACTCAATCCCAGATTTTTTCAAATATGATGTAATTTGTGGGCCTCCACCATGAATAATAACTGGATGTACGCCCACTTGTTTTAGCAAGATTACATCTTTAGCAAAATTATTTTTGAGAGTTTCATCCACCATCGCATTACCCCCAAATTTTATTACCAATACTTTCCCAGATAATTGTTGGATGTATGGTAAAGCCTCTATAAGTACTTTTGCAGTACTTGGAGTAATTTTTGGTTCATCTCTATATATTACGTCTTCAAGTTTTTTCATTTATTTTAAAATGGCACATTCAAATTTTTATCTATCTTTAGCATAGCATTCTTCATTATTGTTTTAATTTTATTTAATGATTTTTCGTCATCTGCTTCAAATCTTAATACAAGATTAGACGAAGTATTTGAACATCTAATCAATCCCCATCCAAATGAATATATTATTTTTATTCCATCAATATTAATTATTTTAGCTCCTTCAAACTTAGTTAGTTTTACAAATAAATCCATGAAAGTAAAATGATTATTATCTTCAAACTCTATATTAATTTCAGGAGTTGTAGCTGATTTAGGCAAGCTATTTATCATAGATTGCATTTTATTGTAAGATGAAAATATTTCTAGAAGCCTTATAGATGAATATATTCCATCATCAAATCCATACCATTTATCATTAAAGAAAATATGCCCACTCATTTCACCTCCCAAGGTAGCCCCATTTTTAATTATTGATTCTTTAATAAAAGAATGACCTGTTTTAGATAATATTGGGATACCTCCATTTTCAATGATTGTATTTTCTAAATGTTTAGAACACTTAATGTCGTATACAATTTTACTGCCAGGATTATTTTCTAATATAATTTTACTAAACATCATAAGTAATTGGTCAGGCCAAATTATTTCTAAGGATTTATCTATCACAATAACTCTATCCCCATCACCGTCATACGCAAATCCTATATCTGCATTACGCTCTTTCATTTTGTTTTTAAGTTGTACTAAATTTTTAATATTTGTAGGGTCAGGAGGGTGATTTGGAAATTCTCCGTCAACCTCCTCATTGATAATTTCTACTTTAATATTTAGGCTATCAAATATTTTTTTTATAACTTTACCAGTAACGCCATTACCACAATCTATTATTATTTTTAAATTAGAAATGATTTTTATGCTTGATTTAATATTTTTAATATAAGAATCAAGAATATTATTTTCTTTTTTTGGAATCCCTTTTTGGACATCTTTTCTAATTATATTTTTATTCATGTCTGTATATATCTCAGCTATATGGCTTCCAAAGAGTGTTTTATTATTAAGAACTAGTTTTACGCCATTATAGTTTTTTGGATTATGGCTGCCTGTTACCATTAATCCATTTACGATTTTTAAATAATTTAGAGAAAAATACAATAGAGGAGTAGGCAACATACCAATATCTATCACATCATTGCCTGTTAATAAAAGCCCATCAATTAAACTGCTTTTAAGTTCATCACTTGATAATCTGCCATCCATACACACACAAATTGGTCCAGTTTTAGAGTGTTTTACTTTTGTGCCTATTGTTTGTCCTAGTAAAAAAAATATATCTTTATTTATTTCGCTAGGGTATTTTCCTCTAATATCATATGCTCTGAAGATAGCATTTGGGATTTTCAATTTATTTTTTACCTGAGGATCCAAAGCCGCCTTTGCCTCTATTTGTTTTACTAAATTCATCTACCACAGTGAAAGTTGGCTTATCAATAGTAATAAATATTAATTGCGCAATCCTATCAAGTGGCTCTATTTTAAAATCTTTATCACTTCTATTCCAACACGATACCAAAAGCTCTCCTTGATAATCAGAGTCGATGAGACCTACTAAATTTCCTAAAACTATACCATGTTTGTGACCTAAACCTGATCTAGGTAATATCAATGCTGCATGTGCATTATTTTCTATATATATAGAGACCCCAGTTGGTATCAATTCTGTTGCATTAGATTTAATAGTAATAGCAGAATTAATGGCTGCGCGTAAATCTAGTCCTGCCGAACCATCTGTAGAGAAGTTTGGCAATTCTTTTATATTTTTGTTGAGTACTTTTATTTTAATGTTATCTAACATTAGACTTCACCAATGAAAGCTTTTTTTTATATTCATCAGCAATAAACTTCATTGTTTTTTGTGCAATATTAATTTTTTTATCTGTGTCTATTTCGATACTATTATATTTTGAATATACAATTACTTTATTATAATCTGATTCAAAACCAAGACCAAGTTCATGGTTAGCTATGTTTCCAACTATAATATCTAAATCTTTATTTTTTAATTTTTTCATTGTATTTTTTTCTAAATTATCAGTTTCTGCTGCAAAACCAACTGTAAAAATATTTTTAAATTCTGTAGAAATTTTCTTTAAAATATCTATCCCACGTTCAAATTCTATTTTTATATTATTCATCTCTTTTTTATATTTTGTCTGAGAATAGTCCTTGGGTCTATAATCTGCTATAGCAGCAGTAGATATAAAGATATCTTTATCTATAATTTTTGTTAATACTGATTCAGCCATTTCAGATGAAGTTTCAACGCATGTTGTTTTAATACCTTGAATTCTTTGCAGTGTAACAGGCCCGGTTATTATTTCTACATTTGCCCCCATTTGTTTTGCAG
>Ga0066849_10000567_pt1 | contig 15043 bp, 7 predicted proteins | sample ETNtaG_9_FD_65492 | JGI IMG/M metagenome (GOLD analysis project Ga0066849, IMG submission 65492) | Marine microbial and viral communities from oxygen minimum zone, Eastern Pacific Ocean - ETNP201406SV69 | ecosystem: Environmental > Aquatic > Marine > Oceanic | place: Pacific Ocean: Eastern... | reverse complement strand
AATTCCATCTACTTGTTCATTTGTACTTCCTCCTAGTAAATTTACATTAGATAAATCCAATGTTCCAGAAATAGAAGTAGTTTTATATTCAGTTGAATTCGTATTAAGATCAACTGATATTGCATTGTCTAATTCATATAACAGTGTTCTATTTAAAAAGTCAAACCCGTATTCCCCAGAATCAGATAAATTTAATTCTAATAATAAAACAACAAACTTAAATTTCTTATTTTGTATAACCTTTGTTTTTAAAGTGTTAGGCTCAAGTTGGTTGTAAGTTGATTTTAACGCTACTGAAAATCTATAACCATTGAATTCACTGTTTTTAAAATATTCTCTAGTTATTTTATCAGTAATGTTTTGTGCTTGTTTTTTCCTTAGTTTAGGAATAAATCTAATACCTTTAAACACAGTAGATGAAAACGATTGAGAACTTCCTCCATCAATAAATGTATATTTTCTTCTCTGTTCAGTTTTATAAAAGGTATCGTCACCTGCTGCGCCATATATTGTAGTAGGAAGTTGTATTGTAGTATTAATCGGAGGTGGTAATGTAACTGTTAATGTTATAGGGTCTATTTTTTTAACAAAATTTCCATTAGTTAAAAAATATGCTTTAAAATAATCAAAGTTAATATCAGTAAAATCAGTATAGTCCAATTCTATAGTAGGATCCAATTTTAAATAATTATAATATGAGTTACAATTACCTTCTGCGAAATTCCTAGGATAATTATATAAATAAAACCACTCGTGAGTCATGCCGTTTTTATCTCTATCCTTTTCAGTATTCGGTGCGAAATTAGTTTCTCCAAATGCTTCATTAATATTTAAATAGTATGGGTTTTCTCTTACATTCACTGTATTATTTAGACACCACTTATTAATATAAGGTACAACTCTAGATTCTGTTGCAAAACTGGTTGTGTTATTTTCTTGAAGTCTATCAAATTCAGTTGCTATGTTATCTATTACAACACTCTCATCTGTTGTTTCTTCATCCAATATTGGTAGTAAGCCTGCAAAATAATCAGGTGATTGTAAGTAATCATCTTGCTCATCATAATTTAAAAATGGTTCGCCATTAAAGGCCAATGGCCCAGTAGCACCCAATAACTCATAATATCTCATTGAAAAGGGATATGTCATATGGCTTTCTAATTCTAACTCCTTCAATTCTGAATTAACAGTATCGTAAAAATCAAAGTTTAAATCAAACATGTCATAACCTGCAAATAAACCATATTTCATTTTAAAAATAGAATAAACGTTCGACATTCCATCGATACCTATGTTTTTACTCTTCAATATTAATTTTTTATAATCAGTGTTGATTGTTCTAGAATCTTCTACAATATCAATAATTTCATTATGATTATTATTTTTATCTATTAAATATTCACCAACTGATATTTCATTAATATCATCTTCTTTAATATAAACTGATCTATTTAAATCACTACCTCCATTAAAATAATAAGAGGTGTAAATATTATTATAATATGACGATATATCCAATGAATTATTTACATCAATGTTTTGTATGCTTAAAAAACTTGTAGCGTTTGCTGTTCTAACAAAAAGGCCACAATTCCTTTTATTATAACCCTTAACCGTACTCTTTATGTAAATAACAGGGCCATCTATTATCGTGGTAAATAATGTATTTTTATTAATAAGTTCAGAGATTGCATGAGCAATGTTTGATAAGCTCCCGTTTGCTGAAAATTCTTTACCAGATATTAATGCATTTCCTAATGAGGTCGAAGCACTAAATGTATTATCAACAACACTAATTGGGGTATATGTTTGTTTTATCTTAAGGACACCGCCTACTGAAACAGTTTGTTGAAAATCATGGTTTTCCTCCATGTTATGCAACTTTTCAGTGAGGGTTAAAGACCATTTTCCATTGGAATCTTCTTTTAAATCGATATCGTATTTTCCGAACGTTCCAGTAGCTGGCCAATTTGTTTTTAAATCATCTAGTGTATCATATTCTGTACCTGAAACAGGAACATTAATTGTAACAGTTCCTCCCGCATTATCTTGCAAAGTGATAACATCGCCTGTAGATAATGATCCAACTATGTTTATGCTCCACTTTTGTCTTTTTAGATTTAATAAAGAAAATTCTTCACCGTTTGTTGGGTTATCAATAACCTCAACCCTTATGAAATCGGAGTCGTTTGTATTATTCTCAACAACATCAACAGTTCTATCTGTTTTCTTTACACCTATAAATTCACTATAATCCCCACCGTTTAGATCAATACCGAGTTCCATCTTTTGGATATCCCAATTAGCTCCGTTCTTAATATTGTGGTAATTGGAAAAACTCTTTACCCATCCTAACATCGGAATCTCTTTAAACCAATCACTATATGGAATAGACCATGTATCACCCAATGTATCGAAGTCCAATCCATGTGATAACTCCTTAAATTTTACTTTATTATTTTTTATTGACTCAACAATGCCTTCTCCTATTATGTGTTCATCTACATAGATACCAAAATATCTATTTATAGAAAATTCATCCGTTGCATCATCATCAAACAAGAATTCTAAGTTTATTAGATTTGCAGAAGCAACATTATTTCTTTCAAACCCCTGTGTTACAAATTTATTATATTCAATTAATGGAAGGTCTTGTAAAACAGTATCTTTATAATGATATTCCCCCTTGCTAACAAATCCTCCTTTTGTCAAATCTATTCCATTATATAATGTTTGTTCATTTTTAACAAACGAAACAGTTAATGACGAAGAAGGGAATAAATCATTCTCAACATGGTTTCTAATATATTCACCAATTGCAGAATCCTTTGACAGGTCAACTTCTTTGATTAATGTAGAATTAGATAGAATTTTATTAAGACGTTCACTAGGGTTACCAATTGTGTCAAGAACATCAAGTGGTGAACTAGTTCTATAAATTAAAAACTTTGATGGAATCTTTTTATCTAACCAAATAGGGGCCAACATTCTAAAATCACTATTGTGTAATTTAGACAAGTTACGAGATACTCCGTAGTTGTAAAACTCTTCAAATTGTTTTTCGTAACTATCTAATACTGAAAAATCAGAATAGCTTCTTTTAACCTTGTATATTAAATCAGAAGGTGTATCGTTAATCCTCCAGAATTTACCAACATCATATGAATATGACCCTCCTCTATTAACACCGAATCTTTTATAATTCGATGAAGAAAGTTGATCACTTGCATCAAAACTCTCTAAATATAAGTCATCTCCTGAGACAACAAGTTTTATATTAGTTGTTAGTTTTGGGTTAGTTCTTAATAATGGTCTTGATAAGAAATCAACGGAACCATTATTCTCTATATCTTTTCTAATGCTTCTAGACATTAATCAATCTATTTTTATAATGTATTTACTAAAATTATATATCCCTTTATTTAAGGGCTATATTAAATACTCTTAGAAAGAATAACGGCTTTTGTGTTAGAAAGATTAAATCCTTTAGGCTTGTATTTCGCAAACATGTTTATATCAAACGAGAATTGATTATCATCATTGTCAAATATGTCAATACCTATTGTTTTAGAGTAAGTTAAATTCTGTATAGGATTTGTTGCTCTACCACCTACTTTACCAGTTGAAGTATCAACACCTGTTGAACTTGTTACTCCGAAATAATCAGTCATTCTATATTGGAATACAATATCGATTGATATATTTGGTGATTTAGCTTTAAGAGAGTTAACCTGCATCTTATTTACTTTACCTATATTCCTTTTACCAAATTTATTATCACCATCAACACTTAAACTTCCTATTGAAGTAGGAGACATGAATAAAAATGCTCCACATGATTTTCCTCCCAATAAGTATTGATCGTTGTCTCCAAATGACATTTTACCAGTTCTTCCTTCTACAACATCATATCTATATGCATTTTGTAAATGTGAATAATCATCACCTTGTTTTAGTGTTGCAAAATGAGGCATTGTATTGTCACTAGCAGACATAGTAGATATTTCAGGATGATCTCCGTGGACATATATACTATTATCGTAATCGGCAGAAGTCAATGTACTGAATTGTACAAGTTGCGAACCACTAAAATCCCAAATAAAATCAGCAGTATTAGTTCCGGTGGTCCCTGCGCCCGATATTCCAATATGTTCGAAATTAGACATATCATTAAGTACACTCGTAGATGGGTTATTAAGCTTCTCTAATGGTGCGTTTGCATACAATACATTTTCACCAGCAACATCCATGTATCTACTATATATGAATTGTCCCTTTCTTTGTCCTGACTGATAAGGTGATTGGTTATTATATATTGCACTCGTAGACTGTTGGTTTGAAATATTCTGATATTGAATAGGAACCAAATCATATTTACCTTCAACTGTATAATACGTGTCGTTTTCTATTCTTGATGTTAATACTGGAGTAGGATCTGTTACTGTGTTTGCACCTGCCGGATCATATATATGTGTTCCCATTGTATAGGTAACTTCATTTCCACTATCGGATGATGGATATGTTGCATCGTTTCTATTTCCTATTATTCTAGCAATTAATTCAAGATCAGTTGCTTTAGAATTTTCTAATAATAACTTAAACGTCTTAGTAACAATATGTCCTTTCTTAATATTAAGATCAGCTACCTCATCTGTATAATATCCTGCAAATACTTTAGTCGTTGTATTTGCTTCAACATCTGTTGTCTTTCCTTCTTCATCAACCAATGTTACTAGTAACTCTCCTTTAGCATTTTCTAGTTGTTCCTTTAATGATTCGATTTCTTGTTGAAGAGAAACTAATTTATCAAAAAGGCTTATAGGAGTTTGTTCTTCTGATAAGAAACCAGAAGCAATATTGTTAGAACCATGTGTAAAATACTTTTCGTTAGCTGAAAAACTATCATTAATATGAGTATACATTCCTTTGGAATCTAATTCTTCAACCAATTGAACATATGTTGTTTCTTTGGCATTTTCCTCAACCAAATTAATTACATTAGTAGTATCTAATAAACCTTCTGGAAATTCCACAGCTATTACATTACTCCAATTAGATTCAGTAGGGTTAGACGGATAACCAGCTTCAGATATTGCTTTTATTCTAATTTCAACATTCTCACCTAAATTAATAGGAATATCTAATTGATTAAAATTAACTTCCTGTCCATCTTCAACCGATTCGGTAATCCAGATATATTTTCCTGTAATTGAATCCTTTTGTCTTTTTCTAGTTGGTGTATCAAGAGATACCCAATTTGAAAAACTCCCGGTTGTTGTGGTTGTTTTACCACCAGATTTTAATTTAATAGGAATTTGTTCTATATTACTAGTTTTACCACTAGATGAAACATATCTATATTGTATTTTAAACTTAACGATTTCTTGAGGAAGAGTATCTTCGCTTAACTTAGCTTCAGGAACACTCCAGAATCCTCTAACTCTGAATTTAGGGCTTATTTCAGTTATATTCTGATCAGCACTAATGCTTTTAATTTGATTAACAATTGAAGAATATAGCTTTGCTTCGCTACTTCTTTTCTCAACTAACGAGGATAAAGTGTTTTTATCTTTATTCTTTTCTATATCAGATGTATATTTCTTAGTAGCCATTTCACTCCGCTTACTAACAATACTTTCATCTAATTTTTTAATACCTTCCAATACTCCTATTTTATCATTCGATAATTTCTTAATACTATCAAATGCATCGTTTTGTGTCAAGTGAGTATTTATTTGTACTACTTTAAAATTCTCAGTGTCTAACTCAACAGGATCTGGTGTAACTCCGATCGAAGCAGGTGGAATAAAATCATCTTTTAATGATTTAATAAACAATCCGAAATCTGCAACATTATTTTTATAATAATTTGACAGGGTTTCAGTTCCTCCACTTGCGTTTTGTATTTCTAATTCATTCGAATAAAAGCCGGCACCAGGTGACCAGTTCTCAGCAATTATTTTAGAACTTGGATCAATTGCTTTAAAGAACACAACTTGTCTCTCATCGAATCCAACATGTATATTAAGACTAACACTGTCTTCCAGCGCTTTATAAATCTTTAATTGATCTGATCCTAATTTAATAGCATCAAAACCTTCAAGTAATTTTAATTCCACTTGAGAAGTTCCGGCATATAAATTAATAATCTCATATCGAGTAGTGTTATTTCCACTATTTACCATTAACTGATCTCCGATTCCAATAAGTTCCGTATCTTTCAATGACTTATTACCATCGGTATATGTTAATTTGTTTAATCTGTATAATTTACTTACTTTAGTTACAGTTTCACCATCAACGACAACTTCTCTCTCAACGTTTTCGATATTAGTAACATCGAATCCTCCATAATATTGTATTGTCTTAAATGGTAGATCTCTAACTTGTTCATCGAATGTAACATTTACACCGTTCGATATAATACTATTAATAACTGTATTATAATCAAGTTGATCGGTGTTTCTATAGTTATCATCGAAGAAGGTTGATGCAAATGCATCGGATGATGGAAAAATAACTCTATTCACTAGAACCCTTTCAGTATCTACATCAATTTGTCCACTAACATCGAATTTAACAGTTAACATAGGATTTAAAAAATCCTCAAAGAAATCATTGTCAGTTGTTTCAAATTGAGTTGGTAATGCAATTGATGTTAAATCATTTGCTGGTGTTTTTAGTTTTCTAGTGATGATTCTTTGTACACTTCCATCCGGCAATTTAACAGAAGCATCTGAGGTACCAACACCGCTTAATGCTTTTAAATTACTTTCTAATCTTTTTATTTCTTTATCTAGGTAACCGAATGAGGGTATTTGATAAGTCTTAATCGTTGTATTACCATCATCATCTGGTGTTCCAAAAAGATCAACGGACACTGTTATCGCATCATCACTACTAGTAATAGCTTGATTTATTCTTTCAAATGTCTCCAATGCGTTAACATTCATTTGAGTAAATTGCTTAATAATTGAGCTGAATGAGTTTTGCGTATCCATTTATATTATCTTATTATGTCTATTTCAAATTTATAATTAGCAGCATCTAAACAAACTATTTCAAAGTAAGGGTTGTTTCCAACACTTGCTGCGGCAATACTACCAACTTGAGTAGTATATCCATTTGATTCATTCGTCCAAATACTAATGTTATTCCCATTAAGGTCTAACCCTTCAAAAACAATCTTAAATGATTGGCCATCAGACCATCTTGTAAGTTTGTCATCTAAGTATATATTTATGTTATTATCAGCTGTATTTGCAACTGTTTTACCAACAAGTCTAAGTTGATTTGAAAATTCTTTTAATCTTGTCCATACTCCATATGCTGAAGCATTTGCTGGATCATATTGGCTAGAATCACTAACTTCAGTCCCAACGGCAGATGTACTTTCATTCCATAAAAACGGTTTGTTGAAAATATATCCTTTTAAATCATTCTTAATCTTAATTTTATTCGGTACTGATTTATCAACGATGATTCCAGGGCCATTATATATGACATCTGTATTATATTGAAGTGATGTAGGAATTGTACCATTTATCATATCACTCAACCTCTGATTAGTACTGGTGATTAACCCTAAAAGACTTGAACTATCTGCTAGGTTAAGCGATGTATTTTCAAAACTAGATTCTAATTCACCAATTCTACTCTTTAAGTCAGTAACACTATCCATTGCGGTCAACATGTTTTCTAATTCATCGACTCTATTGGCAATCGTTGTATATCTTATATTTGCATCTCTTAATATTTTAGTAGCATGTTCTAATGAACTCGTCGTATCCATAAACAGATCCATCGAAAATGTAGTGAAATCGTTTATGTTTACTTCTACCCCAACATTATCAAGAGATGAATTAAATTTTATATTTAGTTTTAAACCAAACGCATTACCATTAAGACCAGTAATCTCGTTAGGTTTATATTTGATTAGTTCAGGGATATATGAACTATTTGAAACTCCTGGGTTATCTTGGGGATTATCTAAGATCAAAACGCCATATAAGTTTGTAGATCTATTAGCAGGAACCGATTCACTGTATATGTCATAATATACCAATACTGCATTAAATCTGAAATCTCCTCCAGATTTAGCATAATCTTGTAACGAATCTATCTTGGCGTTATTAGCTATTCCAGCATAATCACTTATATTCCAGTTTATTCCTAAATTTGTGGCGGTATTAGGATTTATATTATATTCTCCACTTAATAAATCGGCCAATGTTTCCATGTCTAAATTAGAATCAGGGTGTGTTTGACCAGATCTTCCATTAATATCTGCTCCTCCTAGAATAGAATTCTGTGAAGAATTATAGTTTGTATTTTCAAATAATATTGTAGGTGTAAACCCTGCACTTGATGGAACATTAACATATACCTCATGATAAGCATTTCCTTTGTATTGAATATCATTATTAACATCGATGGTCCCAAGATACTTTACAACTCTTTCATAATCAGTTCCAGTACCTGATGCATTATATTCCTCAGTGGAAAGACCTGTTGTTGTTGAGTCATTTGAATCTGCACCCTTAAATCTAATAGCTCCTACCTTTTCTAACCATTTAAAAAAGATTTTTTCAGCATCTGACCTTAGTAAAGTAGAATCAAAGTCATCATCCTGTAAAAGTAACTCTTCCAAATTAAGTGCATAATTTTGAAAGGTTTGCGCAAATTCTATATTTGCGTTCGTTGTAGGTACATATGCCAATCCGCTATAATCTATCAAGTTATCAAATTGAAAGGTATTCTCTCCACTTGAAGGTGCTTGAAAATTAGGAAGATCTAACAGTGCATATCTACTAAAATCGAATTTTAAATCCGGATTATTAAATGCTCTTGTTAAATCTCTAGTCCCACTAGCGAAAGCGTACATTGTTCCTCCCTGAATCTGTGGTATTCTAACTAAAGGTGTTGCCATTTACTCTACTATTATTTTATTAAGATTTTCCAATTATGTACCAGCTAGTACCATCCGATCTTAAAGTAAGAGTACCGTACTGTGCAAGAGTAACATTACCACTGCCTGCAATATTAGTTCCATCAATATCTCCAGCAACTGCTGCTATAATACTAATTTCTTGACCCGCTGATGTGCTAGCATCCAATGTAACATTCGAAGTCGCATCAACGAAATAACTTGAACTTGCAAAAGGAGAAGTTAAAGCTGCAACACCGTTTGAAGATGTTCCAGTAATTCCCGTTTTAATAACTGCCGCACCAAATTCACAATCACCTGTAGTAGTTATTGTAGATGCAGTCGTTACACTAAGTGCAGATGTTCCTGAAACTGACAATGCAGTTGCAGTAACACTTAAGCCAGTTAAGGTTAACGCAGTTGGATCTAAATATGTTTTAATATCATTTATCTCATCTTCTAAAGTTATAAAGTTTTGGTTTAATGTAACTCTTGATGAGGATAAAGAATCTGTTCCTAAAATTTCTGTAACCGCCATTTTTTTAATTTTTTTATTTTACAATTATCATATTTCTTTCGATAATATTATAATTGCCATTAGTGTCTTCAACTTCGAGAGCTATTCTATAATCTCCAGAGTGTTTAAAAACGTATGTCAACCATGTATTATCATAATATATATCATCTATTTCTGGGTTGCTATCATTATATATCTTCCATGTGGATTTTTTAATTCCTGGCATCTGGCTCTTATCTAGGGCAAATGTGACATGTGTGGATTTTTCAACCTCAGCACTCCCGTTTATTATTCTGACAGTATCAAATGTTGGGTTATAATGAACATAGTGTAATTCACCTATAATAGTCCCATTAGATAGTGATACGTTTTCAAAATCATTATGTAAAGAATATTGTTTTCCTACACATAATAAGAATAAAAACACGTCATTGGTTCCATCATTGTTTGTGTCTTCAAACACAGGATTAAAATTGAATTTAGATATGATGGGATCAGTTAAACTGTTTAATTCATTAGCAATTGTTTGCCATCCTGTGATGTCAGTGTTTCCTGTAGGGGTGGGTGATGTAATTGTATAAGTTCCATTCTCAGTTAACTTGGTAATAGGATTGTAATGATCTATTGACAATATAGAACCACTTTGACAATCTGTTATTTTAAAACTTGCTGTCAAATCCATTCCCACTCTTGTTGCATTCCACCAATTATGTTTTCCATCATTCCATTCAACAGTATCCATAAAGTCCCATGTATAAGGGCCAGTGGTTTCTTTAAATCCAGTAGGGTTAGACAAATCAGTATCAATGTGTCTTCTAACCATAGAGAATATTTTACCTTTACTTTCATCATGGATATAATTAGCTCTATCCATTGTTAGATATAAGCTCTGGAAACTGTCATTCATTTTTTGTAAATTCTCAGTTGGTAAGTCCCAATAGCCTCCAGTATCTTCCCATTTAGTTTTCCAACTTCTCCAGTCTTTATCTATTTTCCATTGATATATGCCGTATAGTTCTAATGGCTTTACATTAACGTGGAACATATTGACTTTCTTATAAAAACTCATAAAACCATATAAGTCATACATTCTTAATTCTACATTATAGTCCCCAGAATAAGGAACTATTATTGCAAGTTTATTGAATTCAGGGTGCCATATCAAAGTTTCATTAGGTGCTGGAACATTATCAGATTCCCAATACCCAATGTTTCCCCTATATGATTGTTCAAATCCATTAGGGCCAGTTATGACCCATTCTAATTCATAAACATGTTGCTTCCACCAATTATTCCAATTTATTTGTGGATCAATTGCGTCATTCCATGTAAATTTTGCTGAGTCCCAGTCTTGTGGTAACGAAGTACATTCTAAAGTTAATGGACAACCTACTGGAATTTTATGATATCCAGGAGTGTTATTATTAAACGTCTCCTTATTATTTATATAATAGTTATTGTAAAATGTTTCAAATTCTGACAGTAAACTTTCATTATCGTGGTTAATATTATTTAATGATCCTAAGTCTTCTAATTCAATTACATTAAATGTATTAGGGTCTATCAATAACCCACTATCTGTTATTAATGTATAATCTTCAATATATAGTTTTTTATCTTCCGGTAAAACTTTAAAATCAACTTCTTTCCCCTCGTTAAAAACCGCGATAGGTTGTTGGTTATTCCAAATATTTATATTCTTTTGATCAAAATAACTTCCCTCTCCAGTAATATCAACTATCTTTGCCTGTAGCGGTAGGTATTCTCTCTGTAACTTTGTTTTTAAGCCATATAGTTTTATTAGTATCTCCTCCGGAGTGAAGTCAAACACCTCATCGACCTCAGGGATATCCCAATAATCAAACTCTCCATTTGGTTTATTTAATTTATAAACAAGAGAAAAACGACTTGTTTTTTTCATTGTCGAAGATGGTAAATTAAATTTCTTTCTCTTTTTATAAGAAAAACCCGTATTTGTATCAGGTACTGGGACAGCTTTTAATTTACCAAAACTATCACTGTTTTGGTTTATATTTAACCAATATTCCTTTAGTGTAATATTATTATAGCCAAAGAAATCGATAGCGTTTAGAATTGCTTTATAAGTTCCAACAAATGGTTTTATATTATGTAATTCTAAAAGTAACTCTCTTCTCTTTTGGTTCATTAATAACCAATCTGGAGAATATTCGTTAACATCATGTTCTTTAAATATAATAAAATCACCATCCTCTAATGTGGCTCCAAAGTTTTGTAAAAGATCCTTTAATCTTTCGTCTTCACCAACGGTTTCTCCATAAACATCTATTTCAGCGATGATATGATTATCGTCTGTGTCAATTATTCTTAATCTTCTATCGTGTCTCTTTTCCGAATTAGATGATAGTCCAATGTTAACTTGTAGTGCATCGTTCAAATAACTATTAACTTCTTTTAAACCATTAACAACATTAACAACGTTAGTATGGTCCAACACTTGAATACTTAAATCATCAAACTGTTGGATTTTAACCATATTATCTTCTAATTTACTTCCATAAAAGAAAATATCTTTGCTAATATATCTGGTATCAACCCATTCGAATTTAAAAGAACTTCCTAATGTATTGCTAGAAATAGGGGTGCCATAAACAGTCAACCCGTTATTACTATCAATAAATTCTTCAACTATAAATAAATTAAAAGATTCATATAGTCCAGTAGAAACTTCTGGTAAAAATACTCTACCACTCCATCTCTCATCAGTTGAATCATATGCGAGATTTAATTCATTATCTGTACCATTAAAAAACCTTAAGCCAGTGTATCTAGACATTATCGTATGTTTTTATCATCTTTTTTGGTTGTGTAATTTTTCCAATTTTTCATTACACGAATTTGTTTAATAGTATTATAATAATAATCTGTACAGAATGCTATAAAATCCCTCATAACATCATTTCTCAATAAATGACTAGATAATGAATTCTGCATAAGGTTGTTTTTATAATCAAAACCCAAATACTTTCTAGAATCTTTTCTAGCTTTCTTAGTGTCATATAACTTAACACGTTTGTATCTATATAAATCATCGTATAGTCCCATTATAATGCTCTTCTATTTCCAGCCTGTATTCTGCTATAAATGTTTCTTGGAGCAGGAGGGTTATCAAAGTAAACAGACAAACTTGCCATTTCGCCAATACTTGGTTCATCTTTAACTAAGTTGCCATCTCTGTCTTCCCATCCACCTCTAAATAAAGCAACTTCCTCTTTATCTAGAATAATGTCTCCATATTTATCTAAACCAATTTTGTCATACCAGTTTTTAACTGCAGTTTCTCCACCGCTTACAGGTATCAACATATTAGGCTGGTCTAATGTTATCTTTTTAATTTCTTCTGTTCTCTTAAAAAATACAAGTCTTTTTTGATCTCCATCTGCGCCTTGTAATTCTGGTGTAGTTGGTGTAACCATAACTTGTTTATAGGTATAATAACCGTTTTTTCTAGCTTCTTCTTCGACGCTCGATACAAATTGTACATTGACTGCATCGACTCCTTCTACTCCCTCGATAATTGCAATAATATCACTCTTAGGGAGCTTATCTCTTCTTGTTATTTTTATTAAGTAATTACTAATAACAGCTCGGATATCTTCAAAAATATCTTGTTGTTTAAATCCTTCAAACCACCTAACTGAGATTTCCATTCTATATTTTATAGCAACGGGGTCGACAAATATTGCTTCGCTTGTAACCATCTGTTGGCCACTATCTTCAATCACTCCTAAAAATCTATCAGTCTCGTCTTTGCTGAAGAAGAATTCTTCCTGAGGAACTGAAAAATAATCTGTTCCTTTTAATAACCTTTTCTCCAAATCAGGAATAGCAAATATGTATATTACATTATCATCATCCAAGTATCCATCGTTCGTTGTATTATATGCATCTAAATAACTGAACTGTGCGTATCTTGATAAAAAGTATTCGTAATTATCCGGATTCGCCAATACAAAACTCTTACTAGCCAATGGCGCCATCATCTTTGTAAATTCAGTCGATTCCGGATCTCCTCCCATAAAAGGGGCAACGGATGTTTCAAAATCTAATAGTTCATTTAAATCATGGGTTTCTCCAGTAGAATCCTTTCCTTCATCTTCCCATTTAAATGTTAAATCACCAGATTGGTTTAAATTTCCAGCAGCTCCATCACATTTAACATATTCAACTTCGATAGTAGCTCCATCCATTGGAATTTGTCCAAAGTTTCCAGTCCCAAAATAAATATCAATACCTCCACTTATTCCGGTTTTAATTAAACATCCTTTATCAGAATCTCTCATCTCATATAATGAATCGAACTTTACCCATCTTTCACCGTTAACAGAAACTTTAATTAAATTATGGTCAACGGTGCTTGATGTTTTAATATTAAAACTCTGCATACTTTCACCGCTTCCTGTAACTGTTTGGCTTTCTAGTTCACCTTGTATAATACTAGCCTTTACCCAATTATTAGAACTCTTAGGTAAAAGAAACTCATCTTTTTGGGTTCTTAAAAAATAAGTTAAACCATTATTATCGTATTTTATTTTAGTATTTGGTAATACTATTAAATTACTCCCAGCAATATCGTCCTTAGCACCCGGCTTCCATCTAAATTTAATTTCGCCAGTTGCTGCAAATCCTCTAGTTGGATCGTGCCCTGCCAATCTGGCCAAACCATATATTGATTCAGGTTGTTGTGCTGTATAAATATTCTGTTCGACTGTTGAATCTTCTATGTAGTACATTAATAGTTCATTGAATTCAGCCATCACCTGTATGATTTGTGCAAATGGTGAAGCAGCTGTGAAGAAATCATCAGCTCTACTATAAACTCTAGAAATATAAGTCCTACTGTCTTCGTATATTTGAGTAGCTGTTACTCTAGCATTATCTAAAAATTTGAAACTAGCCATTCTTTTTTATTTTTATTGTATTGTTACACCAACTAAGTATTGTGTATCAACTGTTATATTTAGTTGAGCAATGTCTCTTACCTCTCCTCTGGTAAAGATAACATCGACTTCAACGTTGTATTTTTCAGCAAGTGGACAATAGTCTTCAATTTGCTCTTTAACCACTCTTTGAATTTCATATTCATTATAATGAAAATCATATATCAAGTCTTCTAGGTTTGCGCCAAAATCAGGAGCACCCATTACTTCTCTTTTATTTGTAAACAAAATAGTCTCAATTTGTGTTAATAACTGTCCCACTTCATTTTCAATATGAACGTTCTTATTGTTATAGTTCGGATCGCCTAGCGTTCTGATATATAGTTCCATTAATTATTTATCTCATTTTTATGAGTGAAACATCCAATCGACGCCTTCATCTCCTTTTATTTCTTCCAATACCTTTTCCATTTCCTCATCTCCCATTGATTTAATGCCATCATAATCTATCTCAACTCCACCTGGTAAAGAGAATTTAAACACTCCTAGTTTAGCACCAACCGATTGTTTAACCTTAGCGGCAACGTATCTAAAAAATATTTCATCGTTATATAACGCACAATTTTCAATTGTTTCATAACATTCAATAATAACATCACCTCTAGGGGTATCGCCCATAAT
>Ga0066849_10000566_pt1 | contig 15050 bp, 14 predicted proteins | sample ETNtaG_9_FD_65492 | JGI IMG/M metagenome (GOLD analysis project Ga0066849, IMG submission 65492) | Marine microbial and viral communities from oxygen minimum zone, Eastern Pacific Ocean - ETNP201406SV69 | ecosystem: Environmental > Aquatic > Marine > Oceanic | place: Pacific Ocean: Eastern... | reverse complement strand
GTCACCCGACAGGTTTCATGCCTGCTACGGTAGTCCTCGGAGCACAGTGGGGTGACGAGGGAAAAGGGAAATTGGTTGATCAATTAGCATCCGAGGCGGATTGGGTCGTTCGCTTCCAGGGTGGTTCAAATGCAGGGCATACAATTGTGATTGGTGAGCGAAAACTTGCATTCCATCATCTTCCAAGTGGTATTACTTACAGTCATTGTAATTTGGTTTTAGGTGACGGAATGGTCATTGATCCTTGGAAATTAGAGGAGGAATTAGATTCATGGCATGCCTTTGGAGGTGAGAGGCCAGAAGGAGAACGGTTGTTCATTTCCGAGCGTGCGCACATCACTCTTCCTTATCATCGAATTTTGGATGGGGCAGACAAGAAGATAGGAACTACAGGTAGAGGTATTGGACCAACATATCGAGATGGAATAGATAGAATTGGAGTACGTTTTGTAGACCTACCATCGGTTTTATCCAATGATTCTAGAATTGAATCAATGGTAGAACGAATGAATCGTCAGTTGACAGCAGCAGGATTAGAACCCAGTATCAATGAAAACACTTTGAAGAATGACCTTGAATGGATACAATCGAGATTTGGACATTGTGTCCGCCCGACTGGTGTAATGATTGATCATTCATTGAAACGTGATGAGTTTGTATTGTTAGAAGGTGCTCAGGGCGCTCTTCTTGATATCTCACAAGGTACGTACCCCTTTGTTACTAGTTCAGTAACTAGTAGAGCAAATGCTACTCATGGTGCCGGAATTCATCCAGGGCATGTTGAGAGATGTATAGGGGTAGTCAAAGCATACACCACTAGAGTAGGCCATGGGCCTTTCCCTGCAGAATTGGAAGATGATGTAGGTCGGCATCTTGGAGAGGTGGGGCATGAATTTGGAACCACTACCGGGCGTCCTCGACGCTGTGGTTGGTTGGACATTGTGCCGCTTCGTCATGCCATGAGAATAAATGGATTCGACGAAGTTGTATTAACAAAGTTAGACGTTCTTGGAGGTATAGATGAACTTGAGATTGTAATTGGATATGACATAGATGGATCCCAAGTTCATGAATTTCCTGCAGATATTGAATTGCTGAAACGTGCCACCCCCATTACAATGAAATTACCTGGTTTCTCCCCACTATCGCTTGAAGAGTGGCTAATGTTGGCTAGGGAAGCGCGAGCAACGGGTCAGGGCTATTCCGTCCTTCCTGAGGAGGCCCGAATATACATCGAAACGATTGAGAAATTATTGGGCATTCCTGTAATTAGTGTAGGTGTTGGCCCAGACCGAGAAGCATCTATCGATAAAAGTGAATAGAAACCCAAGATTCATGTCTGTCCTCCATTAGCGGAGGGTATGGGCTTCAAGAAGCGGGGGCGTGCCAACCGTGCACCGAAGGCCAAGAAGGCATCATCTGAAGATGAAGAAGGAGAAGTTGCTTGCGATGTCGCAAAATGTGAAAATTGGGCTGACAAACGCTTTGGCGGGCGCTCAATTGCGATAGACAATGCGATTGATGTTTGGGGGGATGATGGCCTCAAGAGAGATGTAAGGAGAGTCCGTATATGCCGTTCTTGTTACCGTGAATGGAAGAAGGCGAAGAAGGACGAACCCGATCAGTATTGAGTTAGAATTCCCAATTAGGTGATGGCGTCCACCACATACATGTGTTTGCAGGTTTAGGCCATTCTTGTGGCAACTCTCCCTTTTCCTCAATTAGTGACTGAAAGAAATCCCTGTGCCGATTCATAACACGCATTACATCCTCGCCCCGAATGGCTTCACCTCTTGAAGGAACAAGGACTTGCGGCTCCAATTTGATAATCTTCTCAATTGATGAGAGCATTTGGATGATATTTCCAGTAGGAAGATCTGTGCGTCCAGGAAACCCATGTGCAGGAATCATGTCTCCAGTGAAAATAATAGATAGTTCTGGAATAAAGAACGAACTGTGGCAACTTGAATGTCCAGGAGTATGAATTGATTTTATTGAACCACCGCCCAAATCCATTTCCCATCCGTCTTCTAGGGCGATAGTCTCCGTTTCTGGCATATCTGAATCAAATCTTGACGCCCAAGTTGTCAGTTGGTCATTTGATAGCAATGAGTTTGATGCTAAAGGATGAACCAGAACAGGGATTCCAAAAGCCTCTGATAGGAATTTTGCACCACCTGCGGTATCATAATGTCGATGAGTCAGTAGAATAACTTCCAAATCAGGCATGTGTTCTATTTTGGCCCTAATCCTCTCCTCAACATTGACTTGGTGCCAAGCAGTTCCTGAATCAATCAAAACACTATGTTTTGTGCCAGCTACAATGGAGATACTACAGTCATGATGGATGCCGGGGAGGCGGATGACTTCCACATGTCTTGATTCACCCTCTGTGAATCAAGGTATTGCCTCTATCTAGTTTCAAGAAATGATTCCTCAATTGGTAATCCTTAAATACTGTGGAGTCGAACTATACAACCCCGAGTTGGGAAGAGAGTGATAGTATGGAACCGAAGAAAAAAACTGAAACTACTCGAACTGGCCGAACAAGAAGAGGCGGAGATTTCGTTTCATCCCCTAGGCCTAGTAAGAAGCAACGTCGAACAGATGGTCAATCAGAACCTTGTACATTTTGTGGTGCAAATGAATGGGACACAGACATTTCACGAGGAGAAATTGTTTGCTCGAGCTGTGGATTTGTCGCTGAGCAAAATATGATCGATCCTGGCGCAGAATGGGTAAATCATTCGGATAGTGCAGATCGTTCACGAGTTGGTGCGCCAACCACTGTGAGTCTTTCTGACAAAGGCCTCTCAACGGTAATAGACAAACGTGATCTGGTAGGTAGTAGTGCTAGATTGAATGGTATGTCCACTAGACAGGTTAGAGATTGGAGGAGAAGGGCAACTATAGATCAACGTTCTAAAACACGAGATAGTAGGTCAAGGAATCTATCTAAGGCGATGCAATTCATTAGAGATAGAGGGGACCTACCTCCTCAATTGAGAGATCAAGCGAGTGCTCTTTACCGAAGGGCAGTGGAGAAGGGGTTAGTTACTGGACGGTCAATTAGAGGGGTTACAGCTGCCTGCGTTTATATCGCTGCACGTGAAGCTAGAATCCCTAGAAGAATAGAAGATATTGCATCAAATTTTGACATGGTAAAAGAAGTCGAAGTAAAGGAGTTGAAGAGAACCATCCGATTGGTTGCTCGAGAATTGGGGACTCACCACATTTCAGGTCCAACCGAATATCTCGATAAATTTCATTCTGACCTTCAACTCCCTCCCAAGGTATTGGGGAGAGCCAATGAGATTTGGGATCAGACGAAGGAAGATTTAGCTTGGCAAGGAAAGAAACCGTCAGGAATTGCAGGTGTTATTCTTTATCGTGCAGCAGCTGACTGTGGTTCTAATAGGACTCAGAGTGAAGTATGCAAGGTTTGTGGAGTTAGTGAAGTAACACTTAGAGGATTGCTGAAACTAATTAATCAGCGAGTTCCAAAGTTAGAAAATTCCTAATTCAAATTGCGCATCCTCTGAGGCATGAATTTTGGGGTCCCATCGAGGAGACCAAACTAGATTCACATGGACTGATTCAATTTCCTTAGTTTCTAGCCCAGCACGATGAACTGCTGCCATGATTTCTGGAGCCGCAGGACATCCTGGCGAAGTTAATGTCATATCTATCTCTGCATGATTTCCATTTTCTGTTTCTTCTACTCTAATCGCATATATTAGCCCAAGATCTACAACACTAATCTTCATTTCTGGATCCTGAACTGTTCTGATTGCCTCCATGACTTCTTCTTCTTTGTTCATCTTTTTCACCTTTCATCGGACATTTTTTGAGCGGTTTGACGAATCATTTCAAACATGTTCATGAAGCCGTTCGCTCTTGAAGGAGTTAGTGATGCTTTCATATCCATTTCTTCCACAAAGTCAGGTTTGATTTTTGCTACCGTAGAAGGTGGTAATCCGTCAACACCTATCGCTAGAATTGCTATCAGTCCTTGTACGAGATTTGCATCTGCAGCCCCGTGTAATTGAAATCCTCCTTTTTCATCAATAGTGCATTCAACATGAGCTTCTGATTGACAACCTCTTACCCTATTTTCATCAGTCCAATCTTTGGTTTCAAGTTCATGTGGCAATTTATTTGCATATTCAAAAAGTAGTTCAAGTCGTTCCATTCTATCAAAACATTCCTTGAATTCGTCGATGATTTCCTGAAGTGGATGAGGCCAATCAGACATATTACCCCTCTTTTTTTTTTGATTCATCCGAACCGTTGTACTATTGAAGTAAGATGTTCGATGAAAGCCTCTGATTCTTCTTCAGTGTTGTAAAGCCAGAAGGAGACACGAGCTGTACTGGAAACTCCCAATGCCTCCATTAATGGTTGAGCACAATGATGTCCAGTTCTCACAGCAAAACCACCTGAATCGAGTAGATGGGCTAGATCTTCAGCATGTATCGATTCATGTAGGAATGAAACCACTCCTGAGCAGGTGTTCAAATCATGTCTTCCATAGATTTTAATTCCTGGAATAGACGACATTTTCTCAGCAGTTTTTCTTGCAAGATTTGAAACATGTTCGTGTATGACTTGCATATCTAGTTGAGATAACCATTTGACTGCTGCATGCCATCCAAATGCTTCAGCTATTCTCGGAGTTCCTGCTTCAAATTTTTGCGGCCCCTTCTGAAAGGTAGAACCCTCAAGTGTCACGGTTTCAATCATATCGCCACCTGAAATAAATGGGTCCATAGTTTCCATAATTTCTGGTTTTACGAAGAGTCCACCTATGCCAGTAGGCCCACCCATTTTATGCGAACTTAATGCCATAAAATCACACCCTAATTCAATGAAGTTGATTCTTTCATGCGGTGCAGCCTGTGCTGCATCAATCATTACGAATGCTCCTTTGCCGTGATTGCCAGATGTTTTCGAAAGTTCGATTATTTGTTCGACATTATTTCTTACTCCTAGAACATTTGATGTATGTACTACACAAACTAAACTAGCATCCTTCACTCCAATTTCAAATGCATCCATGTCTAGTGTTAAGGTATCACGTTCCAAAGGGATGTAGCGAATTTCGATTCCCCGCTCTTTAGAAAGGATCTGCCATGGTACAATATCTGCATGATGCTCCATTTCCGTGGTTAAAATGACATCTCCTTTAGAGAGATTAGCACGAGCCCATCCATATGCAACGAGATTAATGGCCTCGGTGGTCCCACTTGTGAAGATAAGATGATCTCGAGGTGCACCGAAATATGATGCAATCTCAGTTCTTGCCGATTCGTATCCCTCAGTTGCTTCCCCTGCTAATGTGTGTACTGCACGATGAACATTTGAATTTGAATTCTCGTAGTATGAATTCATGGCTTCGATTACTTGTTTAGGCTTTTGAGTAGTTGCAGCGTTGTCTAGGTAGACCAATGGCCGTCCACCTTCCATCATTCTACTAAGGATGGGGAAGTCTGCTCTAATGGCGTCAAGGTCTAGCCCCATGGGACGTCGAGTGACTAGATTGTTTTCAACCCGTGCATTCCTCAAATGTCGCCAAGGTGTTTCTGAATTCGTTGGATTAGGTATCCATGTAGTTCTTCTGAACCCATATCTGTGAGGGGGGAATTCAAGAATGCCGCTATTAGGGCAGATCTTGCTTGCTCTTCATCGAATCCTCTTGTTGAGAGATAGAACAATTGTTCTTCGTCAATCGGGCCATTTGCAGTTCCATGACCACATCCGACTACTTCACTTTCGAGTACCTCTAATTCAGGGATTGAATTAGCCGTCGCCCTTTCTGAAAGAAGTAAATTATGGAATAATTGTCCTGCATCTGCACCTTTCGCCCCAGAATCAATCCTTAGCATTCCAGTTCCGGTGGTATTGCTTTTTCCTCCACATGCGGAGTGCCATTCTAACCGACTTCTAGTTTCCTTTCCACTATGAGTAATTTCGATATGTGAGTCCAATTGATTCTCTTTTGATGAAAGGATAGATCCATTCACCTTGAGTGATGAACCTGGTTCTGAAAGCCAGTGTCGAATATCTATTTTTGCTTGAGATGACGAGGCGTTGACTGTTCCTGCTTTGACTTGTGCATCTCTTTCCAGAGAAAGTGCATCACATCGGATTAATCTCTGTCCAGTAATTTGAGTTACAACATCGTTCACGATTGAATTTTGGCCGTATCTTCCTTCTCGAAGTATTCCAGTCCATTTTGCATCACCTTCGATTAATGTTACAATCTCGCATTCAACTTGAGAACCAATATCGATTAACAATCGAATTGCACATGTTTCTCCAGATGTTTGAATTTTAATCAATAGAGGGCTTTCGATAATTGTATTATTTTCTATTTTTAAGATTGAAATTGAAGGAGCCAGAGAGGCAATGAATGTTGGAGCAGCAGTCCCATTATCGAAATCAAGGCTTTGACCAAGTCTGTCGAGGTCAGAATCTGTGGCTTGTCCAATAGTAATTCCTTTAGGGACTGGAAACCCATTTACAAGAGAGATTTCAATGTTAGGCGAAGTAGATGGGGGGAAATCACCGACCTCCCCGGTTGGGTGCGCTTTTTTCCATGGCGTATACCTCCAAATGTGGGCAGCTCTGTCGGTCTCAGAATTCTCAAGATAGGTCTTCCTCATGATGAATTCTCACCCAATACTTCCTTCCATTTCAAGTGCCATTAACTGGTTGAGTTCAACAGCATATTCCATTGGTAATTCTCTGGTAAATGGTTCAAAGAACCCGTTTACAATTAGAGCAAGAGCTTCTTCTTCTGAATGCCCTCTACTCATCAAGTAGAACAATTGGTTGTCACTGACTTTGCTCACAGAAGCTTCATGCTCACATCTAGCACCTGAATTCCCTACTTCCATTGTCGGATATGTATCTGAGCGACTTTCCTCGTCTAGTAGTAATGCATCACAGACAACATTCACTTTGCAATTTTCTGCTTTTGGTGAAACTTTTACTAAGCCTCTGTAGGATCCTCTCCCCCCACCTTTGCTGATACTTTTTGATAGAATCTTACTTGTGGTATTGCTAGCAAGGTGGTGTATTTTTGCACCAGCATCTTGATGCTGTCCCGCTCCAGAATATGCTACCGAGATTACTTCTGCATGGGATCCCTCTCCCTTGAGAATGACTGCAGGATACTTCATAGTGAGTTTAGAACCTATATTTCCGTCAATCCATTCAATGGTGGCATTTTCATGAGCGATTCCACGTTTTGTGACTAGATTGTAAACATTAGCAGACCAGTTTTGGATAGTTGAATAACGAATGTGTGCCCCAGGGAGGGCAATCAATTCAACAACTGCAGAATGTAGTGAATCGGTAGAGTAAGTTGGTGCAGTACAACCTTCAACATAGTGAATACTGCTACCTTCATCAGCGATAATTAACGTTCGTTCAAATTGCCCCATGTTCTTTGCGTTGATTCTGAAATATGCTTGAACAGGCATCTCAACATGGACCCCACTAGGTACATAGATGAATGAACCACCTGACCAAACAGCTGTGTTAAGTGCCGAGAATTTATTGTCTGAAAACGGGACAACTGAACAGAAGTATTCCTTTACAATGCCTTCGTATTCTCTTAGTCCACTATCCATGTCTAGGAAGATTACCCCTTGGGCTTCTAGATCTTCACGAATACTGTGGTATACTGTTTCTGACTCGTATTGAGCCGTTACTCCTGACAACCACTTCTGCTCTGCTTCTGGTATTCCAAGCCTGTCGAATGTATTTCTGATGTCTTCTGGCACGTCATCCCAGTCATTCTTGGTTGAATCAGATGATCTCAGAAAGTAGCAGATATCGTCGAAGTCAATCTCCTCAAGCATGTGCATATTGCCCCATGTGGGCATAGGTCGTTCCATAAAGTGATGAAATGCTTTGACTCGAATTTCAGTCATCCATTCTGGCTCTTTCTTTAGAGCGGAAATATCGCGAACCACTTGCTCTGAAAGTCCGAAGTCGAAACGGATGGTGGCGTTTTCAGGGTCGTGCCATCCTGCTTTGTATTCGCCCACTGCGCTTCGTGCGCCATCAGTCATTCTTCATCACTTCCTCTTCAACCCAATCGTATCCGTTTTCTTCGAGTTTATTTGCTAGTTCAGGTCCGCCTGACATGACGATTTTACCATCAATCAAAATATGAACTCGATCTGGTTTCACATGCTCTAATATGCGATTGTAATGAGTTATGATTAGTGCTCCAGAATTAGTTCCTCGAATTGCTGCATCTACTCCTTGGGCAACAGTCCGAATCCCGTCAATATCTAAGCCTGAATCGGTTTCATCTAGAATTGCTAATTGTGGTTTTATCAACATCATTTGTAGAATCTCAAATCTCTTTTTCTCTCCACCACTAAATCCATCATTTACATACCTTGAAAGGAAGGAACGGTCGAGGCCAAGTTGTTCCATTCCAGTTTTCAATAGAGTTCTAAATTCGGTTCCTTTAGCCGCTTCTTCACCATTGATTGCAGCTACTGAGCGCCTTAGGAAGTTGCCCACTTGAAGCCCAGGCACTGAGTGAGGATATTGAAAAGACAGAAATACGCCTGCTCTTGCCCTTTCATAAGATTCCATTTCCAGCAAATTGTCGCCATTGAGATGAACTGTTCCATTAGTCACTTCATAATCGGGATGCCCCATCAAAACATGAGCAGTTGTTGATTTTCCACTTCCATTTCTCCCCATTACTGCGTGGACTTCCCCAGGGAAGAGTTCTAAATTAATTCCATTCAAGATTGAGGTGTCTCCGATAGAGGCTTTTAGACCATTGATTTTGAGAAGAGGGACCTCACTCATATCACTCACGAACCGTCGAAATATTTGTCCCTTATGAATTACATGTTTCTAATACCGTCTAGGTTAATTGCATGGAACACTTGAGTAGAATGAGGGACAGTGTATGTCTGATGATATCGCTGAACAATATCGGGCCCAAATTCGTCTACAGATGAATGAAGAAGCATCGCGACGCCTGCAAGAAGTTGTTGACCCTCGTGAAGATGCCCGAGTCCTCTCGATTCCTATTGTGGATTTAGTGGGTGATTCTGATTTCTCCAGCCCGGAACAAGGAATTCATCCTGATTTGGTTCCTTCCCTCATGGCTCGTTTAGGAGAGGTACGTGCAGCATTAACAGGCCATGGTGGAGCATTGACTGTCAGAGATGGAGAGGTTGATGGTGAATTCGTCAGGCTTGTAATTGGTTTAGATGGAGCATGTGTTGCTTGTGGAGCAGCCCCAAATACCTTATCTGGAATCCAGAACGATTTACTAGCTGACGATAATATTCAATCAGTACTTTTCGATATTGGGATTCTCGAACATTTTGATGGCATAGTGAGAGAATTTTTGTTGGAGAAAAGTGGCGTGACCTTTTGTTAATCTTCTTTGAGCCATCACAAGGGTCATCACTGCCAAGGTCTGCGGAGAAGCATGGGGAGCACGTTTGACACCTCTGCTTGCCGAGAACAGGATCTGGGTAAATTCGAAATTCTAGAGAGAGATGGAGTTGCTCGAATAGGTCGTCTTTTTACCAAACATGGGAATCTTAAGACTCCAATGTTACTTCCAGTTGTAAATCCCAATATTCGGACAATTGAGCCCCGAGAGATGTGGGGTGAATTTGGTGTACAGGCGTTGATTACTAACTCTTATGTGATTTGGAAACATGAGAAATTGAAGAATCCTGCTCTCAAGGATGGCGTCCACAAATTACTTGATTTCCCTGGCATAATTGTTACTGATTCAGGTACTTTCCAGTCGTATGTATACGGCGATATTGACGTTGGAGTGGAGGAGATTGTTGCTTTCCAGAGAGATATTGGAGTAGATATTGGGACGATGTTAGATGTGTTTGGCCGCCCGGATCAGTCAATTGAGGAGTTGAAGGAAGCGGTTGAAGAGACCGTAAAAAGAGCCCTCCCCTCTTTGGTTGAAGCGGGAAAAGATTTGCTACTAAATGGTCCTATACAAGGTGGATTACATACTTCGCTTAGATCAGAGAGTGCAGAAATGATGGGTTCAGTTAATGGCCCTTTTCGAGGGTTTTCAGTCCATCCAATAGGTGGCATAGTTCCAATTATGGAGCAACATCGTTATCTTGAACTTGCAAGAATCATTCTTGCAGTCAGAAAAACCATTCCTGTTAATCGTCCGATTCATCTGTTTGGATGTGGGCATCCAATGTTGTTTCCAATGTGTATCGCACTGGGAGTAGATTTGTTTGATAGTGCTGCGTATGCACTTTTTGCGAGAGATGGGCGCCTTTTGACTCCGGATGGAACTGTAAGAATAGATAATCTCAAGGAATGGCCTTTTACTTCTAGGGTTCTAAATGGAATTTCTCCATCAGATGTGAGGGCTATGGAGAAAGGTGCTCGAACAGACTTACTTGCTAGATATAACCTTGAGGCAACTCAGGCAGAACTGGCTAAATGTAGAGAAGCGATTCGTTCTGGAAAGATTTGGTCTTTAGTAGAACAACGTAGTCATTCTAGTCCTGAATTGCGAGAGGCATTTCTATTTCTTAAAGAGCATTTGATGGAGGATAATGACTCCTCAATATCTCAGATTGTGTTGGCCTCATCTCCTGTAAGGTCTGGTTCTGAGCGATGGACCGAGGATTCAATTTCCCGCCCGCACCTTATTCATGCAAATAGACTCATTAGAGAGCGTTGGACACCTCCCCTATTCGATTGGAAAGGGGAATCCATTACTAATCCTGAATTGTTACTTATCAAATCTGGTCGCCCTCCTTGGCGTGATTCTGTAAAAAACGATGTTATACGTTCTCTTTTCGATAATCCAAACCAAATCCCAATGATTCAAACCCCTAATGGTCTCCTCCCATTTGACCTTGAGGATTGGGCCCCTCTGTGTCATATTCAAGCTTCAGATAATACCTGGTCATCACTTTCTCCTCCCTCTAATGATGTTCTCAAATCTCTAGGGATTGATTCCGACAATGTAAATACCCTCATTAGTTCAGATGGTGCGATAGACAAAGAAGATCGAATTCGAATCTTTGAATGGTTGGAATTTAGCCAGATTTCTGCTAAATGTGCGGTATTGTTGGGGGCGTCTAGAAAAAAGACAAATGGCTGGTTAAATGGTATGACTGTGGGCCGTTCATCAACGGGTAGAATCAGAAATGTGTTTACTTCTGATGGTCGTCATGTACTATCTCCACGTCTACATGATGGTGGTATTTCTTTAACTAATGAAGGTGCAAAAGATATCCATTCATTGGAGGCAGGAACTCCTAGATTGGTGCTACAAAGTGATGCAATTCCATATGTTCAAGATGGCCGGAATGTGATTCATGGATTTATCGAAGATGTAGATGCAAACATCGTTCCAGGATTGGCATGCCTAATCCAGGATTCGAGTGGAAATCTAATTGGGCATGGAATCTCAAGATGCCTTCCATCTGAAATCCATTGTTTTTCTAAAGGCATAGCAATCAGAGTTCGAGGAGGAATCAAGAGGGATGAGTCTCAATGAGTCATTTCGTCGGTTGATTCAAGTGTCGTCTCTGATGATTTGTACCCGGGGTAGGCAGTTTGGTCTCTGTGAAGAGTGATTGGCTCATTGAAGCCAAGAGTCTAACTAAGAATTACGGGCCTCATATCGCTCTTGATAATGTCGATATTCAATTACCCCATGGGTCAATAGGTTTACTCGGCCCAAATGGTGCTGGGAAATCTACTCTAATCAAGACACTTTTAGGGCTGATTCAGATTACTTCTGGTGAAGGAACAGTACTAGGTCACGATATTCGAACTGAGGGCCATGCAATCAGAAGCAAGATTGGATATATGGCGGAGTATGATACTTTGAATCCAGATTTGAATGCAGTAGATCAAGTTCGTTATGCTGGTGAACTTCTTGGAATGGCTCCACCTGTAGCTAATCAACGAACTCATGAAGTAATGGAGTACGTCGGTCTACGAGATCAACGATACAGGAAGATTGGAACGTTCTCTACAGGAATGCAACAATCAGCGAAACTTGCTTGCGCGATAATCCACGATCCTGAACTACTCATCGTAGATGAACCGTCCAATGGCCTAGATCAAGAACACCGAGGTTTCATGCTTGATACTCTTTTCAATATCGTTAGTGATGGGGGGCGTTCAATTCTGATGAGTAGTCATTTGATGGACGATGTACAGATGGTTTGTGATAGAGTAATTATGATTCACAAAGGAAGAGTTGTTGTTCATCGAAGAATTGAGGATTTAGCACGACAAATTGATCGTGAGATTGAGATTTCAGTTTGGGGGGGTGCTAGTAAGATGGAGCAGCAGTTGAAGGATGCAGGTTTGACCGTTCGAAGATTAGGTCGCGTGATGCGTATTCTGAGACAAGATGATTCGACAGTTGACCTCATTCTGGAATGTGCTGCCAAGACTTCTGTACAAATTAGGCAGATGGAAGAATATGAACCCAGTCTTGAAGATCTATTCTTACTCATCATGGATAAGTTGGGTTATGGGACTCGTAGTGCCTCTGAATTGTTAAATTCAACCACTAATTCTCGTGTTATTGGCGATGGTTCCCTAGGAGGTGATTCCATTGAATGAAGAAATCCCTGTTGATTCAGTAGACGGGCAACCCGAAACAGAAGATGTCGAGCATCCACTCGGAGTCACTCGAATGGAAGCGGCCTTTGGTTCAGGGGATGGTGATGAAAATGCATTTGCAGCAGTTTCCCAGGGTCAAGTTGAAGTTGGTACAATTTTCAACAGTGTTTACCGCCCTTGGAGAGGGGAATTAGGTCCAAGATGGGCTCGTAATTATGCCATCTTCCGTCACCACGTCTATGGAATGCTCACCTCAAAAGGTCATCGATATTATCATCCTTTTATCCGTTTAGCTGTTCTTTTCATACTCATCTCTTCTATGAGTACTCTTGGTTTTTTGATTCTTGGCTCATTGATAGGTGAACCCGAAATAATGAGGCCTTTTGGCTTGAATCGAAACAATATTTACGCAAAGATATTGGGTTTTTTCCCTAGAAATGCACTTTGGTGGCCGTTACTAACTGCTTTGATTATTGGGGGTATGATTTCCGAAGATCGGGCACATGGTACCTCTGCAATTTACTTCTCTAGACCAATTAATCGCCTTGATTATGCCCTAATGAAGTATCTTTCAGTCGCTACTATTCTAGGGGGAGTAATTCTTCTAACCTATGTTTCATATTATTCTTTGGCCATTGTTGTTGAGGGTCATGGATGGGCGTATCTTTTTGATTCATTTCCTCTATTCATTTCTGGATTAGGCATCAGTATCCTCTTGATAATCACATACACTTCTATTGGGATGGCATTATCTGCTGTTTCAAAGGGGAAGTTCTTCCCTGCAGTTGGTTTTTTGTCGATAATTTTGGGGACAAAATTGGTAGCATTCCTTATCGATAGTCTATTTGATAGAAGTATTGTTTACATCCTAAGTCCATATGATAATCTTGCCCATATTGGTCAATTAGTAATGGGAATTAATTCAGGTTACAATCATCCTGTTGCCTTCTCTGCAGTTTCTCTTCTAGCCATGAATGTAGTTTCGTTGTATGTTATATCTGTTAGAGTAAATAGCCTGGAGGTGACTAGAGAATGATTCCAGACCCTGAACAAGTTGGTGAACCAGTACCCATGGAAATCCCTGTTGATCAATCTGTCCCTGCGATAATGCTGGATCATGTCTCCAAGTGGTATGGTCAAGTTATCGGTTTGAATGATGTTAGCCTCGCAATTGGAGGTGGAGTTACTGGAATTCTTGGTCCTAATGGTGCGGGTAAAAGCACTCTATTCAAGATTCTAGTTGGTCGTCTAAAGCCCAGTCAAGGAACAGTTCGTTTGTTTGGTATTGATCCATGGCGTAATGCCGCTCCTTATTCCCGAGTAGGATACGTTTCAGAGGGCGAGAAACTCTATGATTGGATGACTGGTCATGATTTTGTCACTACGCTGGCTCGACTCTATGGTTTCACTAGAGATGAAGCTTCAGCACGAGCAGATCATGTTTTGGAATTCGTAAATCTGTCTGATGTCGCGCACAAGCAGATTGGCAAGTATAGCAAAGGGATGCGGCAACGAGTCAAGATTGCTCATGCTTTAGTGAATGATCCCGATTTAATCATCCTTGATGAGCCTCTCCAAGGATGCGATCCAGTTGCTAGAACGACAATCATGAATGTGATTCGAGAACTTGGCTCGATGGGTAAGACTGTGGTTGTTTCTAGCCATATTCTTTCAGAGATAGAGCGTATAACGGAGCAGATTGTCATTCTCCATAATGGTCGATTACTTGCTTTAGGAAATTTACATGCAATTAGAGGGATGTTAGATAAACATCCTCATCGAATTCTTCTAACTACAGATACACCTAGAGAGTTAGCAGCAAGAACACTTGTAGTGGATGAAGTTCATGGTGTCCGGTTTCCACTTCCACATCAATTAGAAATACAGACCAATGATTTGAATGCAGTCCATTCCGTTCTTCCATCATTAATCACTTCTTCTGGCCTGAGGGTTTCTTCTATTCAGAATCCCGACGATAATCTTGAGAGTTTACTTGCATATTTGATGGAGGGGAGAACATGACTGAGAAACACCGCAATCATGATTCATCTAATCCCCTCTCACAGTCATTAGTGGAAATTGCTCCCTCATCACAAGCCACGAATGCTTCTGATCTCCCTGATAGAATAATTCTCAATAGTGTTTGGTCAGGCCTTGATAGGAAGGCAGGTGCAGTAATTGAGTTCACTGCACGTCAACTTCGTGTTAGGGCATCTACTTGGGTAATTGCTACCATTGGTTTTCTTCTGATGTTGCTACTGCTCGCAACATACGCCGAGGCAATGGTTGAGGGGTTAGAACCGGTTGATGATGATGGTGATTCAGTGGACTGGGATGAAGATGGGTACCCATTAGGGCAGGAACGTAAGTGGGGTACATCTGATTGGAATAGTGCAGAATTCCCCGGTTCAGGTATTTTTGTC
>Ga0066849_10000563_pt1 | contig 15136 bp, 14 predicted proteins | sample ETNtaG_9_FD_65492 | JGI IMG/M metagenome (GOLD analysis project Ga0066849, IMG submission 65492) | Marine microbial and viral communities from oxygen minimum zone, Eastern Pacific Ocean - ETNP201406SV69 | ecosystem: Environmental > Aquatic > Marine > Oceanic | place: Pacific Ocean: Eastern... | reverse complement strand
ACACTATCGAATGTACCGGGGCCAGGTGCACCATCAAGTGATGGGCCAACAAATCTGAATTATGGATGGGATTGGGCATCGGGTGACTTTCAAGAAGGTACATGGAATCCAAGACTTACCGTCCATGATAATTCAGGATTAAGTGAAACTGAAACTATGTTTATCGGAATTGATAGAACTGGCCCAAGTATAGGTACAATATCTACTGGCTATACTGGGAATTGGGTTACTTCTTCGAGTGTAACATTATCTGGATTGGTTAACTCGGTAGATGACGGGCAAGGTAGCGGGCTATCTTTCACAGAAATCAGTCTTGATAGCACGACATGGAGTCAAACCACTTCAGACACCTATGACCTCACTCTAAATGATGGCATACATACCATCGACCTTAGAGCGGTTGATAATGTTGGAAATGTGGGGCAAGAAGTACAAGTCTCAATTCAAGTCGATACTGAAGACCCAATTGCAACAGAATGGATTGTCGATGAATTAACTACAAGTCTTGTTGGTTCTGCAGATGTTGAACTGGTGGCAATTGATACAAGTTCAGGAATTGATATTTCTAATTCCTTTATTGAATACGGGTTTGACGCTAATGGATTTGGACAGACTCCTGACATTTCTGGTACTTGGCAACCTTCAATGGGTAGCGGCCTAGATAGTACTGTATTACAATCAAGTTGGGCAACAAAATCAAGGCAATATCTAATGCTTAGGGCGACAGTTACAGATGTGGCAGGAAACTCATTCCAAACAAGTCCTGTATTCTATCAAATCCTACCAAGTCATGACTTATTTTGGAACCTCACTGAAACAAATGTCGACAGATTAGTAGTAAAGCCAGGAGATGATGCAGGCAATGTTACAGTAACTGGCCTTCTAGAATCAAATGAAATTTATGGCGATAGTGTAACAGTAAGACTAGAATCAGCCCCAGCAGATAGAACTGCTGCGGTATCTTGGACAGTCTTAGAATCCAAAACTTTGAGTGCTGGTACGATGACTGACAAGGAAGAGTTGCTAACTTGGAACTATACAGTACCTAGTGAAGGACAATTTGACCTAAGACTAGTTATTGACCCGGGCAATGTGATTGATGAATATGATGAAAATAATAACATCAACTACATGGTAGTCACAGGTGCTTCTGTAAGTAGCATAATCAATGCTCCATCCTTCAACCCTTCATTAGGTGCCATATTGGTCTGTGCATTCGTCATTTCTTTAATTCAAAGGAATACAAGAGATTGAAAAGAAATGAATTTTAGGCAGCCACCATGCGACAAGGGCTACCTAGGGTTCCAAAGGACAGAATTGCTGTCTTAATCGGTTCTAAAGGTAGCACTGCTAAATCAATTCGTAATGCATCAGGATGTAAAGAATTTAACATAAATTCCGAAACTGGTGATGTTGAAGTTATTTGGGGAGATGTTGGAAGTTATGATCCTGTAAAAGCAATGAAACTTCCAGATGTGATCAAAGCTATTGGAAGAGGTATGGCTCCAAAAGCAGCAATTCGACTATTAGATGATACTCATTTCTTTGAAATGGTTGACCTTCGTGATTTCGTTGGTAAGAGATCAAATCAGCAAAGAAGAATTCGTTCAAGGATCATTGGTAGTCAAGGTAAAGTTAGGAAACTTATAGAGAACTTAACTGATACTGAAATAACAATCTACAAATCTACCGTTGTGATTATTGGAGAACAAGAAGGTTTGTTTGCAGCAAGACAAGCTGTTGAGATGCTTGCAGGTGGCTCTGAACATGGCTCGGTTCTAAGTTATCTAGAAAAGGATAGAAGAAGAGCAAAATTATCCAATAAATCTCTTGACACAATCGAATTAAAAGGTAGTGAAACTAATGCTACAGGTTTTGAAAATTTAGTGCCTGGTCTCGCAGAAGTGACAAATAGACGCTCTAGAAAAATGAAAGCGAGTCAAGTTAATCCAGAGGATGAAGAGGCTGTTGCCGACATGATGGAATTATCCGAAGACGAAAATATTTCTTGGCAAGAAGAGTGAGTGCTTAATTTTCAGATATGTGACTTAAATCCATATTTAGAACTTCATACATTGCTTCAGCGAGTTCAATTTCAATCTCATTCTTATTTCCCCACTCTACCAATCGTGTTACATCTCTAATCAAAAATTCCTGGGCTTTAGGATGAGATTGGACAACTGCTTGCCCTACATCAATAACTATCGGACCTTTCTCATCACTCCAAAGAATATTGTACGGAGAAAAGTCACCATGAACCATATTTGCCTTTTGCCAAGCTACAGCAAGGAATTCAAGTAACTGATCAAAAACCTCTTGCGCTCTTTCAACCTTTACTTCCCTCAATTTTGGAAATGGTGCATTTTCGTCACCAAGATATTCCATAACCAAAACATTCTTGTTAATTCCAATAGGTTGGGGAACATTCAACCCCCATTTAGCCAATCTTGATAGGTTTCTCTGCTCTTTTCTAACCCATATATCGACTAGGTCTCTATGTTTTCTTCTAAGCCCAGTAAATCTAGGATCGCCTTCAATATATTGCATCAGATTCTTGAAAACTGCATTTGAAGTATGGAATATTTTGATTGCAACAGCCTTCCCATTTATGTCAGTACCATGAAAAACATGGGCTTCCTTACCTCTTGCAATTGGAAAATCAACTGTGTCAATCACTTCATTCTTCATTAGTTTGTAAAGTGACATCAGTGTCAATCTATCAAAAACCTGATCGAATACTCTCCTATCTACCCACTCAAAAGTGCCCTTTCCCATTACGCCTTGAATCTTATTTTCAATATCTCGGAAAATGGATTTGTATCTCTTTTCTTTCATCCACTCATATTTTCCCGAGGAGGTTTCTAGAGAATCAACAAAATCATAGTCCTCTAGTTCCTCATAATCTCCATCTTTAGAATTGGAACGCTTGGATTTGCGTCTCCTGTTACGATTCTTGTTTGTTGCAAGTTCGTTCCAGTTATCCCTTCGGTCTTTCAATCGACCACCTCTGGTCTACATTTTAGCCAAATAACGAATCCACGTCAATATCATCGTCATCCTTTGAACTATCTTCTTCTGAATCTGGATATTCTTCTACAGGAACAAACTCTTCCTCTTTATTTTCCTCTTCTGTGGCCTCTTCTGCATCAGATTCTGTGGCCTCTTCTGCATCCTCTGAATCACCAAATAAATCATCGGTTTCATCATCATCATCATCAGAATCACCGCCAAACAAATCGTCAACATCATCATCTTCTTCTTCCATTACACCGAAGAGATCATCATGTTCATTATCATCATCATGGGTAACATTCATTCCAAAGATATCAACATCATCTGGTAGAACTCCTTTTCGTGAGAGGTACATTGCTTGGGTTTTTGTATATCTATGCTTAACATCTGCTTTAGAATCCTGAAAATCCCAGGGCCATACAATAATTAAATCTCCTTCCCTAACCCACTGACGTCGACGCATCTTACCAGGGATTCTAGCAAGTCTAGTTTCACCATCTTCACATAAAATAGAAACTCTTCTACCACCTAATATTTGGTCGGCAAGTGCAAACATTTCATTGATTCTTCTATTCGGCATCTTGACACGAATCTTTCCAGATGAACCTTCTTCTGGATTTTCCAGTCGAGCTAATTCTTCTGCATCGACCTTTTCTTCGTATCTTCTACCCATTAAGTCTCACTCATGCGGCCTAAAAGACATCCCTTATTGAATTCACCACATGAATGGAGTTCAATTCCAATCATAATTTAGACTCTGTGCTGCAACTTCACAAATCTCGAGTATTTTATCACTGGCAACACCCATGAATAGAGTTGCCATTAAACATGCAAGTATAGCAAATCGAACCTGCCAACCTGCAGGTAGTGGTCCTGTGCGGCCTTCCTCTGGTTCTTCAAAGAACATAACAACACCAATTCGCAGATAGTAATACATCGAAATTGCTGAATTGGCAACCATTGCCAAAGCAAGCCACCAAACCCAGTGAACATCTGCTAAACCATAGTCTCCGCCGGCCATAATCTCAGCACCCATTTGACCAACTGCAACTTTTACAATACCCATTATCACAAGTAGTTTCGACATAAATCCAGCCAATGGTGGTACACCTGCTAATGAAATCATGAATACAAACATGGCAACAGCAAGGAATGGTTCTCTCTTCGCCAAGCCTCCTAATGATGAAAGTCGAGATGCATCACCATCAGATTCCAATACAGATAGTACAAGGAAGGCACCAAGTTTGAATGCAACCAATACAATTAGATGGAATATCAACGCAGTAAGAACGGCAACTGCAGCCTCTCCTGGCTCTCCAGCCAATGAGTCATCCCAATTCCATGCACCTATTGCAGTAATTGCAGCGAGCATATATCCTGCATGTGCAACAGAAGAATAAGCCAACATACGCTTTGGATTTGTACTGCCTAAAGCAGCAATATTACCCCAAGTCATAGTAACCAATGACAACACTCCGAGTAGTGTTAACCAAACTGCACCATTTTCACTTGACTCGGGTGATGCAACTATTAACAACATGCGAAGAAGACCAATAATACCCATTGCCTTACTCGCAGTAGCAAGAATACCAGCAACAGGGCTACTGGCTCCTGAATACGCATCTGGAGCAGCGAAATGGAATGGTGCAGCGCTTACCTTGAATCCAAAACCAACCAAAACAAAACCAATCCCAATGAGTGGTAATGCGCTAGTACCATTGATGGCAAATTGTGCAGCTAAGACATCAAATTGCAGGGAGCCTGCCCATAAGTAGAGCATTGACAAACCATACAAACCGACACCAGATGCAACTGAACCGACAATGAAATACTTCATTCCAGCCTCAGTACCTGCCTTAGATTCCTTGAAGAATGCTACAAGAACATAAGTAGAGAAAGAAGCAAGTTCAAGTCCAATAAATAGAACAAACAAATCTTGTGCGAGAGCAACTATTGACATACCGAGGCCACAAGTTAACATCAAGATGTAGAAATCTCCTTGCCTTCTGTTGTTGTATAGATCATCTGTCGAAAGTTTGGAACCGACACCACGTACTTCTAAACGATTCATAGAAGCAAAGGCTGCAAGAGCTAATGCTCCAAAGAATATCAACTCAAAGACTCTGCTAAAACCATTAACAAGCAATAATTGCTTGCCACTCTCAGTAACTATTGCTGTTCTTTCAACACCATCTTGGAACGATAATAAGGTTTGAACAAATGCTGCTGCAAGAGTAACAAATGCAATCCAAGCCGGTAATCTAGGATTGCTTGTCAACTTGAACCTCTCACCGCCAAGGAACCACATAACTCTAGTTTGAGTACCTGGAATCCTAAACGTACCTTTTCCAAGATTTGGAACAATAATAAGCAAAATCAAACCTGTGAAGAGTATTAATTCTGGACAAAGAGCTGAAATAAATCCTTCACCAAATGGTTCTACATAATTCATATCAGACATTTCAGGCACCTCCTTTTCCAACAAATAGAATCAATCCATTGAATATTTGCTGTGTCCAATCATCCATCATATCAAGTGCAATCCATGGCATTACTCCAAACAAAATGGTGAAAAAGGCCATAAGTAGCATAGCAAACTTCTCTGAGTTACTAATATCTGGAATTGCATGGCCATCCATGCTTGCTGGAGGTTGTGTTGCCTCTCCACCTTCAAATATTGTTCTCTGCATCGACCAAAGATAGTAAGCAGCAGTCAAAGCAAGAACCAATGCTGGACCGACCATCCACCAAATACTCCATCCATCAAGAGTAATCATGTGCCAAAGTGCGATGAGCATCATAATCTCTGCAACGAATCCTGCAAGTAGTGGTAATCCAAGTGAAGCCATCCAACCAAACATCATCGAGGTTGCAAGCCATGGAGAATGCTTAGCCATGCCTCTCATTGCACCAATCTCCATACTATGGTAATGATGTTTGAAAGCACCACAAACTGCGAACAGCATTGGGCTGATGATTCCGTGTGCAAACATCATGAACAGTGCAGCCGCCCAGCCCATAGGTTGCATTGTAGCAATCCCTATCAAAATCACACCCATGTGAGATACTGATGAATATGCGACCATTTTCTTCAAATTGGTTTGACCAAGACAAACAATTGCTCCCCATACTAGGGAAACCATTCCTATTATCATCAACGCAAGTTGGAAGTGATATAATGCGTGAGGGAAGAGGCTTATTGGAAGTCTGAACATGCCATAAGCACCCATTTTCAACATAACGCCAGCCAATAACATTGAGCCGCCTGTTGGCGCTTGAACGTGTGCATCGGGAAGCCAAGTATGGAACGGTACAGCAGGCAACTTGACGAGGAATCCAATCATTAGCATCACGAATAGTACCTTTTGCATCTGTTCTCCTAGATACCAATTATCACCTACATTTTGCACTCTTGCACTGTCAATTAGTTCAGGTATTGAGAAACTTCGACCGGTCATAGTTCCCGCAGATGGTAGGCTGTATGGGTCTTGTAGGAAATAGAGAGTTATGAGCCCTAGTAGCATTACCACAGATGCAGTAAATGTATAGATGAAGAATTTTTGAGCAGCATATTTCCTATTCTTTCCACCCCATTTCAATATGAGGAAGAACATTGGAATTAGAGTCAATTCCCAGAATACATAGAACATGAATAGGTCAAGCGCAACAAATACTCCAATTAGAGAACCTCCCATCATCAACAATAGTGGGAAATATGTGGCGCCATTCTTCTCATTCCAGGTCGCAATTATAGTCACTGGCAGTAAGAAGGTTGTCAACCAAACCATTGGGAATGACAATGCGTCCAATCCAACAGCCCAATTTATTCCTAAACTCTCTATCCAAGTATACTTGGTCTCAAATTCATAATCATTAAACGCTATATTTGTCCATGAAACATCACCAAAGTATTGGAAGAACATTCCTGTTGTTATGAACAACATAATCAATGAAAATATCAAACAAGCCATTCTTATTGGTTCAACAAGTCGATCTCGCATACGGTCTGTACCATTGGAAACAAAGGCTAGTAAAACCATGCTAGATATTAGTGGGAAGGCCACCAAAGGTATTGATATCCAATCCATCAATCAGGCCACCCCCCAAAGTAGCAAGAATATCGCTAAGGTTCCAACAGAGACCATTAGGATATAATCTCGAGCAGAACCAGTTGTAAGTGAACGTACTAAACTAGATATTGATTGAGCACCAGATTCGATTTTCTTTATCGCTCCATCAATAACCTTCTGATCCGTTTCAGCGGATTTATCGGAGAATCCAGCAACTATCTTCAACATCGCCATGTCATAGTAGTGATCAAAGTATAACCTATTCTCAAGTGCTTTAGATAATCCAGAATTAGCAATTGCTTGATTATCGAAATGATACCTTCCGTAAACCCAAGCATTGAGTCTAATTATTGGCTTCATCCACGGCTTAACCTTCTCTCCCTCAGCAAGATTACCACCATATAGGGAGAGTGCCACACCAGGACCCAATACTGCACCTATTGCGATTGCAACATAGGTTAGAATGAGGAAGAATGAATCATGATTTGCAAAGGCATGCTCCATCTCATAACCAATTCCTTCAAACAGATTCTTATCAGACATAAAGCCATACTCGCTGTCTGGTGCCCAATGAGTGAATCCCATTCCAGCAAATAAAATCGCTGAGAGTGAAACAAATGTTAAGACAAATAGTGGAATTTTAATCCATGTATTGGTAGGTCCAACGTGAGCTGCAACTTCTGTCTTTGGTTTTCCAGCAAAAGTCTTGAGCCACATCCTAGACATATAGAATCCTGTCATTCCAGCACCTACAAGTACGCAGATGGCTGGTATGAAGAATCTTGGATCTTCTAAAGCGACTCTCCATGCATTTGCAATAATTCCTTCCTTTGACCAAAACCCACCGATAAGAGGAAGTCCCATTATCGAAGCAGAACCAACCAACATTGCAGTTGCTGTCAATGGCATCTTTGATGCCAAGCCACCCATATTTTCCATGGATTGTGCATCGAACTCGTCATCATGGTGGTCATCGTGTCCGTGATGGTCGTCATGGTGGTGAAGGTGGTGATGTGCATGATGAATTTCATGAATCACAGAACCACTAGCCATGAACAGCATACCCTTGGCCATGGCGTGATTGAAAAGATGGAATAGTGCCGCACCAAAAGCAACAATTACGATATAATGTGCCTCTTCATCATTGTGCCAATCCATTGTATTGGCGAGGTACATAGCACAACCTAGTCCAGTGAAAATGTATGCAAGTTGGCTCATTGTTGAATATGCAAGTACTTTCTTCAAATCATGCTGTACAAATGCTATTGCTGCAGCCATTACAGCAGTAAGCCCTCCAATAAGAGCGATGATAAATGCTAGGTCAACTAAGTCATTTTGAAGAGCCTCGGCACCAAAGAATGGGAACATTCTAGCAACTAGGTAGAGACCTGCATTTACCATTGTAGCGGCGTGTATAAGGGCCGAAACTGGAGTTGGACCTTCCATAGCATCTGGTAACCAAACGTGAAGTGGGAATTGAGCCGATTTACCAACTGCTCCGATAAACATCATTCCAAGAGCCCATTGAAGCGTACCTGAAGATTCAGCCGCAACCGCTGCTATATTGGCTTCATCGAATACAACTGAATAATCAAGTGAACCAAATAAGTCCCACATCATTATCAGTCCTATCATCAGGAAAACATCTCCAACACGAGTAGTTAGAAATGCCTTCTTAGCAGCATATGCAGCACTTGGCTTTTCGTAATAAAATCCAATCAGCAAGTAGGAACAAAGACCCATAATCTCCCAGAAGATGAATAACCAAAGGAATGAATCTGCAAGAACCATTCCAAGCATTCCTGAACAAAATAATACAAATTCAGCATAGAATCTGTGATTTCTATTGTCATTTATTGGATCAGTATTCATGTAACCAATACTGAAGATGTTAATCAAAAGACAAAGGAAAGATGCAACGAATAATAGCATTACAGTAACGTGGTCAACATAGATTCCAAATCCAAATGTTATCGGCTCTAATGTACCTCCATCCCAAACAGCTGTATTTATCCAAAGCAAATCAATTGAATCCTTAACACTAGAAAATCCACCTATGTGGTCCTTTATCAAAAGAAGAGAAATCAATAAACTTGCAGCCATTACTGGTAGAGCAATTAGGCCTCCTTCTTTCATGGTATCCTTCCAAAATGGATTTCTGTTGAACACCTTACCAAGGAAAAGAATTACTGGGAATGCCAACATTGGAAGTAAAATAATCAATGGAGCAAACTGCATCATATCGCTGTCAATGATGGTTTCTGCACTACCTGAACCTGCCATCATATCACCTCAATTCCTCAGGACGTCAACATCGTCCAATGATATCGTTTCATGCTTACCATACATAGCTAAGAAAATGGCCAAACCAATAGCAACCTCACTTGCAGCAATAGCAATTGCAAAGATGGTGTAAACCCAACCAGTTGAGTCACCATGGTGAACTGCTGCTGCTGCAAATTGCATATTTGCAGCATTGAGCATTAATTCAATACACATTAGAACAATGATGGCATTTTTTCTGGTAAATGCTCCACCAAGTCCAATAATGAATAGAATCGCTGAGAGAGCGGAAACCCATGCTGGATCAATCATTCTTCTTCACCCCCAAACTCCCAAAGAAGATTTTCTCTCCTTTCATCTCGAATAAGATAAGCAGCACCAATCATTGATACTGCCATCAAAATGCCAACAAATAATAGAGGAAGAGCCCAATCATTCAACAAGGAATCTGCAAGGCCACTTGTAGTAGGTTCTTCAGGACTAGAATCTGCCCATACTTCATCAGCACTGAGTACAGAAATCAAAATCATTGCTAAAGCAAGTAAACCAATTCTAGTAACTAGGGATAAAAATTTCATTCAAAATCCTCCTCTAAAATCTGGCGCCTTGTCAGCATTATGCCAAATAATACAACTAAACCTACACTCGCAAGATATACAAGAATCTGAATCGCTGCTAAGAACTCGGCCCCTAATAGGATAAATATTCCTGATACTGCCATAAAACAAAATATCAAAGAAAGCATTGAGTGTGCAACTCTCTGAGCCAAAATCAAACCTAGAGCTCCACAAATAGTTATAGTGGCAAAGAGGAAGAATACACCAGCCTCAATCATTCCTGCTACATCCATCTCAAACACCACCTTCAGCTGCTGCTTTAGCGGCTTTCTTAGCACGCTTATCACGCTCTTTATTTGCACGCTTTGACAACTCTACATCAACTGCTTCTTGATGTACAGAAGGAATTACTCGAGTTCTACTAGCATCAAACCACAAATCTTGGCGGCTAAATCCAGACATTCCATCGTATTCATTGGTCATGAAGAAAGATGTAAAACCACATGCTTCCATACATAAACCGCAGAACATACATCTTCCCAAATCAATTCTTCCTGAAACAATTTGATCATCTGCAACAAATAAGTCAACTTGTTCGACATCTTGCTCAACACCAGAATCATTCCATCTTACTGTAGCAGTATCTCCAGACAAGTCAAGAACTTCTGCAAACCTCCACTGATCTGGAGTATCTGAATGGGCTGTTACATGATTAAAATCCTCTAGTGATTCTACAACTTCAGGTATCAATTGTGCTGCATATCCTCCAACTTCCAACTCTGAACCTAATCCTTGATCCTCCCCCTCCGCACTATCAAGAACGTCAACTCTCAATTCAGTGGTCATATGTAGACAATCATTTGGACATGCTGTAACACATAATTTGCATGCAGTACAGGTCTCCCAAATAACTCCAATTCTCCCATTATAATTTCCTGGAACAAAAAGCCATGGCTCCATATCTTCTAATCTTTCATATGGATATTGAACTGTTTGTGGTTTCCATAGGGTTGGGAAAAGGTCGGACGTAACTCTATCCGGTGCAAATTCTTGCTGTGTAATATCATTATACGCGCTGCTCTTTGCTGCTCTGGCTTTTGAACCATCATCGAGGAATTCAGGGTGTGTGGTATTATGGTAACCCATAGCAAGTCTCTTGCCAAACCACTTACCAAATATTGGGAAAGTCCTCAAGGCTGTTATCAGTGTTATCTTAAACGGGTACCAGAATAGATTTCTGAAATTTGGTTTTGCATGGGGGTGCATTGGCATATTTTCACCTCACTCCTGCCCCGGGACATAAGTTCCCGCCGGCTTTTCTGTATATACATGGAACATACGCTCAGTATTCCCACTCTTATCCTCATCATTGAGGAATAGGAAAAATATTCCCAACCAAACAATAGTGGTCACGATTGGAACCAATAGTGGTATGCCGAATGCATCCCAAGCCCAACCACCGGATGCACTGTTACTCATCTCGGTTGGGTCGAATAGGTAAAGTCGGTAAATTGCAGCAAGAACAACTTGTAGAACTGCTAATGGAAGGAGGATTCTCCAGCCAAATTCCAAGATTTGATCTGTTCTAATTCTTGCAAGAGAGAATCTGGCCCATACGAAGACAAGAAGGAATACTAGCCAAGACTTTACCAATACCACGACAGCGCCAGGAATTAGTAGATATGCGTCACCCAATAGTGGTATTTGACCAATTAAGCCTTGGAATGGTAAATGCCAGCCTCCAAGGAAGAAGTGTGTGAAAAGGAAACAAGCAGCATAGGTTCTGATGTATTCTGCCATGAACAGCATACCAAATCTCATACCGCCGTATTCAGTCCACCAGCCTTCAACAAGTTCGGCTTCTGCCTCTGGCATGTCAAAAGGAACCCTCTCAACTTCTGCAATCATAGTTAACAAGAACAATCCAGCCCCTAATGGCATTAGGAATAGATTCCAAGAACCCGCAGAATGTTGGAAATGAATACTTTCTACTATGTTGAACGTTCCTGAAAGAATGGCAACAGAAAGTAGGGTCAAAAGAAGAGGTATCTCATAAGCAGTCAATTGTGCCGCTGACCTAATTCCACCGATCAAAGTATACTTGTTATTAGAAGACCACCCGGCAAAGAACACACCGATTGGTGCTATACCAAAAATGGCAATAGCGTAGAGAATTGAAAGTTCTGGATTAGTAGCATACATTCCACTTGACAAAGGAATCATACCGAGAATTAGAAGTGTTGAGGAAACGATTAGGAAAGGTGAAACTTCGAAAATCAATTTATCTGCTCGTTGAGGAACCATATGTTCTTTGAGAAGGAATTTCATACCATCTGCTACGTTTTGGAAAAATCCTGGGAAAACTGGATACCCCATCCATGAGCGATTATTGACTCTGTCAACAGTGGCGAATTTTTCATCACGGTTACCGAATTTCTTGTTCAGCCATTTATTCAGTCCGCCTACTGGTTTTCCAAGACCGAATGGTAACATATTCCACCATTCACCACCTGTCACACCGTTTTCTCCAACCCATAGAGACCTAAGAGCAGTGGTTGCACCACGCCTATCATTCATTCTGGCAACAGCCTTTCTTTCAATCCAAAGTATTGCGAACTGAGAGAAAAAGAGCATTAAAAACACAATGTTAACTATGGCGAATGTTGCAAGTCCGAATGAAATCTGTGCTGCATTATCCTCAAGAGGAGTACCTTCTAACAAGGAAGGTACTAAATCCTCAGATGCTGAGAAAATCCAATCTCTTAGGTCGTATTTATCATCCATGATTACACCTCAACGATCAGTTTCTCCTATACATGGGTCAAAACTTCCCATTATTGCTGGAATATCGGCAACCTTGTAACCAATCATCGTCTTAGCTACATATGGTATTGTGATAAACATTGGAGATCTTATCGATAACCTATAAGGCATCTTTCCTCTTCCTTCGCCGCCACCTTTGATATAGAATTGTGAAGCACCTCTTGTGCACTCATAATTGCTGAATCCTGTTGCACCTTCAGGTGCACGGTTAGGAGGTTTTGTGTAAATCATTTCATCTCCACTAGCATAATTTGTATTCTTACCACCGGGAATTTGCTCTATTGCATCGAGAACCATTCGGCAGGATTGGCGCATTTCTTCAATTCGAACACGATACCTATCATAACAATCTGCTCCTTTAACAGAGGTTGGTTTCTCAACTGCTGGCTCCCAATCCACTTCATCATATACTGAATAAGGATGTGCCCAACGAGCATCATAATTGACTCCTGCTGCACGTATATTTGGCCCAGAAACACCTGCTTCAACCATCTCTTCAGCGTTTGCATATCCTACACCTTGGAGACGTACCAACCAAATTGTTGATTCGTCTAGCATCATTTCATATTCTTCGATTCTCTTTTCAAATAATTTTACTTTAGCAACCATTCTGTCAGCAAAACCGATTGGAATGTCTCTTTTAACACCGCCAACTCTTGGATAGTTGTAGTGCATTCTTGAACCACCAAGTTCCTGAAGCAAATCCAGGAACATTTCCCTATCTCTCATACACCAAGTCATCAATGTCAAATTACCAATATCAGGCCCGAATGCGCCAAGCCACATCAAGTGGCTTGCTAGTCTCTGAAGTTCTGCTGAGATAAGTCTGATGTATTCTGCTCTAGCAGGAACTTCTGCCTCTAACAAATCTTCTGCTGCGTAAATATATGAGTTCGCCCAAGTCATTGCACTAACATAGCATAACCTATCGCAGTATGGGGTGATTTGTGTAAAGTCTCTTGCTTCGCAAATCTTCTCAACGCCTCGGTGAATATATCCTAATTCAGCCTCAGTATCAACAACAGTTTCTCCGTCGACCTTGACTCTCAAAGTCCACAAACCATGAGTCATAGGATGTTGAGGGCCCATTGTAATCCACATTTGTGCCATATTGTCACCTCACTTTACTCGGCCCTCATCTGCCGGCTTTCTAACAAATCCTTGAGCGTCGTCATACATCTCATTGAAATCGTGATATCTTATCTTGTGCTGTTTCTGTAATGGGTGGAAACCTTCTGGGCTATCGTGTGGATTAAGCACTCTGTGCATGTTTTTATGGCCTTCAAATTTTATTCCAACGAGATCCCATGTTTCTTTTTCATTCCAATCTGAACCTATCCATATATGTTGGACTGTTGGAACTGTTGGTGAATCGTTATTTGGAAGATCAATTATGACTTCAAACTCAACTGGTATGAAAGACCCAACCATCTTTTCAGCAACAAAAACGGTATTGGTATTAGGTAGTTGATCGGTAACAGGTTGTCTCAATAAATGATAAACTACATCCCAGCCTCTTTCATCTGGACCTTCGGGGAAATGTGTACCTGTAATCATAGAGCAATAGTTAACTCCAATCTCAAATTTCATCCACTTTGCCAATGCTTGCCAATGTTGTGGAGGCGTGCTTATTCTCACGAATGAATACTTCTTAGCATTTGAGTGCTGTATTATTTCAGCAGTAATTCCACTACCACTGAATCTATCATTGATAGCATCAGCACATTCTGTAACAGCTGTTACATTCTGTTCCAGTGTAATTGCCATACCCATTATTCATCACCTACAATAATTGGCTTGTCTGAATCTCTACCCGTACTAGGAGCGCCACCAATCCTAATTATCTTCTCTCGAAGAAGGCCAAATCCATCAATAAGTGCTTCCGGCCTTGGAGGGCAACCTGGAATATAAACGTCAACAGGGATAACTGTATCAACTCCTTCTAGAATATTGTATGACTGGAAATATGGGCCACCAGAAATTGCACACTCGCCCATTGCAATACAGTACTTTGGTTCAGGCATCTGCTCCCAAAGCCTAACAATCTTGTCAGCGAATTTCTTAGAAACTGGCCCGTTGACTAGAAGAACATCTGACTGTCGGGGTGATGAACGGAATAAGACTCCAAACCTATCACCATCAAATCTTGGGGTCGCTGCTGCTGCCATTTCAATAGCACAGCACTTTATTCCAAGATGAAGAGTAAACAAAGATTTTCTTCCAGCCCAATTGAAGAAACGTCCTGCTAAAACACTCAAGAATTGTTTGATTCTGGTGACTTTTAGAGCCTCATCGGTTACACCGCCAACCATTTCAACCAGCGCACGACTGTTGAATGCTGCAAAATTCTCTCCGGTATCAGCCATAATATCACCTCAGATGTAGATTCTA
>Ga0066849_10000557_pt1 | contig 15207 bp, 13 predicted proteins | sample ETNtaG_9_FD_65492 | JGI IMG/M metagenome (GOLD analysis project Ga0066849, IMG submission 65492) | Marine microbial and viral communities from oxygen minimum zone, Eastern Pacific Ocean - ETNP201406SV69 | ecosystem: Environmental > Aquatic > Marine > Oceanic | place: Pacific Ocean: Eastern... | reverse complement strand
TAGGTACGAGCGATCCTCAGTGCAAGCTCATTTGCTTCTGTTCCAGTGCAACTAAACATGGCAACATCAAGCTCACTGGGAAATCTATCTAACAATCTTTCAGCATAATCCAATACATTATCGTGCAAATAACGAGTGTGTGTATTTAAAATTCCAACCTGATTTCTTATTGCCTCTACAACTCTAGGGTTGCAATGCCCAACATGAGGCACGTTGTTATACATATCCAAATAAGGTTTATCATTTTGATCAAAGAGCCAAACCCCTTCACCACGTACAATATTGATCGGTTGATCATAGAACAATCGATATGCTGGACCAAGTAGCCTTTTACGTCTGACCAACATTTGTTTTAGGGAGGAATTATCTCTATTAATTGTCAATTTTCCATCTATAAGATTGATTGTTTCATCAGTAAATACAGATTATTTGGGTTTTGCAAAAAATCCTGCAATAGTTCCTGTCACGAGCAAAAATATACCCATACAAAAAAGGAACTCGGGATAACTGCGAGTAACTGCACAGTAACAAGATGCAGTAAAGTTAATAACCTGAAAAGTATTGATGTAAAAACCATCACGTTTCATCATTTTAGGAAACTTAAACGTTGACACCATACAAACAGTTAAGACAACCATAAAGATTGGTACCAATAGATTGATAAGATTCGCATCCAATTCAGTCTGATAGCGCATCAACAAAATAACTGCCGTAGCTGTAAGTCCTGCTCCAGCCCCAGTAATTGGTAATCCGGAAAACCATCCTTTTATGGGTTTATCATTGGTAATATTATATCTTGCCAAACGTAAAGCTCCGGCAAGAACGAATGCGCTCACTGACAATGAAAGAATCCAAAATTCATTTGAGTATTGATCCAAACCATTAATATGAAGAACGGCATTTAACATTATTATTGCTGGCGCAACGCCAAAGGAAATAAGATCGGCCATTGAATCAAATTCAGCGCCAAAGGGAGAAGTTGCGTTCAACAATCTTGCAGCCAACCCATCCATCACATCCAAGATGCCGCACCATACTATCATCCAAGCCGCTTGCTCAATATTTCCATGTTGGCTGGTAATGATTGCTGCAAAACCCAATATCAAACTGGCTGCGGTAAAAATATTTGGGATGCTATAACGTACAATTTTTTTCAATTCAAAACACCTGAGTCCAGATTGGGAAAATGATTATAACATTTTTAACAATATTGCTTAACTCAAGAGTCATCCAATATAATTTCACGTAATTGCTCTTCATCCAGCACTCTTACTTCCTTTCCATAGGGCCAAATAACTAAAACACGCACCCCGTTTTCAGAACTGGATCTGTGTACAACCAAATCGGGTTTTTTTACAACACCCAGCATACCCGGCTCTAATATATGTGACACCCCATTCACGATATGATCGAGCTTTCCTTCAAGGACATACAAGAGCTCAAGCTCATGCATATGCGCAACATCTTGATACCCTGGCGGAAAATACATCTCTGCAACTTCGATACCCTGAGCCCCATAATTAGACGCCTCAAGCAATATCTTGATCCATCCAATACCTTGATTATCGTCCCATTCGAGCCGTCTTGTTCCTGATGATTCTTGAGAGTAATCCGTTATATTCGAAGTGTTATTCTGCTTAGATTCTGAACAACTTAATATGGCGCTCAACATCAATCCAAAGATAAAAGAATATTGATAAATTCTTACGGATTTCATAATAAATCCTCTAAATATCGCAAAACAAACCTATCTTTCATAAACAATTGACCCGTTCACTATCGTGAAAAGGATCTGACCATCCAATATATCAACAGGACTATCATCTGAGAGGAGAAAAGGATCAACATTCATAACGCTCAAATCAGCCCATCTTCCTGTTTCAATGATTCCGGTAATGTCTTCTCTAAAACTGGCATAAGCCGACCATGATGTATACCCTCTAACCGCTTCATCTACATTTACCGCTTCTTCCTTGTACCAACCTCCCTCAGGTTCAGAATTCTTATCTTGACGTGTAATGGCTGAATGCAATCCATAAAATATATTGTGATCAGATCCAGGATTATCGGAATTAAACGTCAATCTGGTATTGTTTTTTCTAAGGGAGCGCCATGCATAAGCTCCTTTTATCCTCTCAGGTCCCAATCTATTTTCAACCCAAGTTTTATCTTCAACTGCATGAGGTGGCTCCATTGACGCAATAATCCCTAACTGACCCAACCGTGGAATGTCATCAGGATGGATAATTTGGGCGTGCTCAATCCTATGTCGGTTCATTTTTGTCGTAGGCGATTGTTCGAAGACATACTCCAAGATATCAAGGGCCTCTCGATTTCCAGCATCACCAATAGCATGGATTGCTACCTGGAAACCTCGCTTCATTGCTTTGGCCATTAACTCTTGATTGAAACCGTAACCGTCTCCACTGATTCCCCTGTGGCCCGGTTGATCGGAATAATCATAAAGTAATCTTGCTCCTCTAGAGCCTAACGCACCATCATAATATGCTTTAACAGTTCTGGTGACGAGCATGCTATCTAAGTCCTGGTCGGGGCCTTTTTCAAGCCAGCGCTCCATTAAAGGTTCATCCCTAAGTGATAACATGCCATAAACCCTGATTGGTAAGAGATTGTCTAGCTCTAACTGCTCCAATGCTTCCATCATTTCTGTATCTAAGCCCGCATCATGCACGGCAACATACCCATCTTCTGCCATTTTATTTAACCCCACTAATGCTCGCTGCATCATTACACCCTTCGATGCAGTGGGTATTGCTGAACGTATTACGGGTACCGCGCGATTTAAAAAAAGTCCATTCGGTTCTCCGTCAAAACCCAATCGGATTTCACCGCCAATAGGCACTTCAGTTTGCGAATTAATTCCAACTTCGTCCAAAGCTCTTTGATTTGCTAGGCCTGCAAACCCATGCAAGCTAGACAAGAAAACTGGGTGATCTGGAGTAACTTGAGACAATAAGGATTTATCAGGATATCTATTTGCCCAAGCCCCTTCATCCCAACCCTGCCCAATTATCCAATCGCCTTTCGGTGTATTTTTTGCGCGCACTAGAACCTTTGAAACCATCTCCTCTTCTGTATCAACACCTACTAAATTGATTCTCTCGAGAGAGGCACCAACACCAAAAACATGTGTATGAGAATCCACCAAACCAGGTAAAACTATTGCTCCTGCAAGATCAATAATTCTTGTCTCATCTTGTTTATATTTAAGGGCTTCGATTGTGCTTCCGACATAAGCAATTCTATTGCCCTCAATAACAACAGCACCGGCATCAGGAGACCATCCATCTTTATTCGGCGCCTCATCTGACAATGTGCCGTCAACTTCTGGCTCGTCCCATTGCATTGTATAAACGCGTCCATTTGTAAGGATAATATTTACATCTGGCTGCTCTTTTTCTTCAGAAGAGCATGACATTATGAGTAAAGTAAGCAACACCAAATTAGATTTATTAATTATTTTCATTTTCTCCTCAGAATTAATTCGTTCAATATAATTTAATATTGACGATAATAACAACATACCGCAGCTAATTATCAAAATATGTTGACTCATAACAATATAATATTTTCGTTTTGACTGAGTATGAATATTATGTTTTATTAATTGAAATACAATTAAAGTTATCTTTCACCGTCAAGAGAAATTAAATGAATATCAAACGTCGGAGCTTTATACAAGCAATTGGTGTTGCCCCTATAGCAAATAGTCTTATTGGATACAAAAAAGCTATTGCAGATATATCAAATTATTCCCCTGAAGAAGCTTTTAGGTTTTCGGATAACAAGGTGCCTATGAATGCAGCAAACTTATGCCCAATGCCAAAAGCTATCAGTCAGTCAATCGCCACTTACAATGACGATTTAGACTTTGATATGAGCGGAGCTAATAGAACACGCATCATGGCCATCAAAGAAAAAGCAAGAAAAGGTATCGCGAAACAACTCAATATTTCTTCTACAGAAGTAGCAATCACTCGAAATACTTCAGAAGCTAACAATATTGTGGCACAAGGAATAGAGCTAGAAGCTGGAGATGAAATATTGTTATGGGATCAAAATCATCCGTCTAATAATGTTTCATGGTCAGTGAGAGCTAAACGCAGTGATTGCATAGTTAAACATTTTAATATTCCAGTCAAAACAAATCACATTGAGAATGTAGTAGATATCATCTTAAAGAATATAACCAATAAGACCAAAGTAATATCATTTACCCACATCTCAAATATTACTGGCTTCAAATTACCTGCAAAAGAAATTTGCGCCGCAATAAAAACAAAATACAATCATATTCATATCCATATAGATGGCGCGCAAACATGGGGAATAATAAACGCAGACTTAAATGAAATGGGCTGCGATAGCTTTAGTGGAAGCGCGCATAAGTGGTATATGGGACCTAGAGAGGTAGGTCTCCTTGTTGTCCGAGAGTCTAGCATCAATAAAATTTGGCCTGGAATTGTAAGTATAGGATGGGGCAATAAGGAAGACACTAGCGCCGAAGGTGCGAAAAAATTCGAAGCTTTCGGTCAAAGAGACGATGCGGCACTGGCAGCGCTATCGGAAACAGTTCAATTTCATGCTTCACTTACACCTCAAAAAATTGAAAATAATGCCAGAGATATTGCTGATCATATAAGAAGCGCACTCATTGAGATTGATGTTGATTTCGTCTCATCTCACAACCCTAGCTTTACAAGTAATGTTATTATTCTTAAAGCCCCCCGAAAGAATAGAAAGGAACTCTTAAGCAATATCCTCCAGGAAGGTGGGATTATTTTGGCTGGAACCGGCGGACTCAGGTTAACACCTCACATATACAACACAATTGACCACGCAGAGCGTGTCGTTAAGGCTATCAACAATTCTCGGAATTTACTTGGATAGGAACAAGATTATTTAGTCTGAATTTTGTGTAGCGCGTCATCCTCTGAACCAATAATAATGGCTAACCACCGAGTTTCCTCATCACTCTCAAGAGCCATCTTCAAAGCCATGGTTAATGGAACTGAAAGGATCATTCCAACAGGACCGAATACCCAGCCCCAAAAAAACAAACTAATAAATACAACCAAAGGTGACAAACCTACTCCATATCCAAGTAACTTTGGCTCAATGAAGCTACCAAACAAAAGATTGATAACAAAGAAAGAGATTGCTGTTGTCACTGCGTCGCCAATGCCTAACTGGATTAAAGCCATTAATATCGCCGGTACAGCAGCAATAATAGAACCAATAGTCGGAACATAATTAAGCAAAAAAGCAAACATCCCCCAAAGTAATGGGAAATCTAAGCCAATCCAAGAAGTCACTACGGCTACAGTAATTCCTGTGGCAATACTCACCAAAGTTTTAATTCCCAGATAACGGCCCAAATTACTAATAAAGATCTTTTGCCTTTCGAATGAATCACTTTTTCGATTAAATGCTGCCAACAACTTCACCTCAAAGCTTGAAGCTTCCAGCAAAATGAAAATCATAGTAACCATAATAAGAAAAGTATTGGTCAGTGCATCTCTTAAAGCATTTAATAGCGACGCCGCTAAGCCCATTACCCAGCCTGGGTCAATAATTTCACTTAATTCAAACTTGGACTGATCGCCAGAAATATAATTTGAGATCGACCCCAGAAGAACTTCTAGAATGAGATCCAGTCTTGCCTGATAAGATGGTAGTGCATTGGTAAAATCCACTATTGAAGTGCCCAAAATGCTGGCTATAAATAAAAGCAAGAGCATAATTACAGCAACAATTATTAAAGCCGCAAGAATTCCAGGAACCTTCTTGGTCTGTAACCAGAACATGGGTTTCAAAGTAATCAGCGCAAGAAATATTGCCAATAAAAAAGGTATTAAGAGCGGTGCTGCCGCCTGCAACGAATAAATAATTACAAATAACGCAGTTAAGCTTAATAAGATTCTGGTATTTTTACTTTCTATTTGCATCATCTTGAATCATCACTTATTCCTTATTAAATCAAATCTAACCTTTACGATTAATCGGCACAAGTTTTGAATACAATAAATAACCGATTACAGCGACAATTAAACATAAATAGATTATATATCTAGGTAAATAAGAGGCGCGATAAAAATGATTTGTAATTCCTGTGACTGACCACAAATCGCCACTACCTTTGCCTACGATAATTTGCCCACGCATTCCCATCTCCATATGCTGAGCCATATCACAGTGGACCAGATAGTTTTGATTCTCGCTCGGTGCTATGAAAGTACCGGTCTGACTTTGACCTCCCATTGCTTCAATATGGAACATTCCGGCTGGGTATAAATACTTGGGTAGCCCATGAATCATCCATTGATGGCGTATTGTATCCTCATTAATCAAAGTTACTGTTACTCTACTGCATGGTTCTAGATGCCACTCGTATTCATTCATTCCAAAAATAGCTCCGGGCACACCGTCGGCAAATCTTTTGTTCGTATAAACAGAAATTTGTCTTTCTGAAGAAATTTCTTCGCACCCATTAGGCAGAGCATCGTAATTCTCATTTGCCACTACACCAGTATATTTAATGATCATATTATGATCATGTGTATCACCATTATTCTGAGCAACGGCAAATGTAACAGGCAAAATAATCAAAATGCTTACTAATAATTTACTTGGATTCATCTGTCTCTTTCTTTAGAGAAAATGAACCTACAGTTAGCCAGAAATACGCCAAAAAATAGAGCGAAGAAGAGCACCCTTATTAATAAAATAATATCTCTGCCTGGTTCTGCAAAAAGTGATGGCGCATAAGCTCCCCAGATGGGAAGCTGCTTTTTGTAATAATCAACACTAAAATATTGAGTGTAATCAACCCCTCGGGTTAAAGGCCAGCCGAATTCATCTAAATATTCTTCATAAACAATGGCACTAATGTTGCCACCAGGGCCAATTCCATCTGTTGTAACACCTTTATTTTGATGGTCATGAAACAACCAAATTCCTGGTCCGTATGCATGTTGGCCATCATTGAAAAATGATAACTCAAGATCATAGCGTTGTGATGTGGGCAACCAAAGTACATCCTGAGGAGTTTGATTAGATTCGTCTATTTGAACCCCATCTCTTTCTAAGACCGTAAACTTATGTCCATGTGTATGCAAAGCAATGCCTTTACTGCCGCCATTCACAACTCGTAACTTTGCTTTTTTATTTTCTTTTGCAACCACCAAGGACTCTCTAAATGTATAAGGAAATGAACGTCCATTAAGTGTAAAGTAATCTACATTTGCATCCGTAATATCATAATCTCTGTGCATAGACTTAGTGATAAGTCTCGGATCATTCTGGCTCTGAATTCGTACACTAAGCTCTTTGTCTAAATCGAGATAATGCATATCATACTCACTGTCATAAGATTCTCTTAAGGCTTTGGATGGAGCTCTAACTTTTCCGGCACCTATATTCATGGTCTGTAAATGATTATTCTTCCTATTCTCCTCAACAATAAACAACCCTTGCAGACCCATCTGGACATGAACGTGTGGCTGGACATGGCAATGATAAAACATCGTACCTGCTTTTCTTGGCGTTATATTATAAGTACGTGAATCACCTGGCATTATTGGCAATTCACTGGTCAAAGGTACCCCATCATTTCCTTCTCCATTGCTATCAATAAACTCATGATCGGCGCCATGTATGTGAAGTGTATGCGGCATATAGTGTGTATTTTCAAGAGTAACCTTAACAATATCCCCTTGTTCAATACGAATAGCCGGCGAAGGGATTTTTAATGAATATCTGGCCACTTGTGTATCAAAATTTTCTACTGCCATACCCACAAATTTTGGTGCAAATACCCATAACCCTGGTTGCACTCCAGGCGCTATATCATAAGTAGTTACGGGTCTTTCCGATATCGGCGAACTGCCATTGAGCTCGGCTACTTCCAACTTAATATGAATCTCATCCGGATCACCATCCTCATCTAGATCTCGTCCTTTCACAACCGCATCTGCGGTTAGTCCACTCAAACGGAGTGTTTCATTACTCACATTGTTTGTTCCTAAAACAAAAGCTGCAATTGCATGAGGATTATCAGCCATACATGGCAGTGATTCTTCTATATTTACACCATCAATAATTTGTTCATTTCTCCATCCTGAGGGGTCACTCGGACAAGATAATTCTGATGAAATTTCCTTGGAAATTTTTGATTCAGGCAAAGGGCTATAGTCGTTGGCGCCAAACCATGAGGTTAAAATTAATCTGAAATTATAAGGATACCATTGTGATGGATAAGACAAAACCATGCCAAAGACAGTTATCAATAAAATTGCATAACGTTTTTTTTTGAGATCTGACAACATAAATCTATCCAGATCTACTCATATAATAAAGATATGAGCCAAAGATCAATACAAGCATCACAAAAGAAAGGGCAGGCCAAGATATATAACTGGTACCAACTGTAAAAGGAAATACAGAAGAATAAATTGTCGTTTTCGTAGGATGCCCCGCTGTAACTATTCCAACATACTCACCTGTTTCTTTGAAATTATGATTAATCATATATGATGCATTGCTTTTGATAACTGGAGATTGATAAAAGACCGTATGAGAATCAATATCTTCTATTTCAATTATATCCTCTATTTGAACAAACTCACCTTTATCGGTCACATTATGGATAATGCGAAAATCAACAGCAACTTCACTGAGACTCTTGTGCAAATAGTCCAGCACGAAAGTAGTTTTGCCAACATTATCCAAATCTTCACAGAATTGCTTATCGCCTGAAGAATCAGGTTGATAAGCGGTAAAATGAGCTGTGTAAAAACCAATCGTTATAATGCAGCTGTCTTCTGATAATAAGACTCCGCCGCCAGCTTCGCAGTGCGAAACCCAACCAAATACGATCAACACCGCAGACAAATATATCTCTCTCGTCATTGGTTTATTCTAATTAAAATTCCTAATCAATCGTAATTATATTTGTAAAGAATTGTTTTCGTTTAAAGGTCATTTAGACTAAACAGTATTTACTCATTTTCTGTTTCCAATTTCTCAATCGTAAATCCACTATAACCATAAATCATGGAAATAACTGGGTTAATTAAATTGAAAAATGCAAAGGGCAAATAAGCAAAAGTTGCCACCCCGAGTGTTGCAGCCATATAAGCTCCACATGTGTTCCAAGGGACAAGAGGTGAAGTTAAAGTGCCAGAATCCTCAATAACTCTAGAAAGATTTTTAGCGTGAAGATTACGATTCTTAAACTCAGCTTTAAACATCTTTCCCGCCAAAACAATCGAGATATATTGATCAGCACAAACAATATTAATACTGATGCAACTTAAAACTACCCTCATGATTAGAGAGCCTGTGGTTTTTGCGGCCTTCAAAATAGAGGTAATAATCCTTTTTAGCATCCCAGCACGTTCTAAGACAGCACCAAAAGACATCGCACTAATTACCAACCACATAGTAACCAACATTGATTCCATGCCACCACGAGAAAGCAAGCTATCTATCTCTTCAACACCTGTAGATGAAACATAACCAGTTGCTAGCGCCAACCAAATTCCTTTAATCATTGAAAAGAAGGGATGCAAGTTCTCTGAACCGGAAAAAGACATCACAACCTCTGGCTGAAGGAAGAAAGCAACTACTCCACCCAATAAAGCACCAAACAATATTGTCGGCAAAGCAGGAACTTTACGAATTGCCATGCCAAATACTGCAAGCAACGGAATTAATGCCAATGGTGATATATTAAAAGCATTGCCAAGTGTCTCATTAAACAATTTTATTGTTGCATCTTCTGCTTGTGAGGTCACCCCAAAGCCTAACAACATAAAAATGATCAAAGCTAAAATAAATGATGGCGTCGTAGTCCATACCATATGTCTTATATGTGTGAATAAGTCAGTGCCTGTTATTGCAGGTGCCAAATTAGTTGTATCCGATAAAGGAGACATTTTGTCACCAAAATAAGAACCTGAAATTATGGCTCCAGCTGCAATCTCAGGCGATAAATTCAACCCAATTGAAACCGCAATTAAAGCAACGCCTAATGTCCCTGCAACCGTCCATGAACTGCCAGTGGCAAGTGCAGCAATTGCACAAATCAAACAAGCTGCTGGATAAAATATTTTAGGATTAAGCAGTTCAAGTCCATAATAAATAAGTGTCGGTACTGTTCCAGAAATTAGCCAAGTTCCAATAAGCGCACCCACACAAAGAAAAATCAATAAAGCGCCCATGGCAGTTCCGATACTTTTAACTATTGAATCAAGAATACTTTGCCATGCATGTCCATTTTTAATGGCAACGATTGCAGCAATTCCAGCACAAAGAATTAATGCAATCTGGTTCGGTCCATAAGAAGCATCAGAGCCAAATAAATAAACCGATACACTCAGCATCAGCACCAAAGAAAAGATTGGTATCATTGAATCAATCAATGAAGCATCTCGAGACTTGCCCATTATCTTAGCCCACCAAAATAATCAGTCTTATATATCCAACCAGACTCATCTTTAGTTTGGTGTCAATTTAAGTAAACGACCGCCTGCTTTATCTTCCAATAACCAAATAGCGCCATTTGGGCCTTGTTCAACCGAGCGAATGCGTTTTCCCATATCAAACCTTTCGGCTTCTTTGGCTGAAGCGCCGTCAAATTCTATTCTCACTAGAGATTTCGATGAGAGGCCAGAGATGAATCCATCACCCTTCCAATCAGAAAACAAATTGCCCTGATAAATCACAAAAGAACTTGGAGATATTACTGGAGTCCACCACTCCTTAGGCTCCTCAAATTCAGGTCGAGTATCATGGTTTGGCATATCATCTCCATTGTAATGAATACCATTAGATACAGTTGGATATCCGTAGTTCTCACCTTTAATTACTCGATTTAGCTCATCCCCGCCTCTGGGACCCATTTCAATATTCCATAATTGTTCATTGGCGTCAAAATCAATACCAAGAGGATTACGATGCCCCAATGACCAAACCTCAGCGGCAACTCCACCTTCAGAGTAAAAAGGATTATCCTTGGGTATTCCTCCGTCGTCATGTAAACGTATTATCTTTCCTAAATTCATCTCCATGTCTTGTGCGGGATCAAATTTTTGACGATCGCCAGAAGATATATACAAATAACCATCAGATGAAAACTCCAATCGATGTGCATAATGACCACGTCCGGTCACTTTAGGATTTTGCCGCCAAATATATTCAACATCTGAAAGCGAATCACTTGCATTAGCGAGGTTTAATGTAGCTTTAATTACCGCAGCACCTCTCGTGTCTGTGCCCGCTTCACCGGCCTCAGCAAAACTCATATAAACAATGCTGTTTTCACTAAAATCTGGATGCAGAGCAATGTCTCCCAATCCACCTTGACCACCATAATCAACTTCTGGAACACCAGAAATCTCGGCTAACATCTTCCCTGCTTGACTTATCACCAGCAAACGTCCAGATTTTTCAGTCACCAATAAATTTCCGTCTGGCATAAAAGCCATCGCCCATGGCTCATTCAAACTGGTTATTTCATTCACATTAAATGGATGTTCAGCGCTTATTGTGCTGCCCATTGAAATGAACAGTAAATATACTAACAATATCTTCCTCATTTTTTATTTCCTTGTAATTATTTTAGTTTTTCACTCAAAATCTAATTTCGAATTTCGAATATTGATTCCACTTCCACCGATGCATTCAATGGTAATGCGTTTGCACCAAGTGCCGCTCTAGCGCCCATGCCTTCATCTCCAAAAACATCACGCAATAGTTCAGAGACACCGTTTATAACATTTGCTTGTCCGGTAAAATCATTTGTACAATTAACAAACCCGCGAATTTGTATACATTTTGAGACTCGTTCAAGATCTCCTTCACAGGCTGCTTTTAATTGAGACAGAATCCTTAATCCAACATGTTGAGCGGCAATATATCCTTCTTCTAAACTAAGGTCTTTACCAACTTTTCCAAAGGTTGGTGTATCAAGATTATTCGGAGGTATCTGTCCAGCTATAAATACCTGATTGCCAGAAACTCGATAAGGCACATACACCGCAACTGGTTTTGCCGCCTCCGGCAAACTAAAGCCCAACGTGCTCAATTTTGCTTCTACACCATGCTTAGCTTGCGAGTTGACATCTTTAGATAAACCGAGACCAAAAGCAGTGGTACCAAAAATCTCAAAAAATGATCTCCTATTCATTGCCGCTTTACTCCAAATGTAATTTCTTCTAGCTTCAATATTACATAATATACCTAATACCAATCATTTCGAAAGATATGAATGATTTAAATATTTCAATAAGACCAAAATCATTATCTGTAAAAAAATCATACAAAACACAATCCAAGTAGCAGACATTATACCTGCCAACAAAAAACCCAATGAAGCTATGATGCCATTTGTAAGGGCATAGGGTAATTGAGTACTAAAGTGCGCCAAAGGGTCAATGCCAGCGCCCGTAGATGAAAGAATAGTGGTCTCAGATATTGGTGATGAATGATCGCCAAACAATGCACCAGATAATACAGCACCAATTATAATTGAGAATTCATTACCGGTAGTCATTGCAGAGGGTATTGCTAATGGCATCATGATAATGATGGTTCCCCAAGAAGAACCTATAGAAAAAGAAAGTACCGCGGCAACAAGAAAAACCAACAAAGGCAATAGCGCTGGATTCAATACTTCTTTTGCAAGATCTCCGACATATTGACCTGTTCCGAGTTGTTCACTCACTGCCCCTAGCGCCCAAGCCAGAATAAGCGTAGCAGCGATTGGTAACATTCCAGACATTCCCAATACGTATTCAGAGCATAAGTTACTTAATTTTCTTGCGGTGTTATACAAAATTAAAATGACTAGCGTTACTGATGCCAGAAAATAGGCAGTAGAAAGAGCTGCTCTAAAATCAGAACCGGCAACTTGTTTTAATGGAAATCCATAATGATTTAAGGACAAAAATAAGATTGAACCCAAAACCAACAAAGGCAACCAAACAAAAATAGCTAAAGCATCGCCAGAATTTGCTAGCGATGTTTCTTGCGACTCTTTCTGAGCCAAAACTTCAGCTTCTTTCATTTTTCCGAAATCAAAATCCAACAAAGAGAGGACTGGCACAATTATTATTGCTAACCAGGCATAAAACTGGAAAGGAATAGCAGAAACGAATGCACTCCATTCAGTCAATTTAATGCCATTGGTCTCGAAACTGTCCTTGATAATACTCATTGTAAATACCCCCCATCCAATAAAAGGTATCAAGATGGCAACCGGGGATGAAGTTGAATCAATAATAAATGCTAATTTCTGCCTCGAGATTCTATAGCGATCAAATAATGATTGGAAAACAGGTCCAACAATCAGTGGTGTACCAAGATCCGAAAAGAAGATAAGAATACCGCCAAACCAAGCACTTATTTGTGCGGAAGATTTATTAATAATATATTTGATTGTAGTCTTAGCGAATGCCATACCACCACCAGAATACTTAACCAATCTTACAAAACCACCTATAAAAGCAAGTAGGATTAGAATGCTTGCATTATAACTGTCCGCTATTTCTGGAACTAAATAATCATTTATGACTAGAGGAAAAAACAAGAGAATAGAGGTCGATTGCACTAAAAATACGCCTGCAATTACTCCAGAAAAAAGTCCTAAAAGTACATTTCTCATGCTCAGCGAAATGCAAAGCGTGATAATCACCGGTAAAAGAGATATATAACTTGGGTCACTCAAAATGAATGGGTATCAGGTTTTTTCAGACAAAGCTTTCTCTAGAGCGCTAATTACTTCATCAGCATATGGCTTTGTTCGGGTACCAAAATCGGTAATAAGTTGACCATCTCTTCCAATTAAATACTTATGAAAATTCCATTTTGGATAGGTTCCAGCAGAATCGGCTAAATCATTATAAAACTCATGGGCATTGCCCTTTTTTACGGTTATCTTTTCAAACATAGGAAATTTAACCCCATAAGTTAGTCGGCAAAAATCCTGAATTTCCTCCTCTGTGCCTGGTTCTTGTCCACGAAAATCATTTGAAGGAAAACCCAATACCATCAGTCCTTCTTCATTGTATTCCTCATGCAATTTTTCCAGACCTTCATACTGATAGGTAAAACCACATTTGGATGCTGTATTGACTACCAATAAGACTTTTCCTGAATACGCTTCACATAGATTTACCTCTTCAGATGAAGCCAGCATCCGAAAATCATGGTCCAAAAGAGTACCCTTGCAAGCGAGAACATTGACGCCAAATAAAGTGAATATAATTGTATACAGTATCCTCATGCTCATTCCTTCAGTTAAAATATCAATATAATTAAATTAATTCTGTCCTCAATCCCTCTAAAGTGATTCTAGCAAATCACAACTTATAAAGTACCACTTCTTTTTTTTAAGATGGAAAATCAATTAGCACATAGGTTAATATAAAACATTGGTCTCACATCTTAGCTTAAAAAGGATAATCAGTTGCAAAATAAAAAATCACGTCACTTAATATTATCGTTCAGTATCTTACTGTTCTTCTTTTCAACATTATTGCATGCTGACGGTAGAGTAGCCGTTCGAGGAGAAAATGGTGCAGTTGCTTCATCTTCTCTCACTGCGTCTAAGGTGGGTGTAGAAATATTAAAAGATGGCGGCAATGCAATAGATGCAGCGATTGCAACAGCCTTTGCAATGGCAGTTACCCATCCAACCGCAGGTAATATTGGGGGCGGAGGTTTCCTTATTTATCATGGTGCCGATGGTGAAACAACGGCATTTGATTTTCGTGAAAAAGCGCCACTTTCATCTACCAGTGATATGTACTTAGACGATGAAGGTAACGTGAGAGATAATGGCATTGGACCAATCAACCATTTCAGCATTAAAGCAGTAGGTGTTCCTGGAACAGTTGCTGGCTTAGCTTTAGCGCATGACCGTCTTGGTTCTTTAGATTGGTCAAAACTGGTGTCGCCATCAGTTCAGCTGGCACGCCAAGGCATTCCGATAACATTGAAACTCCACGACGACTTTAATAGTTTCGGAAGAAAAGCTTGGTTCAGTCAGTATCCAAGCTCAATGGAGAAATTTTATAAATCTGATGGCAATCCCTATCTTTTTGGTGATAACTGGATCCAAAATGACCTGGCAGACACTTTGGAACGCATACAAAACAATGGAAAAGATGGATTTTATAAAGG
>Ga0066849_10000551_pt1 | contig 15246 bp, 11 predicted proteins | sample ETNtaG_9_FD_65492 | JGI IMG/M metagenome (GOLD analysis project Ga0066849, IMG submission 65492) | Marine microbial and viral communities from oxygen minimum zone, Eastern Pacific Ocean - ETNP201406SV69 | ecosystem: Environmental > Aquatic > Marine > Oceanic | place: Pacific Ocean: Eastern... | reverse complement strand
AGTATACTCCGAATTGCCCTCCATCTGAATATGGCTCTTCGCCATTGTTAGTGACTTCGACGTAAATGTCCAGCACATCCCCCGTGACAAAACCCTCCATTTGGTTCCGATTTTCAACAGTGAAGCTGGTGATGCCGACATCAATCAGTGGCCCCATTGCAGGATCAACTGCAGCGAGGACGTTGTTGTAAGAAGAGTGGGGGCCGTCCATGAGGGCGAAAACCGGCCAGAAATTCTCCCACTGAGAGTATCCAGCCGTTGCCCTGACTAGACTGAGGGGTGCAGTCCATGAATGGGTACTCTGAACGTCCTTGACTAGATTCAACTGCTCGAAGCCATCTGAGTTTGCATTCAACAGCCAACCCCTCCAGTTATGGTGTGGCTTTACACCATTGTCGTAGGCATCCTTCCCCACCTTCTCGGTTACTGCCCCGTAGACATAGACATCAACTGATGATTGTGATCCAGTGTATGTAACGCCCAGAGAAATGGAAACATCCTGTGATGAAGGATCCAGTGACATTGAGATCGCGAGCTCGAAATCGGAAGAGTCGCTGCTCATGCAACCCCCGTTTGTGAACTCGGAATCGTAGTAGTTGTTCCCGGCCGCCCCCACAAGCATGCAGGGGGATGACTGCTCATCTGCGAAAGAGAATACAGGGATGCCCGAGTTTGTTCCCATGACATGGGACCTCCTACTTAGTGGGGAGTCATCGGGATAGCCGGCGCTTGATGACTCGAAGAACGAGACAAAAGTGAACTCATCGGGATTTGAGGCCTTCAGGTTGGCAAGAGACGGGGAGGCGCTGTCCATGCAAGGAGGGCACCAATGGGCTCCGACATATTCGCCGAATACCGAGTGTCCTGGGCTTGGGGCGAACAGGGGCATTGGTTCCTGCTGCAGAACCTCTCTTAATTGAGTGTCATTTTCCTCATGAAAAGGCCCATACAAAGGCAGTGCAGATAGTACGAGGAAGGTCCAAGCGACGGCCAATACAGTGAGCCTAGAAGTCAGGGGCACAATAAATGAAAAGATAGATCCCGTATAATCATAATGCAAGTGTTGGGACCCCCCTCCCAATAAAGAGGTTAAATGAATTGAAACGTGCACTGCTTTCTCGGAGTGCATGGGAGGGAGGCCAAGTGGGGAGTGGGTCGCCCTCAGGGAAGACGATGGTAGGGCATATTTGCTCCAAAGATCGCCCGGTGAAGTTAAAATAAAGGGACTTGGAAGGTTTGATGCTGAGGAAATTCTAGATGGATACGCCCTCGGGGACAGGATAGTTGTAGGTCAGAAGTCCCTAACAATAGTCGATCCCGCCCTTCCAGAGGCTAGGAGAAATATGTCCAGGAGAGCCCAAGTCATTGGTGTGAAGGATTCTGGTTTCCTGATTTCTTGGATGGGCATAGGCGTTGGATCTAAGGTACTCGAAGGCGGTCATGGCTCGGCAGGTCTGGCGATGCACCTTGCAAACGTAATGGGGGCATCGGGAACTCTTGTCTCTGTTGAATCCAGGCCAGAGCACGCGGATGTTGGAAAGGGCAATATGGAGAGAATGAGGGGTTTCATGGGAGAATTCCCAGAGTGGCACCTGATTGAAGACGATCTTGCAGGGGTTGCAGAAAGAGTTAGGGGGTTTTGCAACAAACTCGATGCCGCCATTATTGACATTGCGGAACCTTGGGCGGTAGTTGGTGAGATATCACCCCTTCTTAGGGAAGGTGGAAGGCTGGCATGCTACTGCCCGACCACATCACAACTCGAGAGATCGTGGGATGAATGCGAATCTCTCGGACTAATTGTGGAATGGGCGGGAGAGATGATTGAGCGTAGATGGGTCAAGGCCAGCAAGGGAGGTGTCAGGCCGGGAAACCAGCCAATGGGTCACACTGCATTCCTCCTAATCGCAGCAAAGGTCGCCCCCCACGAGGAAGAATGAGTTGTCATTAATGGGATTTCTCAGTGATTTCAAAATCAGGGTTTCAGAGGTCGGATGGACTTCTAGCACTGTTTTCAGAGAATTCATGAGGTTCAACGTCACCGGATGCTTCAACACCGCATTCGCTTTCACCTTGTACCAGATACTATACTGGATCAATATTTGGGATGCCCATACCGCTGTTTCTGCTTGGATAGTTTCCAACGTCATTGGAAACGTGGAAGCCCACTACATGCACTACAGGTTCACTTTCGACTCGTCATTCGCCTATGTTTATAGTCTGAATAGGGCATTTTGGTGCTATTCTGGGCAATTGGTGGTGACAACTTCTTTGGAGTTCATAATGATCGAGGTCTGGCTAATCAACCATAACATTGCTTGGCTGATCAACACTTGCGTCTTCGGCTTCCTGAATTTCGTACTAATCCGCTGGCTAGCATTCCCGCCGGATCTAGATCACTCATTCATAGGAGAATTGCCTGAAAATTGAGCATCTTGGCCCGATACCATTCAAAACCCTACGCCGCCACGACGGGGCATGAGGGACAGTAGCGAATGGAGACCAACCGCTTACAGATCGCACACCATTGGCCAGTTAGTGGCAAACGGCGAGTCACTGAATGGTGAGGAAGTGACGATAGCCGGTTACGCTGAGACTGTCAGAGGCAGGGGCGCGATATGTTTCCTTATGCTCAGGGATGGGACCGGGCAAATCCAAGCATTCCTGAAGAAGGACAATTTGGATGCAGATCTATTTGACGCCCTCCAGTCCGCGACAAGGGAGTCTACAATCAGGGTAACTGGGAATGTCGCCCAGAAGAGGCCCCCCAAGCTGGCCGAAGGGGAGAGTCCACCACCCCCTGAATTCGAAGTGAACGTAACATCGGGGGAAATCTTGACCGAGGCCTCTACCCCGTTGCCACTGGGAGTAACTGATGAGGTTAATGTGGGGCTGGATGTCAGGCTAGACAACAGGCACTTGGATTTGAGGAGGGGGCATGTAAATGCAATGTTCCAACTCAGGGGAAAGGTGCTTGAATATGGTCGTGAGCACCTTATTTCCGAGGGATTCCATGAGATTAACACTCCGAAAATAATTGCTGCGGCTGCAGAGGGTGGGACGAATTTATTTCCGATGAAATACTTCGAAACCGACGCTTACCTCTCTCAGAGCCCACAGTTGTACAAGCAACTGGCTGTTCTAGGTGGCTTGGAGAGGGTTTTCGAGATTGGCCCTGCCTTCAGGGCGGAAAAACACGACACTTACAGGCATCTGAACGAATTCGTATCCTTCGATATAGAAGGGGCTTGGATGGATGACGAAGATGTCATGGCCGTCCAAGAGAGGATGATCAGCCACATTTGGAGTAAGATAGCTAGCAATGACCTTGGGCTGATTGACGTGATTAATGATTACAGGATTAGCCAGGGCAAAGAGCCGGTCCATGTTGAAATCCCAAGTGTACCATTCCCCCGGATACCCTATTGCGAAGCCATTGAGATAGTGAAGGAAGGTGGCGGAGAAATTGAGTGGGGTGATGACATTGAGAGTCACCATTGCGATATCATAGCGTCCAAATACCCCGGATTCCACTTCATCCCAAGGTGGCCGATGTCCATGAAGCCTTTCTACATCCATCACAAGGAGGATGAGAAGGGATCGACTGGTGGTCAGCTAAGTAGGGGTTTCGACCTCAACTTTGGAAGGGACGAGATGACGAGCGGGGGTGCTCGAGAGCATAGAGTCGAGGCCTTGGAGCAAAACCTCAAGGATGTGGGGCTTGACCCGGATGATTTCACATTCTACACGGATGGCTTCCGGTATGGTGCACCCCCTCATGCTGGGTGGGGTCTTGGAGTGGCTAGACTTCTGATGGTACTTACCGGAGCGGGTAACGTGCGAGAGGTTGTCCTATTCCCGAGAGATAGGGGCAGGGTTACTCCCTAGAAAGCCTCGATTTAAGGAGTACTATCCACCATCTTGGTGATCAGTGTCCGGTATTAGCAAACGCGTTTCGACCAGGCCCTGCGTCCGCCCGAAGTGATAAATCACTGCAAATAGCATGATAGCCGCAACGATTTCTAGGCCAAAGAAGGGTATCCAAGATTCACCCGAATCATTTAGATTACCTGTTTCTGGTCCTGTTTCTGGTTCTGGAACATCCCCGGCAGGGGCGGGCTCGACATTGATTGTTCCAATCATGCCCACTTCTTCGTGGGGCTCGCAGACATATGTGTGAGTCCCATTCGTCCCTAACTCGAAGGTGAATAAGTAATCAACTTCCCTTGAGGGGTCGCCAGAATCGAACAGTCCTTCTTCGGAGACCGCGTTGTGGGCGAGAAGCTCCCCGCTCCAGAAGAACCGGACCGTGTCCCCTTCTGTGATGGTAACCGTAGAGGGTGAGAATCTTAGATTCGTGCCATCCACGGTGACTACCACCTCCTCATTGATCGATTCTGCCCCCCCCATGGTTCCAAAGGCGGACACTGTAACCATGATGGCAAATGTTAGTGAAGCCCTGCGCATCAATAAATAGGAGGCGATGGGGTTTTTTTTCGTTTTTGGAACGATTGCCATTATTGCCAAAGTCCTAGAATTTCTATATTCGCTGCACTAAAATCAAGAAATGCCAAGGAGTCCCCTATTCCTCGGAAGTTCTTTCTGCGCTTCATCGCGCCAACTGCATTGTTTCCAGATCCTTCAAATGAAATAACCGGATTTCTACCGGGGCGTACCCGGGCAACGCAATCCACCAATTTCTTCCCACAGTAATTAGTCGTACAGAGGCTACGCTAGGCGATGTTCACCTAGCATAGCTAGTTTTTTTCGGAGCTAGATGCTCAGAAATCGCTGTCGCGGACGGTCTTGCGGCCGTTTGCGACTGCTCTTGCAACAGCGCCTGAGACTGCTGACTCGGCAACTGCATTCATGGCGCCCATAGCGTCGCCACCCGTGTTGCAGCCTGCAGCCTTGAAGGCCTCCTTGACCCTGCTTGCGACTACCATTCCTGAGTCCGAGCTGCTGCTTCCGATGTCGTATGAGCGGATGGTCTTGCGGCCGTTAGCCTTGCAGCGTGCTACTGCAGCTGACACAGCGTTTGCCACGCATCCGTTCAGGGCATCCCCTGCGCTGGATGCAGTGTTGCATCCTCCTGACTTTATTGCTTCCTTCATCTTGCTGTTGTATACCATTGACATAGCGAGCCATGCGAACAAAAGCCCCATTTTGAACATTGGGGCGGAAGGCTGACAAAATACTGGCCTAAAATGACCGAAAATGACGGGTATCAAAGCCCCCTCCGGTGAGATTAATGAGGAGTACAAATTTTGCCTACTTGCTGCTGAAAGAGCATCCTTATGGTCGGGAAATGCTACGGCAGATCGTTTCAGGTGGCTTCGTCCCGAAGATAATCATCGAAGAAGACTCCGAAATTGGCGATATGGAAAGGGAGAAGTTTCTGAAGAGGATCGATGGGCATGAAATTGCGCCAGAGATTTCTAAGCAGGCGGCTGAGCTAGGAATTCCTATTGTATCCGTCCCCATACACAACTCTGAGCAAGTGATGCCTCACCTGCAAGACTTGGGATTGGACCTAATTGTCTTTGGGGGGACCAGGATAATTCGGGGCGACATACTGGACTGCCCCAAGGATGGCGTGATCAACTCCCACCCTGGACTCCTCCCCGAATGTAGAGGTTCGGCATCACCTGCTTGGTCGGTTTTTCATGACATCCCCATTGGATCGTCGACTCACTTCTGTGACAATGGCGTAGACACTGGCGATATTCTCCTAAGGAGGGAGGTCGAAGTGATGAGGGGGGCGACGTACGAGGAGCTTTGCTACGAGACACTGGTTTTGGCAGGGATTCTAATGAAGGAGGCCCTGTTGGCCTACATTGAAGGGAGATGGAGTGAAATGAGGAGGCCACAGGGAAAAAGCGAGTTCCCCACTTTCCGTAATGCTCCTGAAGAGATTCTAGAAGTGGTCCATCAGAAGTTAGAGGACCAAACTTATGCGCATTATGTGGACTAGGTGGATTCATGGAAGGCGACCTGTTGGGCAAAGATTTCCCATTTGCAGAAGGTGTTCTGGCTGGGAAAACTGCTATTGTTTGCGGATCTTCAAGGGGTATTGGCAGGGCAAGTTCCCTCATTTTAGCACGTTCTGGTGCGAGGGTATACGCTTGCGCACGTTCCCCTAATGAGCTAGATTCCCTTGTTGAGGAGATGCACGGAGATGGGCATGAAGCATTCGTGCTCGATATGGAAGACACTGGTGCAATTGAGGATATGTTGTTGGAAGTAGGAGATGCTAACATATTGATCAACAACTCTGGAGGGCCACCAGGGGGGCCTCTGTTGGATAACAATCTGAAAGATTTCGAAGGGCCGTTCCAAAGACATCTGCATGCTTCTCATTTGATGACGCAGGCATTAGTTCCAGAAATGGCCAGAAATGGCTACGGGCGAATTGTCAACGTGATTTCGACCTCTGTGCGTGAGCCAATAGACAACATAGGCTTGTCAAATACATTGCGTGGTGCAATGGCTTCTTGGTCGAAGTCGCTATCAAGGGAGCTTCCCGAATGTGTGACGATAAACAACATCCTCCCGGGTTTCACGGACACCGACAGGCTGGGCTCACTGGCATCGTCAATCTCAGAGAGGACGGGTAAATCGATCGATGATGTCAGGAAGGGTTGGATGAACGGTGTACCAATAAAGAGGCTGATTGACCCTCTTGAGACTGCAGTGGCCATAGCTTGGCTGTGCTTGCCTAGCAGTGGCGCAGTGCGTGGCGTTAGTCTAGCTGTCGATGGCGGTAGAATGCGTTCCATATGAGGGATCAGATGGATTTCGATATTTTCTTCTCCATTTCACAGACCCCTGATTCGACTGGAAGAACCCCCTCAGAAGCTGAGATGTTCGAGAGCTTCTTCGACCAAGTGGAACTTGCGGACAAGCTGGGTTTTGGAGTAGCTTGGATAGCACAGGCACATCTATCGACAGAGATTCAGAAAAGGAATAAGTCTCCGGTAGTCCCCCATTACCCGGGCGAGGTTGGCCTATGCACGGATTTCTTCCAAGTAGCTAGAGAGGTTTTGGCACGTACAAATGGGATGGATGTTGGCAGTGCAGTAATGTCCATACTGGCCTCAGGAGGGCCGATTGCCCAAGCTGAAAGAGTGGGGGCTTTCCTGGCACTCCATGGAATTGACCCCAAAGAGGGGCGTCGTTTGCATGTCGGATTCTCTGCTGGCCGTTTCGAATTTATGGCTCGCCCGTATGGAATTGTGCCTCGTGATGAGATCGAGAAGGCAGCATGGCCAGCACTCAGGGGCCAGATTTTCGCAGAAGCTTCGGAAATTTTCCTTAGACTTCTGAATGGCGAGGTAGTCTCCAGTGAAGGTGTGCGGGCTACGAAGCTAACCAGGCAAAATTTCCGCTCGGATGAGGATTGGTTGGCGGTTCAGAACGCAACGGTGAATCTACGAGGGCTGGACTCAATGCCGGATGAGGTAGAGATACCCAGGCGCTACGAATTTGAGGAAATTAAGACCATACCACAAGATTGGAGGAGGGATCTTCTGAACCTAGTTATTGGCAGTCATGATGCTGAACTGCAAATTGAAGTCAATCGATTCAGTCCCGTCCAAGTATTCAACCTCAGCATTACACCCCCTAAAATCATCGAAGAGACGCATGAAAGGATGTCTGAACACTATCACTCTGACGGGGGGGCCTGGTCCCGGGGAATGATGCCCAGGACGGTCATGATTTTCATCAATGACGAGCATGGACTGTCCGCCGAGGAACAGGATGAGGCTGCGATGTTAGAGGCGAGAGATGCCCTTTCCACTTATTGGAGCGCCCTTGAGGGGACCATTGACCCGGATAAAATCGAGAAGGCTACTGCGAATGCTGTTATTGGCAGTGTAGGGAGTGTGGCTAGGCAGATCAAGGAACGTTTCCATTCCGATGATCGTCTGATGTGCTGGTTTGATTTCTTCAACCACGACAGTGATAGGGTGATGAGGAACATGGATGCATTCATGACCAAAGTACCTCCTTTGATGGATGAGGTGGAATGAGATGAAGGATGCGATTAGGCCGTCTAGCGTATCCCCGGGGCGGCCGGGATCTTCTGTTTACCCGACCAACCCACTAGGTGAGAAATTCGAAGGGATAGCGACTGGAAGAGACGTTGAATGGGAGCCATTGGTTGACTTCAGGAGATTGGACGTATCCGAGAACACCATTCACGGGGCAATATCTTGGGCGCATGGTACGGAGATAGTACACTCATTTGGTGGTAACGTCCTTGTATATGGGAGGTCGATGATGAAACCTCTGATGATGAAGACTTTTGCGAGGGAGCTGGAAGAAGAAGGACTGAGTTGGGAGCAGAAGGCGATCGCATGCTCATCCCACAATGGAGACACAGAACACGTTGCTGCCGCCCAATCAATACTTTCAGAATCCGAGTGGGGCCTGATGCAATGCCCATTGGACGTGCCGTTGATTCAATTCGGACGTCAAGTTAGGAGGCCGCGGAGATGGTTTCACACATGCTCTGGAGAGCATGCTGCAATGCTCAAAGCGCTGAGGATAATGGGGATCAATAGGGCCGGATACACTCTCCCCAATTCCCCTTGGTTCCCCAAATATCTGGATGTCCTGAGAAGGATGCTGGATGACCCGGATTGGGAACCGAAGAGAGTAGCAAAGGATGGATGTGGGCTTCCAACTGTTTCCAACACTGTCGATGAGCTTGCAGTGATGTTCGCAGGAATTGCGAGAGACAGGGATGATGACTGGGTCTGGGAAGCAATGAACAGGAATCCCGACCTAATCGGTGGCTTCAATAGGCTTGATTCGACCTGTCTTAAGGCAGGTAATGGAAATTTGGTGGCCAAGGAGGGGGCCGATGGTCTCCTCGGCCTCTCATTGGTCCACCCTGACTGGCCCAATGGCCTTGGAATAGTAATCAAGATCGCCCATGGATGGAACTCTCAAGCGACTTGGTACGTTGCTAGGGCCGTCCTCGGCGTTCTTGGAACCAACCTAAGGAATCCCTATCCGCTTCACCGGCAGAAGGCATTCATTGTGCCAAGGGTGGTCCCTGAGTCTTACTTATCGGAACTGGAGCAGGTAGTTACATGGGACGAATGGGACCCCAATAGAGACAGTTTCTCGATAGACTGGAAAGAGAATTCCCAGGCAATGAATAGGTCTGATCCTTTTGCGAACGAAGGTGGCATGGATGGTTGAAGATAGCATCTTGGATATCAAGAACTACATAGGGGGCGATTTCATTGACAGCCCCCAAGGTGGGCTTTTTGATGTCGTGGAACCAGCAACAGGTAGGACATTCGCGCGTGCGCCCCTTTCCCAGTCCAGCGATGTGAATAAAGCGGTGGAAGCGGCCAGAATCTCGCAGCCGTCATGGGGGTCGATTGGGGTTGATGAGAGGGCAGACTGGTTGGACAGAATTGCTGATGCACTGGAGGACAGGCATGAGAAAATTGCCATACTGGAGAGCAGGGACACGGGAAAACCGATTTCACTGGCCAGATCGATCGATGCATCTCGCTCAGTGAGAAACTTCAGATTCTTCGCAGAAATTCTCAGAGAGCTGGAACAGGAGACTTTCGAGATGGGAGATGCCATGAATTTCGTCGTTAACAAACCCGTAGGCGTGGGTGCATTGATCACACCTTGGAACCTCCCTCTATACTTGCTGTCATGGAAGATTGCCCCTGCAATAGGAATGGGCAACACAGTGGTTTGCAAGCCAAGCGAGCTTACCCCCATGACCGCTGATCTGCTGATGAGAGTTCTGGATGAAATCGGGATGCCGAGTGGCGTAGTTAATCTCGTTCACGGAAATGGCATTGATGCCGGCGCGCCCTTAGTTGCCCACAAGGGAGTTGATTTTGTATCATTCACAGGAGGAACCGCTACTGGAGAGAAGGTGGCTGCCTCCGCAGCTCCTTCTTTCAAGAAGCTAAGTTTGGAGCTGGGTGGAAAGAATTCAAGCATAGTTTTCTCGGATTGCGACATGTCATCGGCCGTTTCGGGTGTTGCGAGAGCTGGTTTCCTTAATCAGGGCCAAATCTGCCTATGCGGGTCTAGGATTCTAGTGGAGGGTGCGATATATGAAGAGTTCAGGGAGAGGTTTGTTGGGCATGTCGAGAAGATGAGGATTGGCGACCCGTCAGATGAGGGGACTGCCCTAGGCGCCCTTATTTCCAAGGACCACCTTGAGAAGGTTCTCGGATACGTGGATTTGGCGAAGAAGGAGGGTGGCACCATCCTCACGGGAGGGGGCAAATGCGCTCCAGAGGGGTTCGAGGAGGGGAACTGGATGCTCCCCACCGTGATCGAGGGCCTCGCGGCTGACTCGAGATGTGCGACGGAGGAGATATTCGGGCCATTGGTCACGCTCCATAGGTTCGAAAGCGAAAAGGAGGCATTAGAAATTGCGAACAACACAAGATATGGACTTGCTGGGAGCGTTTGGACTGGTGATCTCGAAAGGGGGAGGAAGTTCTCGGAAAAAATGGAAACAGGGATGGTCTGGGTCAACTCCTGGCTTCACAGGGATCTGAGGACCCCCTTCGGGGGAGTGAAGGACAGTGGCGTCGGCCGTGAGGGGGGAAGATGGAGCCTCGGCTTCTTCTCCGAGGCCATGAACGTATGCATAAAGCGCGATTGATGCAGTAACAGTGAAGTTCCTCTTAGTTCCGAGTACATTGGATGGCATCCGTCGGAATAGTTGGACTTGGTTCCTACGTGCCGCCGCGTAAGATGACAAACGAGGACTGGGCGGGGATTGTCGACACTAGCGATGAATGGATTTCATCCAAGACCGGGATGAAGGTGAGAAGAATAGCCGATGACGACGTTTGCACCTCAGACCTAGCATTCGAGGCTTGCAGCTACGCCCTAGAGGATGCTGGACTACATGCATCTGATGTGGACATGGTGATACTTGCGACATCTTCCCCGGACGTGCCTCTATCTTCGACTGCAGGAATCTTGCAGGACAAGCTCGGATGTTCAAATTGCTCTGCCTTCGACATAAACGCTGTCTGTGCAGGCTGGGTTACTGCATTGGACGTTGGATCCAGATATGCTGGCACACCTGGCTACAGGAACGTGCTCGTAGTTGGATCAGAGGTCTACTCCAGAATCCTTAACTGGCAGGACAGGAGCACTTGTGTGCTCTTCGGGGACGGTGCTGGGGCGGCTGTTCTGTCTGAAGTGGAGGAAGGAAAGGGAATATTGGGTTCATGGCTCATGTCAGATGGTTCTGGCGCGTCAGTAATTGAGATTCCAGCCGGAGGGGTCAGAGTCCCCCTTGGTTCTGATGCTTTCGAAGATGGCATGCAGTACTTCCACATGGATGGAAGGGCTGTTTGGGACTTCGCGATCGAAGCTTTTCCACAGGCTGTGAGATCGGTTCTGAAGAGAGTAGGGAGAGGGCTCGGGGATGTTGATCTCATTATTCCCCACCAAGCAAATATCAACATCATCGAGGCTGGGATGAGGGGGCTCGGACTGCCTATGGACAAGGCCTTCACAAATCTGCACAAGTACGGAAACACAGCCGGAGCGAGCGTTCCAATCGCAATGCGTGAGGCGATGGATGAGGGCCTGATTGGCCCTGGGTCACTAGTTGTGACTACTGCTTTCGGCGGCGGCCTGGCATGGGGTGCGAATGCGATGATTCTCTAGAACTGTACAAAGGGTAGTCTTTTATCCAAAACTCAAGGCAGGACAGACGATGAGGCCTCTAGCGGTAATGCTGTCCCTTCTGATGATATCGACAGTGCAGTTTGGCATTATCGAGCGCGCGGAATGGCTCGAACAAGGAAAGGCTGTGTCACCATCTAGTGGTTCTGATTGCTCAAATCAAACCCATTCAGGAAGTCAGTTCCACGTAGACCAGACCGGTGGAAATGACTCGTGGGCAGGCACGCAGCAATGCCCCAAACTGACAATCCAGTCGGCTGTCGACTCCGCCTCGCAGGGGGAAACTATTGTCGTCAGTGCTGGGACCTACCACGAAGTGGTAACCCTGGACGAGGAGGGGATGACACTCAAGGCGGCTGAAGGGGAGAGGGTGATTCTGGATGGCAGCGAGAGCGTGACTGGTGACCTGGGGGGCACTTGGACGGTTTACGACTCATCGTCCACCGAAGGTGTGATCTGGAAGGCGAACCTTTCGAAGGACGCATGGCAGCTTTTCGTCAACTACGAGGAGGAGATGCCCGCAAGGTGGCCGAACGCCAACTTCTCGGATGGAACCGCCCTCAACGACGAGGAGTACTGGGCTCACGGAACCGTAGACAAAGACGACTACGAGACAGACTCGACCACCGATTGCAACGCAGGTATGGCGAAGTACCAAGACGGCAGCAAGTACTACTGCCTGAACTACCTGAACGGGGAGCTGGAGGATGACAACGGAACTTACCAGGGCCACAGTGGCCTGAACTCAAGCGGCATCAACGCGACTGGTGCCATAGCCGTCCTCAACATCGGCTCCTTCAGAACCTGGAGTCGGAACGTAACATCCCACAACACGAGCAATGGGTCCTTCGCCTTCGATCCCGTGCCCAGCGGGGAGTGGAAGTACAAGCACCACATGTACTTCCTGACCCAGAAGCTGGATCTGTTGGATACCCCTGGCGAGTGGTTCTTCGACCACAACTCGGCTGGAAACACCGTTTACTACATGCCGAGGGAGGGAGGCAACCCCAATGACCTGGACATCAGGATGAAGACCCAGCCTTACGCCATCCTTTGTGTCGACGACGACAACGTCGTGGTGGACGGCTTCGACTACTTCGCCACCACATTCAACCTGGATGACTGCGACGGCTCCAAGATCCTCAACTCAACATTCCTATACCCAAGCACCTCGAAGAGGTCGCTCGGCCACGCAGGCGAGGACATGGATAATAGGTACGTTTCTAGGGTGAGCGACTGCATCGGTTGCCTGATCGAGAGTTGCGAGTTCCTGTACACAGACGGGGCTGCCTTCGAAGCCCATGGGGGGGGATCAAGCTCCATGAACAACCAAATCAACAACTCTTACTTCTACTACATCGACTGGTCTGGCTCTGACCAGAAGAGCCTGATGACCACCATAATGATGGACGGGACGTCCAACATGTTCACCAACAACACGATGCACAAGACCGGCACATCTGCCACGATCAGAATAGGCAACGCCCCCAAGATTATGTTCAACGAGATATACGACACAGCATACATCCAGTCCGACGGGACTGTCGTCCAGATGATGCAGGCGGAGCAGGAAGGCGCGATAGTCGCCTACAACTGGATCCACGACGTCCCCAAGTACGGTATCAGGATGGACGGACCCTTCGGCGGGACAAACTCAGGCAGGAACGCGAGCGTCCACCACAACGTACTGTGGAACGCGAACGGGGCGATTGTTGCCAAGGGCGACTACCACAACGTGAGCAACAACACGGTCTTGCTGGGATCGGACGGGGACAGGAACCACATCATCGTGCTATACGACAGCACGGGAGGAAACGAAAACTCGACAATCATGTCCAACGCCGCAGACTCGATAAGCGGCCATCGGACCAACTCTAACACCACATCCCCGATACCCGTCAACTCGACGACGATAGGGAACAACTGGAACGGTTACGACGCGCACGTCCAAGAAGGTAGCGTATCCGCTCAGCTCGAGGTGACTCACCTGGGCGAGCTCCCCGTCCCTGGTTGGAACGACTTCAGGCCGTTGATCAGCTCAGAGATGGACCTCATGGGTGCGGGAGCATACTCATCGACCCAGAACGCCACCTTGCCGGCGAACCTGTCGAACTTCGACCCCTCGACCTTCTACTGGGTGCCTGGGATAAAGAGAAATTCTTCGGACCCATTCAACCAATCAACCTACGACCTACCTTGCTTCGGCGGGACATTCAGAGCGATCGATGGAGGCAACTGCTCCTTGGCCCCTGCCGGTCAGTTCGTGGGAACTTGGGGCGCTACGAATTCCACTACCTGCGCTTCCGGGGCCTGGCAGAACCAGACAGGTCAGACCAGTTGCATCGATGCCGATGCAGGGCACTTCGTTTCATCGAGCGGTTCCACGAACCAGACCCATTGCCAGTTGGGGACCTACCAGTCCAACACCGGGCAGTCAAGCTGCCTGAACTCCACTGCGGGCCACTACGTAGACACCAACGGCTCGGCCTCCCAGACGCCCTGCGATCTGGGGACCTGGCAGAACCAGACGGGGCAGGCCAGCTGCATGAACGCGACTGCGGGTCACTACGTCGACAGTAACGGGTCTGCGTCTCAGACTCCTTGCTCGCCGGGCACGTGGCAGAACCAGACTGGCCAGGCCAGTTGCATGAACGCGACTGCGGGCCACTACGTTGACACGAACGGCTCGGCCACCCAGACTCCTTGCTCGCCGGGCACGTGGCAGAACCAGACGGGGCAGGCCAGCTGCATGAACGCGACTGCGGGGCACTACGTTGACACTAACGGCTCGGCCTCTCAGACACCTTGCGCTGCTGGTACTTACAACCCGAGCAACGGGTCCAACTCCTCGGCTGCTTGCATGAACTCCACTGCGGGGCACTACGTGGGCAGTAACGGCTCGGCCTCCCAGACGCCTTGCGCTGCTGGGACATACAATCCCTGGCCAGGCCAGTACTGGCCTGGCTGCATGAACGCAACTGCGGGGCACTACGTTGACACTAACGGCTCGGCCACCCAGACTCCTTGCTCGCCGGGTACGTGGCAGAACCAGACTGGCCAGGCCAGTTGCATGAACGCGACTGCGGGGCACTACGTTGACACTAACGGCTCGGCCTCCCAGACTCCTTGCTCCCTTGGCACTTACAACCCGAGCAACGGGTCCAACTCCTCGGCTGCCTGCCTGAACGCGACTGCTGGGCACTACGTGGATAGTAACGGGTCTGCGTCTCAGACGCCTTGCGCCGCTGGGACATACAACCCCAACTCGTCCTCCAACTCCTCATCGGACTGCCTGACGACGCCTGCTGGCAACTATTCGAATCCAGGCGATGGGACGATCAGTCCGTGTGCACCAGGCACGTGGCAGGACCAGACTGGCCAGGCCAGCTGCATGAATGCGACTGCTGGGCACTACGTGGGCAGTAACGGCTCGGCCTCCCAGACGCCCTGCGATCTGGGGACATGGCAGAACCAGACGGGGCAGGCCAGTTGCATGAACGCGACTGCGGGGCACTACGTTGACACTAACGGCTCGGCCTCTCAGAC
>Ga0066849_10000548_pt1 | contig 15257 bp, 11 predicted proteins | sample ETNtaG_9_FD_65492 | JGI IMG/M metagenome (GOLD analysis project Ga0066849, IMG submission 65492) | Marine microbial and viral communities from oxygen minimum zone, Eastern Pacific Ocean - ETNP201406SV69 | ecosystem: Environmental > Aquatic > Marine > Oceanic | place: Pacific Ocean: Eastern... | reverse complement strand
AGTAGACCTTAAGATACTGATTCCTGTAGGATTTCTTACATCGATAATGCCATTGTTTGGGGCTACATTCGGATTGCCAAACCATGATTTAGATTCATTGGGGATATTAGTTGCTCTTGGGCTGGCGGGAGGTACTTTCTGGAGTCTTCCATTTGTATATTGGTTGCAAATACATAAATCATGGAATCAGTCAATTGAAAACGAAGAATAATTTCATTCTTCTTCGAAAATTTCCATTGAATTTGCAGTTTTCACAGCTACTGGTTTTCCTTCAGACATTCCTGAAATGTGCATTTGTATGTCTTCACCCTTACCTTTTATTTCAGCCTCTAAAATTACTTTATTCCCTACTTTAACAGTGTCAAGAAACACTTCGTGATTTCGATAGAGTAGATTCGGTTGTAATGAAACAACTTTCCATTCAATATTATTTGTAGATTCAAATTTTAGAGCAGCAATCTCCCAATCTGTTTCATGTGTTTCAATAATAATGAGTATTGGGATTCCATCATTGTTAGCTAATGCAGGATCTAATTTCCATGAGTTGATGCTAATGGATTTAGTAACGTAACTTAAATCTGGAACTCCCCAAGTTTCCAACAGTACATCCCAATCAAGTTTTGTAATTGCTCGAATAAATATTGACAAATCGGATTTCACTTCATTAATTTCCGAAGTAGATTTTATTGTTCTTAATCTTGCTAATCTTGACCTGTCGTGTAATAGTAATTCCATACGTTGCGAATCCTTTCTTATGTTAAATAAAACCCATATCATTGGTGAAATGAAACAGAACCCCATGAACCAAAGTAGAATATTATCCCAATATAATAATTCTTCACTTACAATATATGTGTTGTTGTTTGTTTGGTTTTTTATTGTTTTAATTTGAATTTCATAGGTGGTAATTGATTGATTTAAATCACCATAAGACCAATTTTGAACATTTCCTAATTTAATATTAATTAATTTAACATAATGTGTACCTGGAGAAACTTCTGTTTGTAATTTTTCTAATGTTGAACTAGTAGGAACAATGTATGTGATATTCATAGTGCCATCTGAATTTGGAGAATGAATTTCTAACATTATAGAACCAGCATCACAGAGTAATTCAATTTCAACTAAAAAGGTCTCATATTCTTCACCATTAATTGTTAATATCCATACATCTGCTTCATCAAAGATTCCTAGAGGCATATTTCCGATGTGCCTTAATCCCGTATTTGCTGTAAATTCTTGACAATTTTGATTACATTGTAACTCTGTAAGATTTCCCGGGGCATCACCTGCATTTCCCATGAAAGGATCTCCTTCTTTACTAAGAGAATTTTTAACTTGCCAATTTCCTAACCATAATTCCATTTCGATTTTTATTTCAATATGTTCAATTCCAAGAGGAGAATAATAATCAAATGTGGTTTTATGGAAATTTTCAAAAAATGAAGAATTTTTTTCAAAACAATCGACTACATCTCCATTTGCCATATGGCATATTGAATTCATTGAATGCGGAGAGTCTGAAAAAATTTCTAAACTCCATAATTCCCCTTCATTTATTGAGTGGTTTAATATTTGTACAGGCGTAGAACCTAGACTTGAATTAGCACTTACTCCTTTATTTTCAAAATACATATGTGTTAAATTTTCATTAAATTCTTGGCCAACAATCTTAATTTGCTGACTTTTAATTATTATTGAATAATTTCCTGAAGTTGATAGTGAACTCATTTTTATCCAGAATTCTTCATTAGTTTCATTAAGCATGGGATATTTTTTACATATGGAATTAATAGCTGGAGTTTCAGAAACCAACACTCCTGCTGAGATTAACAATGAATCAGTTGGATTTCTGTAATAAGAAGTTATTGAAAGGGGAACAGTTGAAGAATTAATACACACTTCATATGTTATTTTCTTAATTGTTGAATTTGAGTTAATCCAATATACATCTTTATCTTCAGAATTAGAAAAATTACCTGTAATTTCAGCAAAGTCAGATGATGAAGAATCTAGTACACAATTTTCTGGTTCACAAGCATCTACGGTAATTGGTATTATATTGTGAGATTCAGAAGGTGTAGGAATACTTTCAGGGGAATCAGAAAATTCAAAAATATGTTCAGCAGTGCTAAAATTGCTTATTATTGGTAATGTAGCAGCAAAGAGAAACAAAAAAATCACTCCAAAACTCCTCCAGTGCATAGATGTCCGAAGCAATTCACTTTTTCAAATGATTCAAAGTAATGAGTCAGATGGGGGGTCTATGGGCGGAGTTGGTCTTGGGCTTGATATTTCCGCGAGGCAGAGATATGCTAGAGTGTTTAAATTAGGAAATAGAAAAGAACCTTGTTCTCGAACACCCGCATTGATATTATATGATGAGGATTATAATTTACCTGTAAATTTAGCACCATTTATTTGCTCTAGAACTGATGAAAGCATCCCTCCTTCTTTTCTAATAAAGGGGAGAGCACCTCTTTCACCACCATTTGAAAAGGCGTCTCCTGAATGGGAATTTAAACAAGGGCATGTGTACCCGCCATCTCTTAGTGAAACTGAAGGAAATAGTGCTGGTTCATCTACTCCAATTTTATCCTTATCATTACAACGGATGATGCAGGATTCAAAAATTGTAAATGTAAGTCAACCGTCTATGGTGATTATTACTGATGCGGTACAATTAGCAAACCGATCCAAGGAATTTGTTGAAGCAATGTTAATTGTTAGAGAATCATTCCCTTCAGCATTAATTTGGTGTCCTGGTTTATCTGGGCCAGATAATATTGCTTTATTGACATGGTTAGGTGTTGATTTACATGATTTATCCCGTTCAAGACAAGCACATGCTGCTGGTGCATTATTGACCTCAAATGGTCCACGAGTTATTGAGCAAGATTTGGAAGGAGAATTGGTCTTTGAATTACAAATTAATGAATGGAAAAATGAAATAGCAACAGTACGAGATTCTATTAATGAATTTAAATTAAGAGAGTTAGTTGAAAAAAGAGTGCTAAATTATCCGAAATTAGTTGAACAATTAAGACATCATGATTATCTTGTGGAAAATAGGAAAATGAACTCTTTGTCTCGTCATGTGCCTAGAGAGTGTACATTGCAATGTAATTCACCATCCATTAGATCGGATCCAATAATTCGGGAATGGATTCGAAAGATTTCTTCTGAATATACACCGCACAAATCTAGGCAAAAATTACTTATTTTATTGCCTTGTTCTGCAAAAAAACCGTACAGAGTTTCAAGATCACATAAAAGATTTAGATATGAAATTGGGAATATTTCCGCTACAGAGATAAGTATTACATCACCTTTAGGGCTAGTGCCTAGGGAATTAGAAGAATTATGGCCTGCTGCAAATTATGATATTCCAGTTACAGGACATTGGGATGCCGAAGAAATATTAGTTGTTAAGAAGTCACTTTCAGGAATATTAGATCGTGTTAAGTTTGAATTAATTATAAATAATTCAGGTTTTGATTTAGGTATCAATTTTTGTGGAATTGATGTAATAGAGACTACTAAAGAGAGTTTCTCAGAAGAAATAAAGAAGGCTAAAGAGAAATTAAATATTGAAGAACAAAGTTTGAAAGTAAACAGACTTATTGAATATAATACGATGTCAAAGTGGCATTATGGTAGTTCTAATTGGTTGAATGGAACTAAATTAACAGGAAAACCTCCACATTGGAAAATAGAAAAGTCGGGGCAACCTTTCGCACGCTGGAATCATTTGAATTGTAGTTTTTCATTTTCTAAAGCAGCATTACCCTTTTTGGCAGAAACTCAAACATTACCTTCAGCAAAAATTCGATTAAATGAAGAATGGAATGGTGATGTATTTGCTCCAATGATTGTATCTTTTGATGATTCAATAAGAGTGGGAGATATAGTATTATTATACTCAGAGGATGATAGGCTAATTGGTTCAGGAGTAGCTCAAGCACCAGCATGGGAATGGAACAATGGGTGTGGTCGATTGGCTAAAGTTAGGCACAGACTTTAGAAAATAAAGATGACAAGATAAGGCAACCGTTCATAAAGGGGAAGTTTGTCGCCGACTCGCTAAGGGATTTGTATGGCACGTATACACAATGGTAAAAAAGGCAGAAGTGGCTCTTCAAAACCACATACTGGGGACCTTCCTAAATGGGCATTAAAAGATGCAAAAAAAATCAAATCATTAGTTTTAGAATTATCTACAAAAGGTCATAGTACAGCAGTAATTGGTACAATTTTGAGAGATCAACATGCGGTTCCAGATGTAAGGAAAGCATGTGGTATGAAAATTAATCAGATACTTTCTGAAGAGGGAAAAGAAGCAGAAACCCCCGAAGATTTAATGAATTTACTTCAAAAAGTTTTATCTCTGGTTAATCATTTAGAACTTAATCGTAAAGATTTACATAATTCCCGCCAACTTGAATTAACAGAAGCAAAAATTCGTAGATTAGTAAAATATTACAAATCAAAAGGAAAACTACCTGCAGATTGGAAATATGATAGGACACAAGTACGTCTAATGGTTGCTTAAGTGGTTAATATTCAAGGACCCCACACTTTCTAAGTTAATTATGGCAGCGCCTTTTGAATTATTTCCATTTTTTCCGGAAATTAAATCTGATTTAGATTCAATTTTCAAAACAATTATGGAAGCAAAGAGTGTGACATTAGTATCTGAGCCTAAATTAAATCAATTAGTTTCAGTATCCTTTTTAGAGGCATCTTTTCTAGATAATGGAGTATTATATCATCGTAAATTAGTTGAACATATTGAGGATTATATTCCTAAAGATGAAAATTTACATATATTTTTTAATGAAGAGGCCCATAATAATCATTCTGTAAAAATCATACCTTCAAAGGAAATCACTCTTTCTTTAGGGCAAAACAATACGCCAAGAATTGGAAAATTAGACATTGTTGGAATGTCTGGGTGTTTAGCATTAATGATTGGTAAAACCAGAGTTGAGAGATTATTACCACTAATCTTAGCAGGAAATTGGTTAAGGGCAAATCTTGACTTCACATATGATCCCGTATTTACCTCATTAAGAGATTCTTTGGAAAAGAGTGGAAATATTTCTGTAGTTTCCATTGCAGAAATTTCTGAACCGGATCTAATTGAATTGCCAGGAATAGATTCTAATAAGTTAAACAAATTAAGGGATGATTGGACAAATATTGATTTAGAAACGCAATCTGAAAGACTATCTCAAATAGTTAAACCATTACTAAAAAGTTCTATTGGTGTTGCAAGATTAGAAGAGTTAATCTGGCACAGAGTAATTAGGAAAGATTGGAATTCAGATTTAGCAAGTCAATGCAGTAAATCCCAAAGAGAATTAAAGAGTAGTTCCCAAAAACTTGTTTCAGCAAGTCGTTTAGTTGATGAAATCATCCGTTCTGGAAAATTACTCTAATCTACAATTTTCAAGACTTTATTACATCCAGAGCAAGAGATTCTTAATGGTCTTTCATCCGAGGGAATACTAATTTCAGTAGTGCAATTTGGGCAGTTAAATTTGGGATAATCTCTACTTCCAGAATCATTCATTCCTCCCGTAGATTGAGCTCCCGTTTTTGTTCCAGAAAACATAGCGGTCATAATCCACAAACCAGAACTAGAAAATGCACTAATTAATACAATGATAAATTCCAAAGACAAGAAATATATTAAGAAGCCCACAGCATTAAAAATAATGATTTCACTAATTAGAATAATTTTATTTTTATCTCTTGCTATTAATCCAGAAACAATTAAACCAATAATTACAATTCCTGCACCAATCAAGAAAATTGCTAAGGGTGAATCAAGAGGGCTTCCTCCTTGTTGTACCCACAATAAAGGCGAATCAGATTGAGTGAATGTTGTAGTTGCAGTAATTTTTTGTGTAAATATCAATCTTGTTTGTGTCACCTCTATATCAGCATAATCCATTACAAATACTCCATTAATAGAATCGGTTTTTAAAATAAAATTATAATTAATAGAACTCCAAATCCTATCACTTTCTTCAAAATATGGTTTAATAAAATTGTCTAGCATTAGGTGTTCATTTCCCCCAGTATTAGTTTGTCTTGTTTTGAAAGTTAAGGTCACAGGAGTATTACTTACTGTATCATCACCGTTAAGGATTAATTCTACCCCCACATAATCAAAATCTGCTCTATCAAGGCCTAGTAACCTTCTAGAATCAAGTCCAAGCCCTTGACTTAAAAAATTATTTAATTCAGTTTGCCGAATTTGAGTCTCAAAACTACTAACTTCTGCATTATCTATTACCCTATTTTGATAATACTCTGAATTTGCAGGATCAAGATTTCTAAGCCATGATGTGGAATTTAAACTTGGATTACCCATGTTATCTAATCCCCAACGGATCCAGAAAGCAACATTCTCTTGTAGGTTTAATGAGATAGTCTTCTCTATGTCTGTTGACACATCTACTTCGACATTAACATCTAGATCAGTTCCACCAGTTCTAATAGGTTCTGAAAGAGGATAAAAGTAACTATTCCCTTCACTTTCTCCAAATGTTATGTCATATTCAGTTCCAGCATTAACTGTGGTTCCATTTTGGAAATTAATTTTAATTTGAAATGGGAATTTTCCATCATCAATACCAATGTCTGCAACCCAGGTCCATGTTAAGAGATTACCTTGGGTAGAAACAGGCAATTGCTCTATTAAATTTCCATTCGCATAAAATTCAAAAGTTGATTCTGCAATTAATTGAGCTCCATATCCTGAATTAAATTGTACTGGGACATGTGCAGAACGACCTTCAATTAAAGGTTCATTAATTTCTATGTCAAATAATGGCGCATCTATACTAATTGAACCCCGATATTCTGTAGTTCCCCACAAGAATTCAATAGAGGGATTAGCTCCCGTAGGAAGTAATAATTCTTGCACAGAGAAAATTACTAGAATTGAATCTTCTGCTAATAAAGTTCCACTTGAAACATCAATATCAAGTTCTAAAACCCCTTCATCACCGGGAAGGAATGTTTGAGGAAGTGCTGTCGATCCCGTATTTACTTCACTTCCTAATCTTAATTCAACAGAAGCATTGATTGTGACGCCAGCACCATCATTTATACGATAGGGTAGGACAAATGTTGCAGTATGACTTGGATATTCTCCACCATAGTTTGTTTGACCAGACCATCTTCCGACTTCTGTTGATTGAGTGATTGCAGAACCAACTTCTGAACTTTGCTCATTACCTAGAGTTGATTCAAATGGAGATAAAAGTCCACTAGAAGCACTCCCACTAAATATTAAATCATATTGTATTGATTCACAACATACAACTTCACTTGAGACGATACCCAAATTAGTAGGTGGCAGTATGATTGAAGAGGCCATCAAAAAAAGTAAAATTATAGAGATACGTTTCATCTACTTGCCTCTTTATAGATTGGGGGGTATGCAAAGAGGATATGAAATAAACCCTTTAATGAATACTAAATCTCTAAATTATAGTGCTCTTTCAAGTAATTCACTTAATTCTTTTTCAAACATATTCATTACTAATTCTGCAAATTCATGTTGCATTTCTTCGGGCAGTAAATTCATACCTAATTTTAATGCTGAACGACTTGCCTTAACTTCTGCAAATGCTGAACGTGCTTTTGCTTCGAAATAATTTTCAATTGTTTCTTTTAATTCATCTTTAAGTTCGGGACTATCATCTATTTTTTGACGGATATATCCTTTGATTTCATCTTTAACAAGGTCTCTTGCGGCTTCCATGATTAAATCCTCAGGTCGCAGCAATTCTTCTATACGTTCTTGAATAGACCCGCTTAACAGTCGTTCTATTGCCATGGTACACGCAAGAAGTCGCTCCGTTTCAACCTTACTAATGATAAAATTCTCTTTGACAAGGTTCATAATGCCATTCTTACTGAGGTGTGCATAGGGGATTTACATGAAGGTATCAGAATTAGTTCTTACTGATGAACACGACACAATCTCACCAGACACGTCATTGGTTGAGGCAACTAAGAAATTATTATCACTTCCACGTGGTGTTTTAATCATTTTAGGTAAAGATAAAACACCAAAAGGAGTGCTTGCAGACGCTCAAATATTAAGAGCAGTTTCTGAAGGTAAGGATTGCCATAAAGAAACTTGTGCAAGTCATATGAACACAGACATTATGGCCGTAGGCCTTGACACAGATGTTTCTGAGATTGTAGCAGAAATGAATGCTAGAAAACCTCATGCTGTAGTTGCCGTTGATGATGATGGTGGCTTTGCAGGTTATTTCAGCCCAAATGATTACAGAGAAGCACTCTCTAGTTAATCATGAAGAAAAATCAATTCATTTGTTGCTTCTAGTTTAGCATACCCTATTCGTTCTAGTTGAACAATTTGTTTTTCTTTTACATGTACTGACTTTTCTAATAAACCCTCACGAATTTCTAACTTATTTTCATTCGTAGTTTCCAACGTAGCTTTTTCACAATGAATATCATCTAACCAATGAATTATCGGTAATTTCTCACTAGGGCTAATACTAATGATTGAAGCACTATTGCCATTAATTTTAATGTCTGCAAAATCTTTAAGTCGTATTTTGTTTCCATTTTCTTTTGCTAATTCCAAATCCTTTTTTTCAATGAAAATAAGCATATTTTCTGTTGATAAATTCCAAGATCTAAAACCTTGTGATGAATCTTCAGGATGGACATGAGTATTATACTCAAGAGGGATTTTTTCTAATCCGTCCCTTAATTTAATTTCAACAGGATTTCTAACAAAAAATAACCTTGGAGTTTTCTCATCAATTATTTTTACATTATGTGAATATATTGTTGCCATTGATGCAGAAATATCTTTTTGAGTTAATGCTAATTCAATCCAAAAATTCTGTAACCCTTCAGGAGAAAATCCTCTTCTACGCATACTTGCAAGTGTAGGTAATCTTGAATCATTCCAGCCATTATATTTTCCCTCGGCAATATCGTTTCTCATTCCAGAAGTAGAAAAACCACCAAACTCATGAATTTTCACTCTTCCCCAATACACTGTTTCAGGATATGTCCATCCAAAATGTTCGTACAAAAGAGTTTGTTTTCTTGTTGAATCCATAAGGTCCTTGCCTCTAATAATATGCGTCACACCTTGTAAGTGATCTTCAATTCCACTTTGAAAATCTAACAAGGGCCACACTTTGAATTTTGATTTGATTTCTTCTCTTGGATGAGGGTTATTGTCTGTATCTTGAATTCTTAAAGCAGGCCAATCTCTTAAAGCAGGGTTAGGCAAACTCATGTCTGTTTTTATTCTAACTACAGCCTCACCAGGAGAAAATCCACCTTCAAGCATTTTTTCCCATAATTTGAAATTTTCTTCGGGTGAACGAGTTCTATCAGGTGAATTGGTTTTACTTTGACGATACTCTCTAAAGTCTTCAGCGCTAAGTGTACAAACATATGCACCACCTTTTTTGATTAATTCTGAGGCATATTGGTAGTATGTTTCTATTTGGTCAGATGCAATAATAACTTTGTCTGCAGGTTTACCTGTTAACCATTCAACTTCTTCTTGAATTAGATTATATGCTTCAGGTAATGGTGGTTTTCTAACAGTATCTGTGTCATCAAACCTTAATATCCATTTACCTTCGTATCTTTTTGCATATTCACTATTTATTACAACTCCACGTGAATGCCCAAATGAAAGTGGGCCATTTGGATTTGGTGCAAATCTTAGAACTACTTTGCCTTTTTCAGCATTTTTTAACTCTGGAAGCCCAGTTCTCTTTTCTTTAATTTTTCTTTCAAGAAGTTCAGGTGCTTTTTCTTCAAGAATTGTTTTTAGATGTTCAATTCCATGTGTACTAGCAAGGTTATTTGCCTTTTCAACAGTTTCTTTAATTATTCCAGTTAATTCTTTGGCATGTTTTCTTGCTTCAGGAAAGGCACCCATGACTTTACCCATTACAGAAGATAGTTGCCCCTCTCCATCATATTGTAACGAATTCTGAACAGCAAGATGGAATATATTTTCCATTAATTTTGAATCTGGTGCCCAAGACATTGTAGGTACCACATGCCTTTTATTATTGAAATGGTCGCTTCATAAATTCAATAATCACTTAATAGACGTTGATTGATACCATTCCGGTTTAAATTGCTAAAGTCACGTTTTGGAGGAGCAGTGCCTTTTTCATTTTCCCAATGATTACGAATACTTGCCCATTTCCATCTAAGACAATTGTCGGGAGTTTCTCCCTTACATAAGTCAAATAATGCTTTTTTACTAGTTGGATCTGAAGGGTATCCCGAGCCAATTTTTATTCCTAAATTTGCTTCAATTTCTTTAATTATATTATCACGCGTTACTTTAGCAATAATGCTAGCTGCACCGACAGATCTATGCAATTTATCGGCTCCATGAACACTAATTAAATCCCAAGAATCCCAAGGCCACTTGTCAATAAGACCTGTCACTCTATTGCCAAATCTTTCTTCATTAACGTCACAGGCATCAAGAATCAATTTACCACCTTTAGATTCATTAACTTCAAGGTTATTTATCGTCTTTGCAAAAAGTTCAGTTTCAAGAATATTTAGATTACTAGTTTCCATTGCAAAATCAATGTCTATTGGATTACAAATTGTTGTTTGTTTAACCCAACCCCTTTCACTCGTGAATTTTTCAATTACTTCGTAAGCCAACTTTCTTTTTTTTGGACTTAATTTTTTTGAATCTGTGATGTTGTGTTCTATAAGTAATTCCACATCATTTTTTGGAATCGCAATTGCTGCAACTACTAATGGCCCTAACATGGGCCCTCTTCCTGCTTCATCAATACCTATATGATACATATTTAGCACCTAGTAATCATATTCTTCATCAATTTTTAAATCGTCTAATAATTCATTGATCGGTTGATTTTTTATTTTGTCAATAGTGTCAGATGCATCTTTTAAGATATTTTTGTTTGGCATTGGTGCATCTTCGATTTTTTTATTCCCTGTTTTTTCTGAAAACATCTGTTTAAATTCGTTTTTATTCATTGATGGAGATTCAATATGTATTTCCTTGTTTTTTCTTAGGAAGAATGTAGACATCCAATCTTTTTCCTTGCTAACAACTCCCTTATTCTCTGAATTATTTCTTTGAGATCTAATTTTTAATGCCTGAAAAATCATTATTGAAGCAATAATTAATGCTAATGCTGAGTATCCATAGGCATTGAATAAATTTCTAATTGCATCATAATTAAATCCATTTTTATCTTCCTCAATAGAATTATTTTCTGAGCCAATACCCGTAATTGTCATATTTGTTGCCCATGTATTTTCAAATGAATTTGAATATGTATATGCATTTATTGAAATCCATATGTTTTCATCTTCAATGTTGGAGTTAGGTATACTCATCCATCCTGTAATGTTTAACATTTCATTCGGTTCAAGTTCTAAAATATCATATCCCCTGATTCTTGTGGAGTTCAAGTCATAAATTGCATTTTCAGGAAGTAATAATCCATGATTTCCTTCATGGCTAACACTTATACTTACAGCAAAACTTTCAGGGGAATTCCCTTCATTTTGAAGATTTATTGAAAGAAATAACTGTTTTTCTTCTATCCAAGTTTCTGGAATCAAATCTTGGGTGACTTCATAAAATTCCCCCACACTTATATACAATTCAGATGTATCTATTTCCGTTAAATCAGTAGAATAATAGTTGCAAGTAATTGATGCTATTGTGCCTGCTTCAACATATGTGTCTGTAGTTCCAAAAATCATTTCAAACTCTATGTTTATAAATTCATTTGGCCCTAAGAGTATATTTGTTTGATCGTAAGTAGAAAGTTGAATTTTATTAGTTGGAACCTCATCTATTATTGAACCTATGTTGCTGAATAAAATAAAATTTGAATTAGAAGTACAATTACTATTTTGTACAATTTCATTATAATTCCCAATGTTTGTAATCTTTAAGTTTAAGTTACACTTTTCGCCTAATACAAACACCTCACAATTAGTTTCACTAAGAATAATTTCAGAATCTTTTATTGTAAGTATTGATGTATTCAAATAAATGTTTTCAGAAACCCCTCCAATACTTGATTCAAGATGTAACAAGAGAGATAATCCACCAATTGAAGAATATGGTGCATTCACTGTTATTTTGAAAATATTACTTTCATTAGGTTCCAAGGATAAGGCACCAATCCACCCAGAAAGAGTTGCATTCCATCCTTCAATAACAAATCTATTTGATTCATTAGTAATAATAACATTGCCATTAGAATCTAATGGCGAAATTTCTGAATTAAATTCTGTTAGAATATTTCCCGTATTTCTAATTTTAATTTCATGAGTTGTTGTTCCCGAGGGTTCAATGTTTGAATTTTCACTAATCTCATCAACACTAATTGAATATGTTGGTAAAATGGATATTGCATAATTCCAAAATGTCAATGCGCCGGTAGAATTAGATAGTTTCAGTTTGAAAGGGTAGTCAGTTTCTGCAAGAGGCATACCATTTTCAATTTCAGGTACGAATATTTTTGCAGTAATGTTTTTTGATTCATTAGCATCCAATTGAAATGATTGATTAGCGGTAAGGTTTTCACCATTAATGTCAAAATAACTTTCATTTATTCCCCAATTTGAATCCCCAATAATTTCAATGACTAAATCTTGCGAATTAACTGAGGTGCTGTTTATTCCGATTCCAAATTGAAACCATTGATTACTCGGAACTACAAATGTAATTTCTCCAGAATTTTCCCACGTAATGTTAAGTTCTTCAGTAATATTTTCTGCATGAGTTGATAGTGGGATAAGGCCAATGATTAATATCAAAATAACCATGGTTGAAAATCGGCTCACATACTCCCCTAGGCCTACTTACCCTAAACTATTTTTCACTGAAAGTTCAATGAACAGGGTCTTGTACAAGTTTCATCAATTTGTCGAGGTATAATTCGGCACCATGTATTGGAACATTTAATTCAAAATTTTGAGAAATATGAGGGTCTATTTCACCTATTTCACCGACCTTAGTTTTTGAAACAAAAATTTCAGCTCCACGTCCCTTTAACCAGGGTCCCTGATTTTCCAAAGTTTCCTTTAATTCGTACTTTACATTAAATTTGTCAAGAGCCAAATCTCTCATTATTGCTTGTAACATCCCTCTTCCTTCTGCAAAACCACCTGTGGGTGAAGCAATTAACCAAGAAGCATGAGTTTCATTAACATGATTTCTAACTACTTGCCCTAATTCATAGACTCTTTGTGGTAATTCATTATGTTTGTTAGCGCTTAACAATCTAAGTAATCCTGGTAAGAGATTAGTTCTTAGCAATGTATGATCCACAGTAATTGGATTTGCTAGTATTGTCGCAATTTCTATTTCGTCCCATCGCACATTGTGAAATTGGTCATTTTCATTTGAGAGAGTAAGGCTTGTGATTTGTTGTAATCCTAAACCCTGTAAGCACGTAGTAAATCTTCTTGTGAAATTTGACGATTTTAATGCTGCACCAGCTAATGGAGTTTTTGGTACATCAGCTCCTAAATCTTCATAACCATGCCCTATTGCAATTTCTTCTACTAGGTCTATAGGATGTAGAATATCAAAACGCCATCTTGGCATTTCAAACTTATAGATTACATCTCCTTCCATAATATCGCTCATTTTCTTTGCATCTTTCTGGGAGTTAGAGGGGGCCTTTGAGCACCCAAGATAATTTCCGCCCATTCTATTTATTGCTACAGTTAATTCTGTTTCGTTGAAATTTTTTCCAAGCATTGAATCCAATAACCTTTGAGTTAATTGATGAATGACAGGACTTCCATTTGGTGTGATTATTTCATTATCATCACAGTCATTAATTTTCACGCTTTGAATTACCCCTCCTCTCGCAGCCAATTCTAGGCAAACAAGCAATAAGCAACATTCACAAGCACGAGAATCCCAACCAGTGACATCAATAAAGAAATCTTTAGTTGAATTATTTACTGTAGTGTGCTCACCATTTATAATTGGAGGGAATGAAAGAACATCCTCATTTGAATCAATAATTATTGGAAATTTATTCATGCCACCTAGTAGGTGTGCATAATCAACACCCTTGGGGTGTTTAGTGAGAATTTCATTAATATTCATTTCTTCATCCATTGCTAGAGGTATAAATTTATATTTTTCATCAACAGCAATTACTTTAAAATTCGGTTTTAATTTTGATAAATCATGAACCCCTATAGATGCTTTTGAACGTCTTTTCCCTAAAGAAAAATGTAATTTTTCTTGATGATCCATAATTGTTTGAATAAATTCATTAATCTCCTCCTCAGTTTCTCCTGTTTGAACTCCTTTTACGACGGCTGCATAAATTATGGGCCTCACCGTTTTTAGTGATGAATCTACATCAAGACTAATGCCACTAGATTCAATTAAAAGTTCGGGATTAGGTTTCATTCTATGAATAAATGTCCTAGAGGCATAAGCTAATGTCCCTGGAGAAAGCAAATCAGTTCTGTCAGGAAAAATTTCAATTTCAATGTCTTCTGAATTATTATCTTCAACAGAGCAACCAATATCTCCAATATTTCCTAGAAGTTCTTTTGAATATTTTATTCCGAATCTCTCTTGAATTTTTGAGAGGTCTAAATGATTAAATCTTACTGTTGGCATACTTATTCCTCACTGACTGAACCACATTGGTAATGCTCTATCATAACCAGATAATCTAATTCCACTTAGTGCTGCTGCCTGTTCACTATTTGCGCGCAAATGTTTTCTTCCTATTTTTTCGATACTATCTATCCCAAGTTCTTCTAGCCACCCTCTAAGTTCATTATGGATTTTAATTGAGGTTATTTTCATTTCTTTTTCTACAGAAGAAATCACTCCAGCAGCACCACAACCTCTCGCGATTAGAATGTCTGATGAAGAAGCCATCCAAGGAACCGAAATGAATGTTGGACATATCGAACTATCTATTTTTGATTCAATAATTGAACGACCTATTTTTGGAAGACATGAAGCCGCATGGAGTCCACTAACGTCAACCAAATCTACAATTACTCCTTGAATTGGGTGATTTTTACCAAATGTGTGTAAACTGTTAACTCTACCTAATCCGTCTCTAAGTAAGATTGGAATAAGGCGTAAACTAATTGCTCTTATTGCAATTAAAAAGCCATCTAATACAGGGGGAGTCATTGAGGGCATTGATGATAAATCAATAATAATT